>OCHD01000579.1_pt1 | contig 31432 bp, 28 predicted proteins | sample 1538481 | NCBI WGS metagenome assembly OCHD01 (sample SAMN04571699, study PRJEB22368) | human gut metagenome | biome: human gut; material: stool | host: Homo sapiens | place: Luxembourg | collected 2012-09-07
TTGTGCATGAGCTGGACCGGGCACGGGTATTAGCGTCGCTGGCCTGCGTTGACGCAGTGGTCTTGTTTGAACAGGAGACGCCGACAGAATTGATAGAAAAAATACGCCCGGACATTTTAGTCAAGGGCGGCGATTATAAACCTGATGAAGTTGCCGGCAGGGAATATGCCAGTGAAGTCAGGATCATTGATTTTGAAGAAGGTTATTCGACAACAGGCATTGTTGAACAGATCGCGCAATTGGTGAAGGAGGGTAAATTATGATTATTGTCACCGGCGGTGCCGGCTTTATCGGCAGTAATATCGTTAAAGGATTGAATGATCGGGGCCGTGATGATATTTTAGTTGTAGATAATCTGACTAATATGGTCAAATTTAAAAATATCCAGGGACTGAAGGTCATGGATTATATGGATAAAATGGATTTTGCCGAGGCTTTGGCAGCAGGAAAATTTGCCCATGAGCAAGTCGATGTTATTTTCCACGAAGGCGCTTGCTCTGATACGATGGAATATAACGGCAAGTACATGATGCAGAATAACTTTGAATATACAAAAAATCTGATGCATTTTGCGGCTGACCGTAAGATCCAGATGATCTACGCATCGTCGGCTTCTACTTATGGCGGCGGTACGAACGGTTTTCGTGAAGAGCCTGCCTGTGAGGAAGCCTTGAATGTTTATGCCTTTTCCAAATTGTTTTTTGATAATTATGCCCGCCGTTATTTTGGCAAAACCGGCAGTCAGTTAGTGGGCCTGCGGTATTTTAATGTTTATGGTCCGCAGGAAAATCATAAGGGCAAAATGGCTTCAATGGTTTTCCATATGTATAATCAATGGCTGGCCGAGAAAAAAGTCAAATTATTCGACGCTTATGGTGATTATGGCGCCGGCGAACAGACCCGGGACTTTATTTATGTGAAAGATGTTGTTAAAGTCAATTTCTTTTTCTGGGATCATCCTGAGATCAGCGGCGTCTTTAACTGCGGTACGGGGCATGCCCATACTTTCAATACGCTGGCAAAGGGCGTGCTGAAACATTTTGGCAGTGGCGAGCTGGAATATGTACCGTTCCCGGAAGTGTTGAAGGGCAAATATCAAAGCTATACCCAGGCTGATGCTTCCAAACTTTTGGCTGCCGGCTATGATGGCGGCTTTACGGATGTCGACGAAGCTGTCGCCGAATACTGCGCCGTATTGGATAAGACCGGCGGTTATTATACCCATGAAGCATAAAGCAGTATTTTTTGACCGGGACGGTGTGCTGAATGTCGATAAGGCTTATTTGTATAAGATCGATGAGCTGGAATGGATCGACGGCGCGCTGGAGGCCATAGCCTATCTGACGCAGTCCGGTTATCTTGTATTTGTCGTAACAAATCAAAGCGGGATCGCGCGCGGTTACTATACGGTAGCGGAAATGGAAAAACTGCATCAGCATATGACAGAGACTGCTGCGGTCAGCGGCGGTAAGATCGAAAAATTTTACTATTGCCCGCATCTGCCCGCAGGCAGCGTTGTTGAATACGCGGTCGACTGCGAGTGCCGCAAACCTAAGCCGGGACTTATTTTGCAGGCTTTGGCAGAGTATGATATCGATACGGATAGATCGTTTCTGGTCGGCGATAAAAAACGTGATGTAGAAGCGGCGGAAGCAGCCGGGATCAAAGGCTTTTTGTTTGAAAAGGGAAATTTATTGGATTTTATAAAGACGATAATTTCTTAATAAGCGTTATTAGAGGCATACATGGAATATAAAAATATTTTGCTGATCAAAATGAGTTCTTTGGGGGATATTTTGCACACGCTGCCTTTTGCGGCAGCTTTGCGGCAGCGTTTTCCCCAGGCGAAAATAACCTGGCTGGTACATCCGCAGTTTGCCGGTTTTGTACCCGATCCGCCTGTTATTGACGAGATAATTTATTTTGATAAGGTAAAGTTCAATAAAATGAGTTTACTGGATAAATTGGCGTATTTCCTGGAAATGCGCCGTTTATTGCATTCTAAAAAATTTGATCTGGTCATAGATATGCAGGGCCTGTTCAAAAGTGCTGTACTGGCTGCTATCAGCGGCTGTCCTGACCGCATTGGTTACTGTGAAATGCGCGAGGGCAGCGGTCTGGTCAGTAAGGCGATCTGCGGCAGTCACAGCAGGGACCATGTTATTGAGCGTTATCTTGATGTGGCACGTTATCTGGGCGCCGAAGTGAAGGAGATTACTTTTCCTGTACCTGACCTGGAAAAGGAAACAGTGGCCGTACAAAAGAAATTACAGGACAGAGGCCTGCAGGGTGTTTATATCGTAATGGTTCCCGGCGCCAGATGGAAAACAAAAGAGTGGCCGGCAGAACATTATGTCAGCCTGGCAAAAATGATCATTGCTGATGGCCTTGCTGTAGTTTTAGCTGGCGGGCCTGATGATGCGGCTAAAGGAGAAAAGATCACCGCGTTAGCGGGCAATCCGGCGCAGCTGATAAATTTGATTGGGCAGACAAGTCTGCGCGAGCTGGCGGCGCTGATCAAAGGCTGCAGAATTTACATCAGCGCGGATACCGGCCCCTTGCATTTTGCCGCCGCTTTAAAGAAACCTTTGATCGCCATGTATGGTCCTACTAAAGCTGATCGAACAGGACCCTATGGCAGCGATGAAGCAACGGTCATTTTAAGTCCACTTGCCTGTGCGGGCTGCTTAAAAAAGGAATGTGAAGACTGGCATTGCATGTATGCTATTACGCCGGAGATGGTATATGCGGCGTATGCCGAAAAAATCAGGAGGCTATGATGGTTGAACTCAACGGCAAGAAGATACTGGTGACATTTTTGATGCACTTGGGCGATCTGACCTTAACGACGCCTTTTATCCACGCGCTGCGTAAAGCTGCCCCTGATGCGCATATTACTATGCTGGTAGACGAAAAATTAAAAGATGTGGTGCTGTTTAATCCTTATCTTGATGAAATAGTCACGATCGATAAAAAAGGCCGCGACAACAGTATTCTGGCCCTGTGGGCCTGTGCCAGACATTTAAGCAGGCTGGATTTTGACGTGCTGATCAATTTGCATCCTAATGAGCGCTGTTCTTTTATTGATGCTATGACGAAAGTTAAACTGCGGACGGGGACGACGCATAAAATTTTTAAATGGTTCTGGGATGTGTTTACGCCGCTGGATCGCTCTGTGCATGCGGCGGATATGTATTTGGACGTGCTTAAACAACTGGGCGTGCAGGATCTGGGCAATAACGGACTGGAAATATTTCCGGGAGAGGAACATTTTCTTGAAGCGGAGCTTTTCTGGCAGGAACAAAACATTGCTGAGCAGGATAAACTGATCGGGTTCAATATCGGCAGCGCCGTGCCGACTAAACGCTGGCCGCCGGAACGCTTTGCCGAGGTAGCGGATATTTTTGCTGCCAAAGGTTATAAAACAGTGTTTTTTGGCGGGCCAATGGACGAAGCGATGGTGGCGGAAGCAACCGGCTATATGCAAACGCAGCCGATCATTGCTACAGGGAAGTTTGCAATTGGCGGGTTAGCTGCGGCAATGCGTCGCTGCAGTCTGATTATTACTAATGACAGCGGTCCGATGCACGTTGCGATCAGCCAGAAAGTGCCGATCGTAGCCATGTACGGCCCTTCGAATCCCAAATTATATGGGCCATATACTAAAGACGCTGTAATAGTTACAGCCCAGCCGCCATGTCAGGGATGTGCTGATGGTATGAAGCACAGCTGCGAAGACATGCAGTGCATGACTAGAATGACCGTGCAGCAGGTAGTTGCAGCGGCGGAGGAAATGTTGGAAAAATAAAAGCAGCACAGGTAGTAAAATATATTTGTGCTACTTTTATGAGATGTCAGAAAATATGAGAATATCGAGGGATGCGGATGTTTGACAAGGAGTATTTTGAAAAAAAAGAAATAGTAAAAAAAATATATCGTTTTGAAAATTCACGATATGCAAAAGATAAAAATGATATAATGCATATTTGCTTTAACATAGATATAAATTTTTTCAGACCTACAGGGGTTACTATTACGTCTATATTGGAGAATAATAAAAATATGAACTTTGCATTTCATATTTTTACTGATGCTATAAGTGAAAAAGATTTAAAAGCGTTAGAAAAAACTACTGTCAAATATAAACAAAACTGTTATGTTTATTTGATGGATATGGATCCATTTGCCAATTTTCATATCAAACATTCACGATTCAAACGAGTCAGTTATTTTAGATTGTATATGCCCAAGGTATTAAAAAAAATAACAAGATACTTTTTATATTTGGACGCTGATTTAATTTGTATCAACAGCATGGAAGCATTTAATAAAATAAATTTAGAAGGAAAAGCGTTAGCCGCTGTTTCGGACTTGCCTGATGCTGTAAAAACCAGAAGTGCTTTTTTGGGATTGAAAAGTGGTAAATACCTGAATTCGGGTGTTCTGTGGATTGATACTGAAAAATGGGAAGAAAATTCTATAACTGAAAAAGCATTTAGCTATCAGGGACGTGATCCTAAAAGCTTTACCTGTCACGATCAGGATGTATTGAATTTAGTAATGGACGGAGATATAAAATTTATTGATGAAAAATTCAATCATTTAGGTTTTGATGGAAGTAAAGTGCCTGAAGGGTGTATAATTTATCATTTTTTTGGTAGAGAAAAACCGTGGGATATAGCATTAACAGAATATGATAAAATTTGGCGGCATTATTTAGAAGTATCTTTTTGGGAAAGTATCACTGATCCTTTCCCAGAGCGTAAGGCAGAAAATTATCATAACTTTAAGCAGGCTGGTAAGTTTTTTAAAAAACATGGTAACTGGTCAAATGCCTTAAAGTGTTATTCATGGTATGCTTTTTTAAAAATTAAGATGAAAATAAAATCATAAAAAATAAAGGCGTAAACATTATTGTTTACGCCTTTATTTTATAATCTCCAAAAATTATAACCAGAAGATGTTAGTTCAGATAGGGAGCAAATATTTTTTAAATCAATAAAAACTTTTTCTGAATTTGGCAAGTTCTTAAAAAAGCTGTTCATATCCTGTAAATTCATAGTTTTAAATTCATTATGTGCTACTGCTAAAACCAAGCAATCAATGTTTTGTATATCTTTTAGCTGTTTTAGGTCAATATGATATTCATTTTTGACTTCTTTGATATCAGCCCATGGATCTATGACATCAGGTAAGATTCCATATTCATTTAGTCTTTTTATAATATCAATGACTTTTGAGTTACGAACATCGGGACAATTTTCTTTAAAGGTAATTCCCAAAATTGCAACTTTTGCATTAAGAACTTTTTTCCCGGCTAATACTAACTGTTTAATGATAGCATCTGCGATAAAGGTGCCCATACCATCATTGATTTGTCTGCCTGCAAGTATTATTTGGCTGTGATAACCAAGTTTTTCTGCTTCATAAACAAAATAATATGGATCTACCCCAATACAATGTCCACCAACTAAACCAGGACGGAAACCTAAAGCGTTCCATTTGGTATTCATCGCATCAACAACTTCATTTGTGTCGATGTGCATTTTATCAAAAGCCATCGCTAGCTCGTTCATAAATGCTATGTTAATGTCACGTTGACTGTTTTCTGCCACTTTGGCTGCTTCTGCAACTTTAATGCTGGAAGCACGATATACTCCAGCTTTAATTACAAGTTCATAAACTGAAGCTATTTCGTTGAGTGTTTCCTGATCTATACCAGATACGATTTTTTTTATGTTTTCTAACCGATGAAGTTTATCACCAGGATTTATTCTTTCTGGAGAATAACCAACTTTGAAATCTACTCCGCATTTCAAGCCTGATGTTTTTTCTAAAATAGGAATGCAGATATCTTCTGTAACTCCTGGGTAAACAGTAGATTCATAAACAATAATAGAACCAGGAGTAAGGTTGCGTCCTAAGATGGTACTGGCTCCGATAATAAGACTGAAATCTGGAGTTTTATCCTGATTTATAGGTGTTGGGACAGCAATAATATGAAAATTTGCATTTTTTAATTGTTCTTCACTTGTTGTGAAATTTATGGTGGTTTTTTGTATTTTTTCGTTTCCGACTTCATTAGTTGGATCTATACCAGATTTATATAAGAAAATTTTTTCCTTATTTAAATCAAATCCTGTTACATTTACATGCTCCGCAAATGCTATAGCCAATGGCATACCGACATACCCCAGTCCTATTACAGAAAGAGTTGCTTTTTTTTCAATAAGATTCTTAAAGTTTTGCATTATGTTCTCCTATCTGTTAAACCAAAGCTTTTTAGCTTCTTCTTCTGAAATAAATTCTTCGGGATTTCTAATATTTTCAGTTAAATATTTGTAACGTTCCTGGCTTGCCTGAGAAATGAAGGATTTATAAACATAATCTGGGTTTCTATCTGATTCAGACCAACAGAATGCGTGTGTTAAAATATGCAGGCGATCATATTTTTCACTAGTGATTAAATCATATGGTTTATCACGCCAAAAAAATCTGGAATCAGAGCAATATTTAAAGTCATGGAAAAATTCTTTTGAATATACGTTTATGAGTCCTGGAAACTTTAGATCATTTTCTAAGACTTTTGGCGCTGGCCGATGGAATGAAAGCAAATTAACGGGAGCGTCTATAATTTCTTCTAATATATTTTTTTCTGACTGTATTGGTTTGTTTAAGTCAGAAGTATTGTAAACTGTTGTGTCAAAATGTAGGCCAATGGTAAAGCCTCTATTATGCATATCTTGAAGCATCTTTCGAGCGCTTTTTTCCATAGGATTATAAAAACCTGTAGAGAGCAAAACGAAATAAGCAGATTTTATATCAAGAGATTCTTCAAAAAGTGAAAAATTATAACTGTCATTTATCGAAAAATCAATATCATGTCTTAGAATAGCTGCTTTTTTATATTTATGATAATCTATATAATTAGTAATAGCGTAATTATGCTGTTTCAATAAAGAAATTAATTTTTCATAACTTGTATAACTGAAATCCATTGCTGGCATTTTCCTTTCAAACATTATAACGACTATTTAAATATATAGTCATTATAGAATAAATTTGGGGCAATTACAAGGAATTGCTGTTGTATTTATGTTATAATTTTAAGAAGAAAAATTCTTGGAGGCTTTTATGAAAAAACTTGCTGTGGTAATTTTAACTAAAAATGAAGAAAAAAATATAGTTGAAGCTATGGGAAATGTTTATAAAGTTGCCGATGAAATAATTATTATTGATTCAGGGAGTACTGACGCAACTGTTGATTTGGCAAATCAGTATGGTGCAAAGGTTCTTTATCGTAAATGGGACAACGATTTTTCAGCACAGCGTAATTTTGTTCTGGATAAAACTGATGCAGATTATATTTTATACATAGATGCCGATGAAAGGCTGTCAAATGACTTGATAGAGTCCGTGAAAAATGTTGTAGCTAAAGGTGAAAACAAACAATATAGTTTTATGCGACAGATTGAAGCATTTGGAGCTGCATATCAGCATGGTATTTTTGCACCTGACGAAGTAATAAGACTTTTTCCCAGAACAGAGGTATACTGGGAAAATAAAGTGCATGAAAGACCAGTATGCAGGTTAGAGAAACAAAGGATTTCGGGTATCCTTATGCATTATACTTATGATTCGTGGCAACATTGGCTGAATAAAGCCGGTCAGTATACTTCTATTTGGGCTGAAGATAATTTCAATAAAGGAAAACGTGTTGGTAAAAGTGCGGCATTTACTCACGGTATGTATGGTTTTATAAGAGCATATTTTTTGCAGTTAGGTTTTTTAGACGGATGGGCAGGCCTTTATTCAAGTTTGCAGCATTTTTTCTATACTTTGTTAAAATATTGGAAGCTATATGAATTTCAGCAAAAAAATAAATAATGGCGGACTATTTAGTCCGCCATTATTTATTTGGTAGTGTCGTCTTTGATATACATTTTTCCGAGATCAGTAGTTAGCATGTCGCGTGTAAATTTATACTGTGGTGAAGCAAGGCTGTTGGTTTCATCAAAATGATTTGATTTTATGTTGAAAATACTGCACATTAATTCGTAAGCCAGATCATTAGTGAAATAGTAATTTTGATGATTAGCTAAAGTTTGATAGACAGATGTATTTTTTTCTATATACTCATCTGAAAACCAGGCGAACATGGGAATGCGTACTGTGCCGAAGCCGTCAAAATTAGGAGAACGCCGTTTATCTGGCAGAGTGCCGTGATCGGAAAAATACAGCATAGCCTGCAGATTAAGTTTTGTGGAAGTGTATTCGTAGATTTTTTCTAAAATGGAGTCAGTATAAGCTATAGAATTTAAATAATTTAAAATTAGATCATATTTACCAGGTGTACCCCATTTTGTAAAAGCCGCCGGATAACGATTAATAAAATTGAAATGATTACCTTTAAGATGCAGGATAACAAAATTGTTTTTTTGAGGATCGACTTCATCAAGATATTCTAAAAGCGCTTCATCATATTGTACCTGATTCAGATTTTGTTTGGTCCATTTTGCAGTCTGAGAAGTGTTGGCAACTAATGTTACCGGAGTATCGGCACAGCCTAAATGTCCCTGATTGCTGTACCAGTGGGTTGTATAACCTGCCTTATGCGCAATATCAATAATAGAACAGGAAGTATAAAACTGTTTGTCACTATACTGATTGAATTCAGTCAGAGCCCGTTCAAGACAGGAGACTGTATGTGCTATACAGGAATAGCTATTGGAAAAGAAAAGAAAATTTTTGTTGTTTTTCTGTGCTTTGAGCCAGGGTGTTGTATTGTATTCGCAGTCTACAAAAGCGCTCATATAATCTCGTGATTCAGATTCGCCAATAATCAGTAAAATAGTAGACGGTTTATCAAATACCGGTTTTTCAGGTATTACCTGCAAATCTTTTAATCTATCATTCATGTTTTGCGTATATAATTTAGTTGTTTCAAAATATTCCTTAACATCCAAATATAATTCGATAATACCTGTACGAACAAATACGCCTTTACCTTTTTTCCATAAATAGATCGTAAGGAAAGTTATAACTGCCAGTAAAGTTATAAGTTGATAAACATTTAGAGAAATAGTTGTATTTGCCAGGGCGGTTATATTTAGATAAACAAATATCCCATAAAGTGAAGTTGGAATAACGAAAATAAATAAATTAGTTGGTACGGAAAAAGATTTGAAAAATTCTATTATTTCATTGTAGTGTGTTTCCTGTAGCATCATCATGCTGTTTTCGTCAATACATGATTTATATAGAAAATAAAAAATCCATTGTGAAACTGGGATCAGTAAAATTAGAAATTCTACTGTTGTTATTAAAGTCAGAAAAGCAATAGGAAAGATATTAAAATAGATTATAAGAAGTTTTAATGCTGTAAGCCAGCCTATAATATATAATCCGAAAACGGTATCAAAATGGAAGCCGAAATCAGTGGAATTTTTGTGATAGGTAGCCCAATATAACAAAGGATAGGTTACTATCCAGGATATACCGACGGACATACTCATAAGTAATAAATTATTAGTTAATTGAATTTGCGTTATTGCCGCAGGTAAAATAGCTAAAATTGCACAAGGGAGAAAACGCCTTAGTTGGAGAAATTCTGCTTTATGCCCTAAGCCATGAGATACCTTTACATAATATAAATATGAAATGAAATATAATAATGCTGTAAATAACAGATATTTAAACATATTAGCCTCCGCAAAATACTAATGATAACTTTATTATAAGGTTAATAGAGGGTGATGTAAAGCAAATGATGGCTGTATTATACTAGTATATATGGTATAATAAAACTATATATGCAGGGAGAGTTTGATGAATTGGACAAGGATATTATTATGGATAAAAATATAAATGTCGTATTAGCTTCTGATGATAATTATGCACAGCATGTGGCAGTAGTAGCAACATCAATTTTAGACAATACAATGGTTGCATCTAAATTACGTTTTTTTATTTTGAACGATAATATCAGTGAAAAGAAAATATCGCTTATAAAAAAAACAGTAGAAAAATTTGAAGCAAAAATAGAATTTATTGATATAGGTAACGATAAATTTAAAAATATTTATTTAAGCGGACATGTGAGCAGAGCGGCCTACTTCAGATTAATGATTGCGGATTTGGTTCCAGAGGATGTAAAAAAGGTTATTTATCTTGATGTAGATTTATTGGTTTGTGATGATATCATCAAGTTGTGGAAAGTTGATATCGGTAAATTTCCTTTAGGGGCAGTGCTTGACTATGGTATAATTACATCGTCAAGAATGCGAAAACAGAAAGAAAAAGTGATAGGTCTGTCAGATAGTTATAAATATTTTAATTCAGGCGTTTTAATTATTAATGTTAAAGAATGGCGTTTGAATGATTATGGCAGTAAGATTTTGGCTTTTGCGCAAAAAGAAAAATTGCTACATCATGATCAGGATGCGCTGAATAAAATTTTTATGAACAATTGGTATGAAATACCGTTGAGATGGAATGTTATTCCACCTGTATTCTATTTATTCACCAAGATATTACTCAATTCTAAATTTCGCAATGTTGCAGTATGCGCAAAAGCAATGCCTGCAATTGTTCACTATGCCGGTAGATATAAACCCTGGGAATTTCAAAAATATAGCGGCTTTAATGACAAATATTATTTGTATTTATCAAATACAGAATTTTCAGAAGTAAGTATGCCACAGCCGAGTAAAAATATGCATGGGAAATCTATCTGTAGGCAGATTATAAGACTGAAAATAGCAGATTTATGGTTGAAAATTTTTGTTAAATAACAGGAGTGTTGATGATGAAGTCTGGGTATAATAATATTTTGATTGATGCCGTAATGCATTTAGGAGATTTAATACATGCAACTACTCTTATTCCGTTACTGAAACAGCAATATCCGGATGCCAGGATATCATATTTAGTTAAGCCGGAGTTAGTTGAGTTGTTTAAGAATGTAGACGACGTTGAACATGTGATAGCATATAAATATAGAAGCAAAGGTGATTATTTTTCAGTGTTCAGAATGGCAAAAAAAATAAAAAAATATGATTTTGATCTTTCTATATCCTTAGATCCAAGAATAAGATTGTCTGCAATGATGTGGTTGGCTGGAATACCTAAAAGAGTGGGATCAGAAAGTCTTTTTGGTTGGAGAACAGGTAGCGAAAGATTCTTTTTTTCTGATTATTTCAGATTAAAAGAATATGACGTGAAAAAACATTCTGCAGCGGAGAATTTTCAGCATTTAGTCAGATTATTCTTAAATGAATTTGATGGATCTTTTTTTGTTCCTGTTTTCAAAAAAGCGGACTTTGAAAGTATAACTTATATAGAAAAACAGTTAAATGAATTACCGGAAGCAGCATTAAAAATTGTGATGAGTGTGAATACTGTCGATAGCAATAGAAACATACCACCGCAGATTTTTATTGATTTAATTAAAAATATGGCAAGAAAATATCAAATTGTAATTATTTTTGCAGGTGTTAATAATGATCAAATTGTAATAGATAAGATAAAAAAAGAGATAGGGGAAACAGTACTAACATTTGATTTATGTGGAAAAACTAATTTAGTACAACTTAACGCACTTTTTCAACAAGTCGATTTTTTAATAAATTTAGATAATGGTATGGGCCATTTTGCAGCAGCAGCTGGTTGCCCTACAGTAACTATTTTTACTAATGCGTCTTTAGTTCAGTTTAAACCACTTCACAAAAAAACATTAACAGTTGGTGGAAGTTGTGGGTGTATTGGAGAATGCAATAAAAATTTGCGTGAAACATGCGGGTTTAAATGTCTCTATGATATTTCGGTAGATATGATAATGGAAAAGGTAGATATAATGGTTAGGCAGTTGCAGGGGCAAACATATGAAGGGACTATGAAAAATGGAAAAAACTGATTGCCCTAAAGTTGTTATTGGTGTTTGTACATATAACAGGTGTAAAGATTTAAAAAGACTACTACAGTCTTTAATAAAATTAGATTATCCGAACTTTGAAATTATAGTGGTAGATAATAATTCTACAGATCAAACGGCCCAAATTGTTTCGGGTTTTGAAAAAGTCAAATATGTTTTTGAAGCAAAACAAGGGCTGGCATATGCAAGAAACTGCCTTCTTAATAACTGTGGCAACGATACAGAATATTTAGGTATGTTGGATGACGATGAAACAGTTGACAAAGATTGGATATTGAGGATGCTGGAGTGTTTTCAGCTTGACGAACGTATTGCTGTTGTTGGAGGACCATACATACCTTGCTTTGAAGTTGCACCTCCAGCCTGGATGCCGTATGATTTTCATGCTTTTAATGTAAATAAAAGTGGCATTGGTGTATTTAATGTAAGAATGGTAGCCGGTGGAAATGCTATGTTGCGCATGGATATTGTAAGAAAGAAGAAGCGATTTTTTGACCTTTCGCTGGGGTATAATGGGAAAGTGCTTTTATCCGGCGAAGATAATGAGTTTTTTGTGAATATAATGGGCGGGCAATATCTATGTGGGTTTACAGAATATGCTCCGGTTAAGCACTATATTACAAAGGAACGAATGACATTCAAATGGTTTGTAAAAAGATATTTTTATGAAGGCGTTACACAGTATCACAGATTTGGCACGCTAGAATATTTAAGAAATTTTCTGCAATTGCCGTTGCGAATAGTGCGATTATTGTTAGCTTTATTTACATTCAATAAGAAAAAAATTATAATGAGGTTTTTTAAAGTGGTTATGACATTTGGAACCGTCTTAGGACCTTTAATTTTGGCGTTAAGCTAAAGAGCGGAGAAGGAAGTATGCTGATTTATAGGGAAATATTAAAAATCTTACGGTTAGTTTGTTTGTTTCTTTTGCCGATTGGAATAATGCTACATGAAATGAATTTTACAAATGGTATTTTATATCTTGCGTTTTTTATTTGTGCATTAAATTTCAGAAGTGATAGAGAACGTTGGCAGAGGTTTGATTGTAAATTTTTGTTTTTAATAATCTGTTTTTGTTTCGGGTTGATTGCAAGCAATTATTATAGCATAGATACTTCTGTTAGCATGAAATGGGCAAGACGATATTGTTACTGGATATTACCCGGATTGGCAGTATATGGACTATGGATGAAAGACAAACTTGGCAGGCAGGCCTTTGTCAATGGCTTGGCAGTTGGCGGGATGATTTTATGTTTATATGCTGGCTATCAGGAGATTATTTTAGATATGAAGAGACCTGGAAGTCTGTCTACTGGACCAAATAGTTTTTCTGCTATTGTAGCGTTGGCGTTATCTTTTGTTTTGCTTAAAAATATTTTAGTTGGGTTAATAAGTTGGGGAGTATTTTTATGGGGCGTTGTTATAAGCCAGTCCAGAGGTTCTTTTCTTGCATTGACTTTTGTTTCTGTTATTTACTGTTTCAATGATTTAACCATGAAGGTAAAATTTACTTGGAAAAAGATAGTGGGAGTGATTTTAGTAACCGGAGTTTTGGTCAGCGGATTGTCTGCTATAAATAATGATAAAAATTTTGATTTTGGTATTTGGCAGAGGTTATCAAATACTAATAAAATGGGCGGTGACAATGAGCGAATATATTTATGGAGATCTTCTTTAGCTATGATCAAAGATTTCCCTATCCATGGAGTTGGTTTACGTCAATTTAACAGTGTTTATATTAATGGAAATTATATAAATCCGCAGGCGCGTGAACCGCGTTTAGATTCTCCTCATAATATTATTTTACATTATATGACGGAAATGGGAATGGTTGGGACCTTACCGCTAATTATTTTATTTGTTTATATCATTTATTGGTCTATACAAAATAGACGAAATCCGATGGCGAAAGCTATGTTGTATGCAATGGTGGCATTGAGTATAAACAACATGGTAGATTATCAATTTATAGTGAAGCAATATTATCAGTTGTTTTGGGCCCTTTTAGGGGGCAGTATTGCAGACGTTTATTTAACAAAGGAGAAATTGACTCGTGACTGAAAAAGAAGAGTTGATCAGTATAATTGTGCCTGTATATAATGTTGAAGCTTATATTGAACAATGTCTTGATTCTTTGATGAATCAGACATATCGGAATTTAGAAATTATTTTGATTGATGATGGTTCAACAGATAATAGCGGTAAAATTTGTGAGGCTTATGAAAAAAAAGATTGCCGAATAAAATATTTTTATCAGACTAATATGGGCGTTGGAGCAGCAAGAAATAAGGGAATCGATTTTGCAGCTGGAAAATATATCGGCTTTGTAGATCCAGATGACTATTGTGATCTTGAAATGTTTCGAAGTTTATATCAGTTAATTGTTGAATATAAAGCAGATATAGCTTGTTGTCGTTGGTATAATATGAGAAGGAAAGAAATGGAATTAGGAGGTTATGTATTCGCAGAAAAAGAAAAAGTGTTAACTAATTTAGAAGTTGCAAATATTTATACTAAAATCATGGATTGGGCAGTTTGGAATAAATTATATAAGAAAGAATTAATAAAAAAAATAAGATTTCCGAAAGTCCGCTATGGTGAAGATTTTTTTACCGTTTTTCAGTGGTTATATGCTGCAGATAGAATTGTGTATACCTCTAATCCTCTGATTTATTATAGATTACTCAGGGACGGCAGTAGTACTACGCTTAAAAACAATTTGGCATTAAAAATTACTTGCTCTTTGCAGCAGTTACAGCAAATGCAGAGCTTTTTGATGGATGTAGGTCAGCAACAGTTTGTAGAAAATTTTAATATAAGATATATAAGAAGTTTATATGATTTACGTTGCAATATTGAAAGTGTTAGAGATACATCAACACAAAAAGAAACTTTAATAGCTGTAATACAAACAGAAATCACTAAACTTAATGAATATAAGAAAACATTGGATTTTTCTAAAAGATTTAAATTATTTTTATTAGATAATTTTAGGGCTGGGTATAAATTGTTACTGATATGGGAATGCAAATTTAAAAATATTGAAAAAAGAATTAGAAATAAAATCCTAAGGAGATCTGCTACAATATGAAAATTGTATTGTTTGATTTTTGGAATGTCATAAATTCAACTGGTGGGGCAGAAAAAGTGCTGTGTAATATGGCTAATGAATTGGCCAAGCGTGGTTACGACGTAAGTGTGATAGTATGTGATCCCAAAAAAGGAAGGCCGTTTTTTTATTTGGCAGATAAAGTAAAGTTTATAAATTTGAATGGTACAGGGAAATTTGCAAAGGGTGGATTGCTACTAAGAATCGAAAGAGAGTTGTTTCGCATATTAGGAGTTCTGGACAAAGATAAGATGTATATCAAGACTCGTTTTGATAATCACATAAAGCAGAACCTGCAAAAACTTATTGATGAAATTGCTCCTGATATTCTAATAAGTTTTGATCCTAAATCAGTGATGGTTTTAAAATATTTACTGAAAAATACTTTGCCAACAATAGCAATGCTGCATATGGAAGCAAAGTATTTTTTCCATAAGGATATCAGTAAAGTATTATTGGATTCATATAATGCGGCTAAATGTATTCAAGTACTAATTAAGAATGATATAGCTGTTGCTAAGCAATATTGTCAGAATGTTTCGGTCGTCTATATTCCTAATACTGTAGATATAAAAGTGGAAAAGGATAATCAAGTCGATAGTGTTTATAATAAGATCATAAATGTTGGACGCATAGATGGTAATCATAAACAACAATTACTTTTAATTCAGGCATTTAATAAATTAAAAGATAAGTATCCCAAATGGATTATTGAAATTTGGGGTGGTACTTATACTGAAAAACAGGTTCAATACAAAAAACAGATATTACAATATATTAAAGAACATAATTTGCAAAATAGAGTTTATCTTAAGGGCGAAACACAGGATATTGCAGGGAAATTGAGCAAGGCAGATATTTTTGCATTTCCAAGTAAATTTGAGGGGATGCCACTAGCATTGATGGAGGCTATGAGTGTAGGTTTACCTGCTATAGGATATAAATCGTGCGCTTCAGTCAACGAACTTATAGTTAGTGGTTATAATGGCTTTTTATGTAATGATGGAACAGATGATTTTGCGGAAAAATTAAAAATTTTAATGTCAGACGATGGCTTGCGAAACCAAATGGGCGAGAATGCACGAGCAAGTATGCAAACGTTTGCACCAGAAAAAATATGGGATGCATGGGAAGCTCTGATTAAGGATGTTGCGGCAAAGCATAGTAGAATTTAATGGAGTGTCACATGTCTAAAAAAACGTTGTTCGGCGTCGATTATACTGATAAGGAATGGATCAAGATAATTTTATATTTGTTCGTTGGCGGGACGGCGGCACTGGTAGAGTGGGCGTTTTTTTACGGCTTTAATCAGGGCTTGGGCATGGAGTATATGCTGGCGACGGCGGCGGCGTTTTGCCTGGCGACGCTATATCATTATTTCCTGGGTAATATTTTGGTTTTTACCAGCGGGGCCAGGTATGAAAAAGGCAAAGAGCTGTCTTTAGTTTTTGCCGTCAGTATCATGGGGCTTGCTTTTAATCTGATTTTAATGTATATTTTTGTAGGAATGATGTCATGGCAGCCGATGTTTGCCAAAGTATTGGCCAGCTGCATTGTTGTCATCTGGAATTATTTAGCCAGGAAGAAATGGATTTTCTGATCGTATGTGTCTGGCTACTGATGTCATTTGGGATTATGTTATAATATGAAGTAAGACCAGTTTTGCTTGCTGGATTGACGAAATAGGAGATTGTGATATGCCGAACCGTGTCGACATTGCAGCTTTTCAAAAGATAATGATCGTTTATAACCGTAATTCTGGGAAGCAGTTGTTTGCGAGTATGCTGGCCAGAGTGAATGAAGTTAAAAAAAGACTGAAACAGGTCATTGATCCGAAAAGTCTGGAAATTGTTGAAATTAAATCCTTTGAGCAGGTTGAAGGTCTGGCGGAGCGTATTTGCCAGGAAAAATATGATTGGGTAATTGTTGCCGGCGGCGATGGTACTTTGCGGGCGATAATCGATATTTTTGCCAAGCACGAGCAGATGCCGTATGTCAGCGTGTTTCCGGCTGGTACAGTTAATTTGGTAGCTAAAGAGCTTTTGATGAGCAACGATCCCGCCAAATGGGTCAAGCGGGTCAGCAAGGGTATTGTTTCACCGGTAAGGCTTGGTAAGGCTAACGGTCATATTTTTTTAACCGTGGCTGGTATCGGATTTGATTCGCTGGTAGTCGATAACGTATCAGAACTGGAGAAGAAGTTACTGTCCAAGCTGGCGTATGTCTGGCAGGGTACAGAAATGATGCGCAAAGAGTTTGTGTATAATAACTGGCGGTATAAGTTTCAGGTGCGCCTGGACGATGAGGCAGAATGGTACGATGCTTCGTCGGTGATCGTAGGGAAAAGCCGCTACTACGCAGGCAGGTACAGCCTGTTCAATGGGGCGTCATTATGTTCACCACGGTTATATGTCGCCATTTTTACCGGCGATACCCGAGCCGATTTTATGCGTTATGCGGCCGTCATCGCAATGGAAGCATTGCAGCTTGATAAAAGTATCATTATCAGGCAGGCCCAGAAAGTAGAGATCCGTTGTAATGTGGAAGATTTTGCAGCCGAGCTGGATGGTGACGCTATTACTTCGGCGCCGCTGCAGATAGAGCTGCATCCTGTTCCGATCAAGTTTTTGGCGTAAGCCGGCGGATGTGAAAATATGTATAGGCGCAGTATGATCCTGGTAATTCTTTTGCTGCTGTTTGCAGCTGAAGCGTTTTTTGCGCGTCAGTTTTATATCGAAATAGTGCCGTTTCCGGAAGATGAGTGGTGGATGACGGTCGTTAATAATTGCCTGCGGGACCTGCTTTTGGCTGGTGTGGCGGGCTTATTGTATTTCAGGCGTAATCGGCTTGTCGATCGCACGAAGCGCTATTTCCCCGTAGTTGTGCTTGGGGTATTGTATTTGCTGATCGCCGGCTTTATGGTCAGTCAGCTGAGTCTTGATAAAGGTTTTTTGACGGTCCTGGCGATCCTTACAGGTTTAAATAATAATATTGTTTTGGTACTTCTGGCAGCGATGTGTTATCATAAATGGCCTTCTGCAATCATGAAGGCGGTTTATTTTGCTGTGTATTTTTTTACTGCGTTGACAATGATTTTTGACGCTTTCTATTTTTGGCAGACTTCGATGCACGTCGAAAGCGTTTTATTCAAGAACCTGAATGTCTACGCTATGCAGGGTGTTTTATCAGGGATGACGACATTGCAGCTTGTCGGTATAAGTGGTGCCGTGCTGGCGGTTTTATTATTGTTCCGGGTGACGAAGCCGCAAAAACGCAAACCGAACTTTGCCTGGTCGCTGCTATGTGTAGCCGTATTTTTTCTGGGCCTGAATCTTTCCTATTGGTCGATGGTACAGGTCAATAAATATATTTTGACCGAATATGTTTGTGTCTGGGGCGATGAAACCAGTGAGATGATCCGCAGTGACTACAGGAATTTGCTGACGACGCCAGTCAATGTCAATTTTGTCAGCAAAATGCTGTTTGATACAGATAAGATCGCCAGACGTAAGCATATCGAGCAGCGGCCTTTGACCGCAAAAGATGAACGCGTGCTGAAAGAACTGGGGATTTTAAGAACGCAGAAGGCGCTGCAGCCGCTGGAAGCACAATATGATAAAATCGTATTATTGGTTTTAGAATCAGTACATCGTGATTATATAGGTTTCTATAATAAAAATATCCCCAGGGAAACTACGCCGTTTTTAGACAGTCTGCTTGCTAAATATCCGCGTCTGGACAATTATTATTCTTCGGCTATCCCGACGACGCAGGGGCTGAATGCCACTTTCCGTTCGCATCTGATTTTTGATGAAGATATCAATGGCGCCAATCAGGGATCACTGTTCCGCTCCGTACAGGAAGCGGGTTGGCGCGGTATTTTTATGAATGCCTCCAGTCAGTATTACAGTAATGAAGTGCGTGAATATCCGCAGCAGTTTGGCATGAAGGAATATTATGCCAAAGAATATCTGCAGGATCTGGGCTATAGCGGCGCCAGCGGCTGGGGTTATCACAATGATGTGTTATATAAAGAAACGCTGCGGCTTTTAGAAGCAGGACGTAAGGATAAAATGCTGTTGGTAACTAAAACACTGGATATGCATCAGCCGTATCCCTATTATGGCATTAGCTGGGCGGATATGCCGGAAGCAGTACGTGATCACGAACTGGTGACGATTCGAGGTATGTATTGGGTCGATCAGACGCTGAAAAACTTTTTTGAGCAGGCCGAAGCTAAAGGCTTAATGGATGACCGAACGCTTTTTATCATTACGGCCGACCATAATCCTCATTCAGGCGGTGAATATACCAAGATCGTTACGAATGAGAATGACAGGAAAAGTATCGCTCCCATCCCGTTGATTTTTGTATCTAAAAATTTACAGCCTTTGAATAATTTAATGACCAAAGATTATGCCTCGCAGATAGATCTGGCTCCGACGTTACTGTATCTGGCAGGGCTCAAAGCACCTGACGATTTTATGGGCCGCAATTTACTGGAAGTGGTAGATACACCGTTTGCTTTGGGATATTTTGGCGGTAAAGCCTTTTATTATTCTGCTGATCTGGAGTTTGAGGATCAGATGGATAATCCTGCGCCGGCGACAGCTTATGAAGATGCGCTGACGAACTATATTATCCATGAATATTCCGAACGGCAGCTCAGAAATCAATAAAAACATTCAGTACAGAGCGAATGTATTTTGTATACATATGCATAAAGGCTGGAAATTTACATTGCAGCAATGCTATAATACCCTAAATCAGTTTTTTTGGAGGGGTTATTTATGATGGTAATTATTGGTGCAATTATTGTTATTGGTGTCATTTATCTGTTGCTTAAAAGACACGAATCAAGAATGGTGCTTATTGCTGCAGGCATTTTAATGGCTGCTATTGCAGGCAAGCCGATGGCGGCTCTGGATGCTTTTGCCAAGAGTATGACCAATGCCGGACTTATTACGTCGGTATGTTCCTGTATGGGTTTTGCTATGGTGATGAAATACACCGGCTGTGATAAGCATCTGGTCGTCGCTATTGGTAAAGTTCTGAAGAAAATGGGTTTCATGCTCATTCCTGGCGCGACTATCGCGACTTTTATCATTAATATCGCTATTCCCAGTGCTGCAGGCTGCAGTGCTGCCGTAGGCGTTATTTTTATCCCGATCCTGATGTCGGCGGGTATCCATCCGGCGATGGCGGCAGCAGCTGTCAAGTCTGGTACTTACGGCAGTATGCTTAATCCTGGTCTGGTGCATAACGGCGTTATTGCCAAGCTGTCCAATGTCGAGATCACGGAAGTTATCACGCATCATATGATGGCGGATATTGTTGGTGTGATTATCGCCGCTACAACCTTGACGATCCTGGCGATCTTCCTGAAAGAAAATAAAGGGTATCTGCCTGAAGGTGGCAGCGATGCGGTTGCTGAGGATTTAAAGATCAATCCGCTGTATGCGATGATGCCGCTTTTGCCGGTCGTTATTTTGCTGGTTGGCTCTACCGGTATGGTTCCGCTTCTGAAAATGGGCGTGCCTCAGGCCATGCTGATCGGTGCATTACTGAGCCTGGCGGTGACTCGCAGCAATCCTACTAAACTTACAAAATCTTTCTTTGATGGTATGGGCGATGCTTATGCCAATATTATCGGTATCATTATCTCTGTCGGCGTGTTTGTTTCCGGTATGCAGTCTTTAGGGCTGGTCAAAGCATTGATCAACTGGATGCTTGAATCAACAGGTATCGTAAAGATAGCTGCAACCTTTGGCCCTTTCATTCTGGCCATGATCTCCGGTTCCGGTGATGCGGCAACTGTAGCGTTTAACGAAGCAGTTACTCCGCATGCGGCACAGTTTGGTCTGCAGGCTATCGATATGGGCTCCATGGCCGCTTTGGGCGGAACTTTGGGTCGTACGATGTCGCCGATTGCAGGCGCAACCATTATCTGCGCCGGTATCGCCGGTGTCGATCCCATGGAGGTCTGCAAACGTAATGCCCTGGGGATTACGCTGGCTCTGCTGGCAGGTATGGTTATTCTGCTGTTCTGATATTAAAGTTGGCGCCCGTGCTTGGCACGGGCGTTTTTCTATTTATTTACTTACAATACTTATTTTGTAAAAAAATCTGCGCCCGGCAGCACTATGCTTGCCGGCTTTTTATGATATAATAAACCTCGGAGGGATAAAGTGAAAATTGAAACTTTTATGCAGGCATTAAAAGAATATCAAAGCCCTTTGGTTTTCAACCCCTGGCGCGATTATGATCCTGAATGTGATATAAGCAGTGAAGCGCCTGCTATTCGTGCGGCTAATTTGACCAGATATTTGCAGCTGCGTCAAAAGGCGCATTATTTATTTATTGCTGAAGGACTTGGCTATCAGGGCGGCCATTTTTCGGGAATGGCGATGACTTCCGAACGAATTTTATTGGGATTGCATCCTGATATCAGGCCGGAAGTTGTTTTAGGTGAATGGGATTATCGCAGAACCAGTAATCCTGCAAGTAAAATGCTTAAGGCTACGCAAAAACAAAGCGGTTTTAACGAGCCTACGGCGACGGTGATGTGGAATACTTTGGCCAGACATGAATTGTCTGCCTGTGATACTGTTTTATGGAATATTTTTCCTTTTCATCCGCATAAAAAAGATAATTTGCTGACAAATCGGACGCCTACTAATGACGAACTTGATGCAGGTATAGAATATGCAAAAATGCTGCTGGCGTTAATCCCGACTTTAAAAATAGTTGCTATTGGTCAAAAGTCAGCCGGGACGCTGCAGCGTTATGGCGTGGAATGCGTAGCATGCGTGCCGCATCCGTCCATGGGCGGCGCCAACCGTTTTAAAGCTGCTGTGGCACAGCTTTTTGCTAATGGGGAATGACGATGGAACAAGAGCTTGAAAATAAAATGACGCGGGACGAGACCCTGAAAGTAGCGTTAATGGTAGGCAAGATCCTGCTCAAGAGTGGTGCGGAAACGTATCGCGTAGAGGATACTATCAACCGCTTTTGTATTGCCAATGGCTATGAAGTCGATATTTTTGTGACGCCAACGGTAATAATTTTGGGCAACGAGCAGGTTGACAGCTTTAATTGTGTCAGCCGTATCCGTTATCGCAGCACCAATTTGGGGATGATCAGTGAAATGAATGATATGTCCTATAAATTTGAGCGCTGGCCGATGAGCTATCGGGGCACGATCGCCTGGCTCGAAGAAAAGCTGCAAGCGCCGGCCCCCTATGGCAAATGGAAGGTTTGTCTGGCTTCCGCCATAGCTTCGGCTTCGTTTTCTGCTATGCTGGGGGGCAACACCCATGATTTTATTGCTGCTTTTATGACCGGTGGTATTGCAATGCTGGTTTTAAAACAGATCGCCGGCTATCGCCCCAGTGCTTTTTGGGAGAATGCGCTGGCGGGTGTGGCTATTGGCGTAGTGGCGCTTATCTGCTGCGCTGTCAGCGTGCAGTGTACCATGGAAAAGATCATTGTTGGCGCCTTGATGCCTTTTGTACCGGGCGTGGCGTTCACGAACGGTTTGCGTGACTATATGGCCGGCGATCTGCTTTCTGGTAACGCACGGATCGCCGAAGCGCTGCTTTTTGCCGCGTCGATCGCTATCGGGATCGCCTTTTCGCTGCGGGCCTGGGTATTGTGGGGGTGGGACCTATGGAAATAATTACTTCCTTCGCCTTTGCTTTTATTGCGACTATGGCTTTCGCGGTATTGTTCCAGTCGCCTAAAAAAATACTGCTGACTGACGGCTTGATCGGCGCGGTGGGCTGGGTCGTTTTTATCAGTCTGCGTGATCAGCTTGGTTACAGCTCTTTTTATGCCAACTTTTTGGGGACAGTGGCGCTGGCGCTTTTAAGCGAGCTTTCCGCCAGGATCTTCAAGCAGCCAGCTACCGTTTTTGTTATACCGGGGATCATTCCGCTGGTGCCGGGCTTAGGCATTTATAAAGGTATGTTTGCCGTTATCAACAATGATTATAATGGCGGTATGTCGATTTTGTTGACGGCAATAACAGACTCGTGCGCTATAGCTGTTGGCGTGATGCTGGTCTCCAGCTTATTCAGGGTCTTGAAGATACGCAAGGACAGAAGCTTTTGGCTGAAACATCATAGCAAAAAAGTTTGTTGAGGCGATAGATGATGAGTGATAAAAAACAAACAGAGGAAAATTTTGACAGTTCTAAGATCAATGCCAAAGAACTGCAGAAATATGAGCAGGAGTACAGTGAGCGCGGCTTCAAAGACAAGCTGCGGAAATATGCCAAAATCATTGGCGTCGGCGCCGTTTATAAGGTGCTGCAGCTGTGGTATGTTTTGCAGAAGCCTGAGGTTCCGCTGCAGCAGAAAGCGCTTATTACAGGTGCGATCGGTTATTTGATCGCGCCGCTGGATTTTATTCCCGACTTGACGCCTGTGCTGGGCTACAGCGATGATTTTATAGCTATTACCTATGCCTTAGTGCAGGTCCGGGGATATGCGGATGCGGAAGTCAAAGAGAAATCAAAGCATCTTATTGCAGATATTTTTGGCGCTGCTGCTGTCAGCGAATTAGATTAAAACTTGTTGCGGAGGGTTGATTTTGAGTTTACCAGAGTTACTGCTTTTGGCCGTAGGATTAGCAATGGATGCTTTTACAGTGTCTATCTGCGGCAGTTTGGCTTTAGCTCCGGCTTCGCGCTTCGGCGGAGCACTGCGTTTTGGGATCTGGTTTGGTTTTTTTCAGGCGCTGATGCCTGTGCTGGGGTTTTTCTGTGCGATAAGGTTCAGAGCTTATATCGAAGCCTATGATCACTGGATCGCTTTTGCACTGCTGGTCTATCTGGGGATCAAGATGCTGCGCGAGGCGGAGACTGCTGACAGCTGTGATTTGAAGCAGCACTATAATATCAGAGAAATGCTGACGTTGGCAGTAGCTACCAGTATCGATGCTTTGGCGGTCGGCGTGAGTTTTGCCTTTCTGGACGTGCAGATCTGGAGTGCGGCCGGGCTGATCGGCCTGGTAACTTTTATTTTTTCTATGGTAGGTGGTTTGGCCGGGTTCAGATTAGGTGAAAGGATCGGCAGCAGAGCTACGTTAGTAGGCGGCTGCGTACTTATTATTATCGGGACGAAGATCCTGCTGGAACATACCGGCTGGCTGTAATTTATAATTTTGAAAGGTAGTGTTGACAATGGCAGAAGCAAACAAGGAAAGAATTTTTGATGAATTTGTGGAATTGGTTTCTGTTCCCTGTCATACTCTGAAAGAAAGGCAGATTTTTGAACTTTTGCAAAAGAAGCTGAAAGATCTGGGTTTTGTAACACAGGAAGATGACGCAGGTAAAGAATTAGGCGGAGAGTGCGGTAACTTATGGGGATGGTTGCCGGGTAACAAAGTCGGAGCGAAACGCGTGCTGCTGACGGCGCATATGGACTGTGTAGAACCGTGCGCAGGCATTAAGCCCATAAAAAAAGATGGTAAGATACTGTCAGACGGAACCACTATTTTAGGCAGTGATGATAAATCCGGCGTAGTGGCTATATTGGAAGCCGTACGGATGCTGCAGGAGACAAAGGTTGAATACGGTGATATCCAGGTTTTGTTTACGATTGCAGAGGAAGGTGGAGTCAACGGTTCGCGCTGTATGGATAAAAGCCTGCTGCATGCCGATGTTGGTTATGCTCTGGACGGTGAAGGCCATCCGGGAGAAATAGTTACGGCAGCGCCGGGACAGGACCGGGTACATTTCAAGGTACATGGTAAAACTGCCCATGGCGGACTTGCCCCTGAAAAAGGTATCAATGCGATCATGGTAGCGGCTAAAGCTTTAGCCGGCGTTGAAAAATATGCCCGGATCGATGAAGAAACGACCTGTAATATCGGCATTATTCATGGCGGGTTAGCCACTAATATTGTTCCCGATCTGGTCGAGATCCAAAGCGACGTCCGCAGCCGTAACCTTGCTAAACTGGCTGAACAGCGTGATTATCTGGTCAATACCGTTACAGCGGGCGTTGTTGCCAATGGTGGAACGGTAGATGTGGAGATCATCCATAAATATCAGCCTTTTGACCTCAGTCATGATTCTGATGTTGTGAAGCTGGCGCTGGAATCCTGTCAAGAAAACGGTTTTACTCCGGATGTTACCGTAACAGGCGGCGGCAGTGATGCCAACTTTATCAATGCTTATGGCGTACCCTGCGTTATTTTGGGTACAGGCATGAGCGAAGTACACACGGTAGATGAATTTATTTTAGAAGAAGATCTGTACAACAGTGTGCTGATGGTTTACGGAATTCTGCGGGCCGCTGCAAAATAAGAACAAAAATACCTGTTATCTAAACGCTTGTCACGTTTAAATAACAGGTATTTTTTTATTCCAGCTGTACGCTGAGCTCGACACCAAAAACTTTGGCAAACCAGCGGATATGCTGCTTGATCTGATGCATTTCGATACTGGGTATGCCCTCGGCATGTAAAGATAACACCGCATGTTTTTTTTCGAGGCGCGGCTGAATACCGCGAATCTGATTGGTTTGTGAATAGTCAAGGCTTTCTGCCAGAGCCAGCAGCAGCGCTAATTTATTAATGGCCTGCCAGTGGTTTTCGTCCAATAACTCCTTGTAGATCCGGTCACGAAAATAATTTTTGGAAATACCGTTATGCCAGCCGGCGATAACGGAGGTTATCAGCTGTTCACGATGCGAAAGACCAAAAATCTGGGCGTTTTGGATCATATAGGCACTGTGGCGGGCATGGCTGTAGAAGTTGATGGTAATACCGATATCATGCAGCAGTGATGCTGTTTTCAGTAATTTTCTATAATTTTTATCAAGCTTATGTAAATCCTTCCAGGCGTCGAACATAGTCAGAGCCAGCTCGGTGATGTGCTTGCTGTGCGTAGTGTCAGGCGTATATAATGTTAAAATGTTCTGCGTACTGCGGTCCAGAATATCCGGCGCGATCAAAGGCATATTTTCAGATTTGGAATAGTAATCGAAAAATAAACCTTCACGCAGGCCGCAGCCGGAAACGATCAGCTGCTTACAGCCGGTGATTTCCAGCAAACAATTGACGATACCGGCGCCGGCTAAAATAATATCGGCACGTTCGCTGCTGAGACCGGCTATTTTGCGGCGCTGTTCTAAATTTGTACCGCGCAGCTGACTGAAAATATCATGAAAGGCCTGTGCGGAAAATTTGTAATTATGAATTTTAGAAGACGGATATTTACTGCGTTTTTGCTGCATTTTGCCAAGGGTACGCGCCGTACCGCCGACACCGATCAGCGGCAGACGGTTTTGTTTGAGCCAGGGATGTTGCGCCAGACGGCTGAGCAGGAAAAAGCTCATATCGCTGTAGACGTTAGGCGACATCGTGCCGCGGGTATTGAACATATCCGTGGTATTTACCGCGCCAAAAGGCATGGAAACAGATTCCACGATCTGCCTGTTTTTAAAAAGGATCAACTCTGTACTGCCGCCGCCCAAGTCAAAGATAATGCCGTCTTTAACAGGCAGAGTGTTGATGACGCCAAGATAACTGATATAGGCTTCGGTATTGCCTGTAATGATATGCAGGGTAATACCTGTTTCTGCCTCGACAAGGCGTGTCAGTTCGGGACCGTTGGGAGCCGAACGGATAGCGGCAGTTGACACGGCAATAGTTTTATCGGCATTATAAAGCTTGCACATATAAGCAAAGCTTTTCATCGTTTCCAGAGTCGAGGCGAAGGCTTCCTCTGTCAAACGGCCGGTTTTATCAAGCTTCTGACTCAGACGCAGGGCTTCTTTCTGATTATAGACCATGTTGTAGGCGCCGTTTTTATAAATATGGCTGATTACCAGACGAGCCGAGTTGGAACCGATATCGATGATTGCGATACGCTGCATATTCTTCACTCCCAGTAAATAGAAAAACATTCCTCTATAAAAACTATATATTTTATATATTACTCACAGATAAAAAAAATCCTGCGTAATTTTATTGACTTTGTAAAATTTTACTCAAAGAATTGTAAAAAGTAACATTTATGCAAGGATTTAGAGGTCTGGCGTCGAATTTAATATAAAATAAAGGAGGTTTGTGTGTGAAAAAGAAAAGTTATACAACCTTTGCGGCTATCCATTTGGGATCAGAGATGATCAGCATGCAGATAGTTGAATACCGTAATATGAATAAAGTAAAAGTCATCGAACAATGCAACCACAGGGTCAAATTGGGCGAAGAAACTTTTAAGAATAAAATTATTCCTTTCAGTATGGTCAGCGAGATCTGCGAGCTGCTGCAGGGATATAAACGCCTGATGACCGAATATGGAGTGGAAGAATGCAGTGTACAGGCGACTACTGCCGTGCGCGAAGCCTTGAACCAGGTCTTTTTGCTGGACCAGATCTATATCAAAACCGGCTTGAAAGTAAAGGTCGTCGATATGCCCCAGGAAATTTATACCAAGTATACGGCGATTCGGCAGACCTTACGCAGTGAAGGCGTTACTGGCAAAGAGTACGGCATGCTGCTGATGGATATTTCCTCAGGCGGCTTGGGTATTACTTTTGTCGATGATGAAAAAATCAAATATCAGCAGAATTTTCATGTAGGCATCATTCGGATCAAAGAAAGCTTCAACCGGAACCAGCGTAACGGCACGCAGTTCAATCGGGCGCTGACAGAATTTTTAGCCAGCACGATGGGACCGGTGCGCGAAACCCTGAAAGATGCGAATATCCGCTATCTGATTCTGTCAGGTACTGAAACGGAATTGCTTTTACAGATGCTGGGCATGGATATTCAGGCTAAAGTGACGCGGATCAAAGCCGAGGAGTTTATGGAGCTCTTTAACAAAGTCCATAAACTGAACCTGCCGCAGATCATCAAAGTGTTCAATATCAAGGAAAGCGTGGCGGAACTGGTCTTGCCGACGATCCTTTTGTACGAACAGCTGCTGGCTCTGGTTCCTACCAAAGAGATCATTATTACCGCCGATCGCTTTATCGACGGTATCCAGTTGCTGCATATAGGGCCGAAGACGGACAAAGAATATGCCGCTGAACTGGAAAAAGAACAATTGAGCCTGATCCATAATATTGGCGAGCATTATAACTATGATGCCAAGCATGCCCGGCAGGTAGAGCGGCTGGCGCTGGCGATGTTTGATAAACTGAGCAAAAGTCACGGCATGGACAGTCACTGCCGCACCCTGGTACAGGCCACGGCACTGCTGCATGACATCGGCAAATATATTTCCATGCGCAGTCATTCGCTTTATACCTATAAGCTGATCATGTCTACAGACATTTTGGGCTTCAGCGATGATGACAAAAAAATCGTGGCTCTGGCAAGCTATTATCATGCCAATCAGCTTTTTGAAAATAAGGCCGGCAGCCCGGAAATAGAAAAAGAACTGACGCCTTTAGTAGCTAAAATAGCTGCCTTAGTGCGTCTGGCCGATGCCATGGACCGCAGCTATCAGCAGAAAATCAAGCTTTGCAAAGTCAGCGTTAAGGATGGGACGATGCGGATCGAAGCCAAAAGCAAGGTCGACCTGACTTTGGAGGAATGGACTTTTGATGGCAAAGCCGTGTTTTTTGAAGAAGTTTACGGCTTGAAAGCAATTTTAGAACGGGTGAGTGAATAGATGAAAAGCATAGATTTGAACAAACCTGAATATTTTTTTAATCGTGAATTGAGCTGGCTTAAATTTAATCTGCGCGTGCTGAAGGAAGCCGCTGTCAAAACCACGCCGCTGCTGGAACGCCTGAAATTCGTTGCGATCACTGCCTCTAATTTAGATGAGTTTTTTATGGTGCGTGTGGCGGGATTGTGGGATAAATGGGAGGATGGTATCAACCAGCGCGATGCTTCCGGACTGACGGTAAAGGAACAGTTGGATGAAATCAGCGCTTCCGCGCATGAGCAGGTCAAGCTGCAGTATAAATACATGCTGTCGATCCTTAAAGAACTGGAAAACAATGGTATCAGGATCTGCCGTGTGAATAAGATCAGTGAAAAAGGCCGCAGCTGGCTGGATGAATATTACCGTGAGGTAGTCTATCCGGTTCTGACGCCTATGGCAGTCGATGCTTCCAGGCCGTTTCCGTTTCTGGCCAACAGGACATTGAATTTAGCGGTGGAACTCATCAATCAGGACGAGGAACAAAGCATGGGGCTGGTGCAGGTGCCCTCGGTACTGCCGCGGCTGGTTGAAGTGGAAGGCGAAGAAAAACGCACCTTTGTTTTTTTAGAAGATGTTATCAGCGGTAATTGTGCCGAATTATTTAAAGGCTGCCAGATTTTAGACGTAGTGCCCTTTAGATTGACACGTGACTCCGACCTTGATGTTGATGAAGATGACATTGATAATTTGCTGAAGGAAGTAGAAAAATCGCTGCGCAAAAGAAAACGCGGTGCGGCGGTGCGTTTGGAATTAAATAAAACAACTAATCTGAGGATCAAAAAATTCCTCAGTGATAATCTTGATTTATCCGAACAGGAAATTTTTGAAATCAACGGACCGCTGGATGCGACCTGTTTCTTTAAATTTGCCGGCCTGCCCGGAATGTGGCCCTGGCTCTACGAGCCTTTTGTGCCGCAGCGGCCTTTAGAACTGCCGGATGACAGTGATTTGTTTGGCGCTATCAGAGCCAAAGATATTTTGCTGCATCATCCCTATGAAAGTTTTGACCCGGTAGTAAAACTGGTTAATGATGCTGCCTCAGACCCGAAGGTACTGGCCATCAAGCAGACCCTGTACCGCGTCAGCGGTAATTCGCCCATTGTGGCTGCTTTGGCCCGTGCTGCCGAAAACGGCAAGCAGGTCACAGTTTTAGTAGAACTCAAGGCGCGTTTTGACGAAGAAAATAATATCATCTGGGCCAGACGTCTGGAACAGGCCGGCTGCCACGTTATTTACGGACTGGTGGGACTGAAGACCCATGCCAAGATCATTCTGATCGTACGGAAGGAAGCCGATGGCATCAAGCGCTATGTGCATCTTGGCACCGGTAATTATAACGATAATACAGCCAAGCTGTATACGGATATGGGACTTTTAACAGCGAACGACCAGTTTGGCAGCGATGCTTCGGCATTCTTTAATCTGCTGTCAGGCTATTCTGAGCCGCCCTTATGGAATAAACTGGTCATGGCGCCGTTGGGCTTGCGTGATAAAATTTATGAGCTTATCGATAACGAGATAGCACAGGTCAAAGCCGGCAACAAGGGGCATATCATCGTTAAAATGAATTCGCTGATCGATCAGCAGGTCATTCAAAAACTGTATGAAGCCTCGATCGGCGGTGTGCAGGTAGAGCTGATCGTTCGTGGTATCTGCGGTCTGCGGGCCGGACTGGAAGGTATCAGTGAAAATATTACCGTCCGCAGCATCGTCGGCAGGCAGCTGGAACACAGCCGCATTTTCTGGTTTGCCAACGGCGGTGAACAGCAGCTGTATCTTTCCAGCGCCGACTGGATGCCAAGAAACCTTAACGACCGTGTAGAATTGTTTTTCCCGGTCGAAAGTGAGGAACATATTAAACGGATCAAAGATATCCTTGAGCTGTATCTGCGTGATAATGTCGGTGCGCATATGATGCAGTCCAACGGTACTTACAGGCGCGTGACCAATAAGGCTACCCCGGTCAGTGCTCAGAGTGCCTTGTATGAAGAAGCGCTTTTAACGGCTGCTGCCGATAAAATTCCAATGGAAGTCAGATTGCGGCCTATGTATAGCAAGGACGGCAAGGAGTAATTTAATCGCGCAAGTAATACTGCTTATTGTAGAATTGGCTGCAAGTTGCTATAATGTATGCAGAAGTTTTAAGGAGGAAAAAGAATGAGCAAATTTGCTGTAACCTTAAACTATCATTGCGATTATGGCTACGTTGAATATGATAGCGAAAATAAAAAAGCGGAAGTCGTTTTAAAAAGCGCCGAAGCGAAAGCCAGAGTAGAAAAATTTTTGCAGGAGAAACTGACTTTGGATGTGCAGGAAGGCGATACTATCCGGCAATTTGTCACTAAAACTTTAGAGCCGCTGGCCAGCCTGGAAAATTTTAAGATCTGCCTGACCAGACTCTGGTTCCATACGGACGTGCTGGTAGAATGGAGCATGCCTCCGGGAATGGCAGAAAATTTGTGATTGAATGCTGGCTTTATTTGTGTTATAGTAAAAGGGTTCTGAAAAACAGCAGAACATTTCGTCTTGGTAGCTCAGTAGGATAGAGCGATCGCCTCCTAAGGTTGCGTTACAACGGCCACCTCAAAAAAAACTAAATAAGGGATTGCAGTTCGACTTTGATCGGGCTATAATCATATATCAGACACGTCCATATAGCTCAGCTGGATAGAGCACACGCCTCCTAAGCGTGGGGTCGGAGGTTCAAATCCTCTCTGGG
>OCHD01000593.1_pt1 | contig 30638 bp, 25 predicted proteins | sample 1538481 | NCBI WGS metagenome assembly OCHD01 (sample SAMN04571699, study PRJEB22368) | human gut metagenome | biome: human gut; material: stool | host: Homo sapiens | place: Luxembourg | collected 2012-09-07
CATGAGCCGCCGTGCGCTCTACTCTTACGGTCTGTTACTGCCGCACAACGCGCAAGGCAACGTGGGTAATGGCCTTGGCGTGACGCTGGCAACGGGCGACCCGAGCATTATTGCACCGACTAAAACTATCGTCCGAACTGGCGAGAAGATGATTATCGACGGCCTGGAGTTTGACTTCCTGATGACCCCAGGTAGCGAAGCGCCAGCCGAAATGCACTTCTATATTCCGGCCCTGAAAGCCCTGTGTACCGCCGAGAACGCCACGCATACCCTGCACAACTTCTACACTCTACGCGGCGCGAAAACCCGCGACACCAGCAAGTGAACCGAGTATCTGAACGAAACGCTGGATATGTGGGGTAACGACGCGGAAGTCCTGTTTATGCCGCACACCTGGCCGGTCTGGGGCAATAAGCATATCAATGATTATATTGGTAAATATCGCGATACTATCAAGTACATTCACGACCAGACCCTGCACCTGGCGAACCAGGGCTACACCATGAATGAAATCGGCGACATGATTAAGCTGCCGCCTGCACTTGCCAATAACTGGGCCAGCCGTGGCTATTACGGTTCTGTCAGCCACAACGCCCGCGCGGTGTATAACTTCTATCTTGGCTATTACGACGGTAACCCGGCTAACCTGCATCCGTATGGTCAGGTGGAGATGGGTAAACGTTACGTGCAGGCGCTGGGCGGTTCTGCCCGTGTCATCAACCTGGCGCAAGAAGCGAACAAGCAAGGTGATTACCGCTGGTCGGCAGAACTGCTGAAACAGGTGATTGCCGCCAACCCGGGTGACCAGGTCGCGAAGAATCTGCAAGCGAATAACTTTGAACAGCTGGGCTATCAGGCCGAGTCCGCCACCTGGCGCGGTTTCTACCTGACCGGCGCGAAAGAGCTGCGCGAAGGGGTGCATAAGTTCAGCCACGGCACCACCGGCTCCCCGGACACCATTCGCGGGATGTCGGTCGAAATGCTGTTCGACTTTATGTCCGTTCGCCTCGATAGCGCGAAAGCCGCGGGTAAAAATATCAGCCTGAACTTCAATATGGGCAACGGCGATAACCTCAACCTGACGCTGAACGATAGTGTGCTTAACTACCGGAAAACGCTGCAACCGCAAGCCAACGCCTCTTTCTACATCAGCCGTGAAGATCTGCACGCCGTGCTGACCGGACAGGCAAAAATGGCGGATCTGGTAAAAGCGAAGAAAGCCAAAATTATTGGCAATGGCGCGAAACTGGAAGAAATTATTGCCTGTCTGGATAATTTCGATTTGTGGGTGAATATCGTAACCCCAAATTAATGCCACTCGCTTTTGGGGGCGCTGAAGCCCCCAAAAGCATTTATTTTAAAAATATATACAACCAATTAATACATAAAATATATAAGTTATGAATGCGGTGGCTGAATAAAGCTATTTTTATTCATCAAGAAAATAGCCATACTGACGCCTTCAATGGATATTGATATTCACTACAGATATTGTTCGCAGCAGACAGGATGTATTTAATATGCCAACAGTTCTCTCTCGCATGGCGATGCAACTCAAAAAAACAGCCTGGATAATTCCCGTCTTCATGGTTTCGGGATGCTCATTATCTCCGGCAATCCCGGTGATCGGCGCTTATTATCCCAGCTGGTTTTTCTGCGCCATTGCCAGCCTTATTTTGACGCTCATCACGAGGCGAGTTATTCAGCGGGCAAATATCAATCTGGCATTTGTCGGAATTATTTATACCGCCCTTTTTGCTCTCTACGCCATGCTGTTCTGGCTGGCATTTTTCTAATCTATTTGAGACGCGCTCATGGAAAGTACGCCGAAAAAAGCTCCTCGCAGTAAATTCCCTGCTCTGTTAGTGGTTGCGTTGGCGCTGGTTGCCCTTGTTTTCGTTATCTGGCGCGTAGACAGTGCGCCATCAACTAATGACGCTTACGCGTCAGCAGATACCATTGATGTGGTACCGGAAGTCAGCGGCCGCATTGTAGAACTGGCGGTCACCGACAACCAGGCAGTCAAACAGGGCGATTTGCTGTTCCGCATCGACCCGCGCCCGTACGAAGCCAATCTGGCGAAAGCTGAAGCCTCCCTCGCGGCGCTGGATAAGCAAATTATGCTCACCCAGCGTAGCGTTGACGCGCAACAGTTTGGTGCCGACTCGGTTAATGCCACGGTAGAAAAAGCCCGTGCCGCCGCGAAACAGGCCACAGATACATTACGCCGCACCGAGCCATTACTGAAAGAAGGTTTTGTCTCAGCGGAAGATGTTGACCGTGCAAGAACGGCGCAGCGCGCCGCAGAAGCGGATCTTAATGCCGTATTGTTACAGGCGCAGTCAGCCGCCAGCGCCGTCAGCGGCGTGGATGCATTAGTTGCCCAGCGTGCGGCGGTCGAAGCGGATATTGCCCTGACCAAACTGCATCTGGAAATGGCGACCGTTCGCGCGCCGTTTGATGGCCGGGTCATTTCCCTCAAAACCTCCGTCGGGCAATTTGCTTCTGCCATGCGCCCTATTTTTACCCTAATCGACACTCGTCACTGGTATGTGATCGCCAACTTCCGCGAAACCGATCTGAAAAATATTCGCTCAGGTACACCCGCAACGATTCGCCTGATGAGTGACAGCGGCAAAACCTTCGAGGGTAAAGTGGATTCGATTGGCTACGGCGTGCTACCGGATGACGGCGGCCTGGTGCTGGGCGGCCTGCCGAAAGTGTCTCGTTCTATTAACTGGGTCCGCGTTGCCCAGCGTTTTCCGGTCAAAATCATGGTCGATAAACCTGACCCGGAAATGTTCCGCATCGGCGCTTCGGCAGTCGCTAATCTTGAGCCGCAATAATGAGCGCGCTCAACTCCCTGCCATTACCGGTGGTCAGGCTGCTGGCGTTCTTTCATGAAGAGTTAAGCGAGCGGCGACCAGGTCGCGTGCCGCAGACCGTGCAACTCTGGGTAGGCTGCCTGCTGGTGATTCTGATCTCGATGACCTTTGAGATCCCTTTTGTGGCGTTATCGCTGGCAGTGCTGTTTTACGGTATTCAGTCGAACGCGTTTTACACCAAATTTGTCGCGATCTTGTTTGTGGTTGCCACGGTGCTGGAGATCGGCAGCCTGTTTTTGATCTACAAATGGTCATACGGCGAACCGTTGATCCGATTGATCATCGCCGGACCGATCCTGATGGGCTGCATGTTTTTGATGCGCACCCATCGCTTGGGGCTGGTCTTTTTCGCCGTCGCCATTGTCGCTATTTACGGGCAAACCTTCCCCGCCATGCTCGACTATCCGGAAGTGGTCGTGCGCTTAACGCTGTGGTGTATCGTTGTTGGCCTCTATCCAACCTTGCTGATGACGTTAATCGGCGTGCTGTGGTTTCCCAGTCGTGCCATTTCGCAAATGCATCAGGCGCTTAATGATCGGCTTGATGATGCCATTAGTCACCTGACAGACAGCCTCGCACCGCTACCCGAAACGCGGATTGAAAGAGAGGCGCTGGCGCTACAAAAACTCAATGTCTTTTGCCTCGCGGACGATGCCAACTGGCGAACTCAAAACGCATGGTGGCAAAGCTGCGTGGCAACGGTAACCTACATTTACTCGACGCTGAATCGCTACGATCCCACCTCTTTTGCTGATTCTCAGGCAATTATTGAATTCCGACAAAAATTAGCCTCAGAAATCAACAAGCTGCAGCATTCCATTGCCGAAGGTCAGTGCTGGCAAAGCGACTGGCGGATCAGTGAAAGTGAAGCGATGGCGGCACGGGAATGTAACCTGGAGAATATCTGCCAGACGTTGTTACAACTGGGTCAGATGGACCCGAATACGCCGCCAACGCCCGCCGCCACCATCAATGGCCGCCGATGCTTTTACCAATCCAGACTATATGCGCTACGCGGTAAAAACGCTGCTCGCCTGTTTGATCTGTTACACCTTCTACAGCGGCGTCGACTGGGAAGGCATTCACACCTGTATGCTGACCTGCGTGATCGTCGCTAACCCGAATGTCGGTTCGTCGTACCAGAAGATGGTGCTGCGTTTTGGCGGGGCTTTTTGCGGCGCGATTCTGGCGCTGTTATTCACGCTACTGGTCATGCCCTGGCTGGACAATATTGTCGAATTGCTGTTTGTGCTGGCACCTATTTTCCTGTTGGGCGCATGGATTGCCACCAGCTCTGAACGTTCTTCTTATATCGGCACACAGATGGTGGTCACCTTCGCGCTCGCCACGCTCGAAAACGTTTTTGGCCCGGTGTACGACCTGGTGGAAATTCGCGATCGCGCCCTGGGTATCATCATTGGTACCGTGGTGTCCGCGGTGATTTACACCTTTGTCTGGCCTGAGAGTGAAGCGCGCACGCTGCCGCAAAAACTGGCTGGCGCGCTGGGTATGTTAAGTAAAGTAATGCGGATCCCACGCCAGCAGGAAGTCACGGCTCTGCGCACTTATCTGCAAATTCGTATAGGTCTGCATGCGGCGTTTAATGCCTGTGAAGAGATGTGCCAACGCGTGGCGCTGGAGCGTCAACTGGACAGCGAAGAACGCGCATTACTGATTGAACGTTCGCAAACGGTTATTCGTCAGGGCCGCGATCTTCTTCACGCCTGGGATGCCACCTGGAACTCGGCGCAGGCGCTGGATAACGCACTACAGCCGGACAGAGCAGGTCAGTTTGCCGACGCCCTGGAGAAATACGCTGCCGGTCTGGCAACCGCACTCAGCCGTTCTCCTCAAATAACGCTTGAAGAGACACCCGCCTCTCAGGCCATCCTGCCCACCTTATTAAAACAGGAGCAACACGTCTGCCAGCTTTTCGCCCGCTTGCCAGACTGGACAGCCCCGGCATTAACGCCCGCCACGGAACAGGCACAAGGAGCCACGCAATGATCAATCGTCAACTTTCACGTCTGCTGTTGTGCAGCATTCTCGGCAGCACGACGCTGATTTCCGGCTGTGCCCTGGTACGTAAGGATTCTGCACCTCATCAACAGCTCAAACCGGAACAAATCAAACTGGCCGACGATATTCATCTTGCCAGCTCCGGCTGGCCGCAGGCGCAGTGGTGGAAACAACTCAATGACCCGCAGCTGGATGCGCTGATCCAACGGACGCTAAGTGGTTCACACACCCTCGCCGAAGCGAAACTGCGGGAAGAAAAAGCGCAGTCCCAGGCCGATTTGTTAGATGCCGGTTCACAATTACAGGTCGCAGCGTTAGGGATGCTCAACCGCCAACGTGTCTCGGCGAACGGCTTTTTAAGCCCTTATTCAATGGATGCGCCAGCACTGGGTATGGACGGGCCGTACTATACGGAAGCCACAGTAGGTTTGTTTGCCGGACTGGAACTTGATTTGTGGGGTGTGCATCGCTCAGCGGTTGCCGCCGCCATTGGCGCGCATAATGCCGCGCTGGCAGAAACCGCAGCAGTAGAGCTATCGCTGGCCACGGGCGTAGCGCAGCTTTATTACAGTATGCAGGCCAGCTATCAGATGCTCGATCTGTTAGAACAAACTCACGATGTGATTGATTACGCGGTGAAAGCGCACCAGAGTAAAGTGGCGCACGGTCTGGAAGCGCAAGTGCCTTTCCACGGCGCGCGGGCACAGATTCTGGCGGTCGATAAACAAATTGTTGCCGTCAAAGGGCAAATCACCGAAACGCGAGAATCTCTGCGTGCATTGATTGGCGCGGGAGCCAGCGATATGCCGGAGATCAGACCGGTGGCATTACCGCAAGTCCAGACCGGCATTCCGGCGACACTCTCTTATGAGTTGCTCGCCAGACGCCCGGATCTGCAAGCCATGCGCTGGTATGTTCAGGCGTCATTAGATCAGGTGGATTCCGCGCGGGCGTTGTTCTATCCGAGCTTTGATATCAAAGCGTTTTTCGGTCTGGACTCCATCCATCTGCATACCTTATTCAAAAAAACCAGTCGCCAGTTCAACTTCATCCCGGGTCTGAAATTGCCGCTGTTTGACGGTGGACGGTTGAATGCCAATCTCGAAGGCACGCGCGCCGCCAGCAACATGATGATTGAACGTTACAACCAGTCAGTACTGAACGCGGTGCGTGACGTTGCCGTCAACGGCACGCGTCTGCAAACGCTCAACGACGAGCGAGAAATGCAGGCTGAACGCGTGGAAGCCACGCGCTTTACCCAGCGCGCTGCCGAGGCCGCCTATCAGCGCGGCTTAACCAGCCGCTTACAGGCCACCGAAGCCCGGTTGCCAGTGCTTGCCGAAGAGATGTCATTACTGATGCTGGACAGCCGCCGGGTGATCCAAAGCATTCAGTTGATGAAATCGCTGGGCGGCGGGTATCAGGCAGGTCCCGTCGTCGAGAAAAAATAAAATGTCTGCCGCGTGATGGCTGTCACGCGGTATTTCGTTTCGTCACGTCAAAACTGACGACAGCCTGTTTTTCGTCAGAGTTTTGAATAAATAGTGCCCGTAATATCAGGGAATGACCCCACATAAAATGTGGCATAAAAGATGCATACTGTAGTCGAGAGCGCGTATGCGTGATTTGATTAACTGGAGCGAGACCGATGAAAAAAGTCGTCACGGTTTGCCCCTATTGCGCATCAGGTTGCAAAATCAACCTGGTCGTCGATAACGGCAAAATCGTCCGGGCGGAGGCAGCGCAGGGGAAAACCAACCAGGGTACCCTGTGTCTGAAGGGTTATTATGGCTGGGACTTCATTAACGATACCCAGATCCTGACCCCGCGCCTGAAAACCCCCATGATCCGTCGCCAGCGTGGCGGCAAACTCGAACCTGTTTCCTGGGATGAGGCACTGAATTACGTTGCCGAGCGCCTGAGCGCCATCAAAGAGAAGTACGGTCCGGATGCCATCCAGACGACCGGCTCCTCGCGTGGTACGGGTAACGAAACCAACTATGTAATGCAAAAATTTGCGCGCGCCGTTATTGGTACCAATAACGTTGACTGCTGCGCTCGTGTCTGACACGGCCCATCGGTTGCAGGTCTGCACCAATCGGTCGGTAATGGCGCAATGAGCAATGCTATTAACGAAATTGATAATACCGATTTAGTGTTCGTTTTCGGGTACAACCCGGCGGATTCCCACCCAATCGTAGCGAATCACGTAATTAACGCTAAACGTAACGGGGCGAAAATTATCGTCTGCGATCCGCGCAAAATTGAAACCGCGCGCATTGCTGACATGCACATTGCACTGAAAAACGGCTCGAACATCGCGCTGTTGAATGCGATGGGCCATGTCATTATTGAAGAAAATTTGTACGACAAAGCATTCGTCGCTTCCCGTACAGAAGGCTTTGAAGAGTATCGTAAAATCGTTGAAGGCTACACGCCGGAGTCGGTTGAAGATATCACCGGCGTCAGCGCCAGTGAGATTCGTCAGGCGGCACGGATGTATGCCCAGGCGAAAAGCGCCGCCATCCTGTGGGGCATGGGTGTAACCCAGTTCTACCAGGGCGTGGAAACCGTGCGTTCTCTGACCAGCCTCGCGATGCTGACCGGTAACCTCGGTAAGCCACATGCGGGTGTTAACCCGGTTCGTGGTCAGAACAACGTACAGGGTGCCTGCGATATGGGCGCGCTGCCGGATACGTATCCGGGATACCAGTACGTGAAAGATCCGGCTAACCGCGAGAAATTCGCCAAAGCCTGGGGCGTGGAAAGCCTGCCAGCGCATACCGGCTATCGCATCAGCGAGCTACCGCACCGCGCAGCGCATGGCGAAGTGCGTGCCGCGTACATTATGGGCGAAGATCCGCTGCAAACTGACGCGGAGCTGTCGGCAGTACGTAAAGCCTTTGAAGATCTGGAACTGGTTATCGTTCAGGACATCTTTATGACCAAAACCGCGTCGGCGGCGGATGTTATTTTACCGTCAACGTCGTGGGGCGAGCATGAAGGCGTGTTTACTGCGGCTGACCGTGGCTTCCAGCGTTTCTTCAAGGCGGTTGAACCGAAATGGGATCTGAAAACGGACTGGCAAATCATCAGTGAAATCGCCACCCGTATGGGTTATCCGATGCACTACAACAACACCCAGGAGATCTGGGATGAGTTGCGTCATCTGTGCCCGGATTTCTACGGTGCGACTTACGAGAAAATGGGCGAACTGGGCTTCATTCAGTGGCCTTGCCGCGATACTTCAGATGCCGATCAGGGGACTTCTTATCTGTTTAAAGAGAAGTTTGATACCCCGAACGGTCTGGCGCAGTTCTTCACCTGCGACTGGGTAGCGCCAATCGACAAACTCACCGACGAGTACCCGATGGTACTGTCAACGGTGCGTGAAGTTGGTCACTACTCTTGCCGTTCGATGACCGGTAACTGTGCGGCACTGGCGGCGCTGGCTGATGAACCTGGCTACGCACAAATCAATACCGAAGACGCCAAACGTCTGGGTATTGAAGATGAGGCATTGGTTTGGGTGCACTCGCGTAAAGGCAAAATTATCACCCGTGCGCAGGTCAGCGATCGTCCGAACAAAGGGGCGATTTACATGACCTACCAGTGGTGGATTGGTGCCTGTAACGAGCTGGTTACCGAAACGCCGGAATACAAATACTGCGCCGTGCGCGTCGAGCCGATCGCCGATCAGCGCGCCGCCGAGCAGTACGTGATTGACGAGTACAACAAGTTGAAAACTCGCCTGCGCGAAGCGGCACTGGCGTAATACCGTCCTTTCTACAGCCTCCTTTCGGAGGCTGTTTTTTTATCCATTCGAACTCTTTATACTGGTTACTCCCTACCCAATCGTATTATCAAAATGAAAAAAATTATCGCATTGATGTTGTTTTTGACATTCTTTGCCCACGCCAACGACTCCGAGCCTGGCAGCCAGTATTTAAAGGCAGCAGAGGCCGGGGACCGACGCGCACAATATTTTCTTGCCGACAGCTGGTTTAGCTCCGGCGATTTGAGCAAAGCCGAATATTGGGCACAGAAAGCCGCCGACAGCGGTGATGCTGATGCCTGCGCGCTGCTGGCGCAGATCAAAATCACCAATCCGGTCAGTCTGGACTATCCACAAGCAAAAGTTCTTGCAGAGAAAGCGGCGCAAGCGGGCAGTAAAGAAGGTGAAGTAACGCTGGCGCATATTCTGGTAAATACTCAAGCGGGTAAACCGGATTATCCAAAGGCAATTTCGCTGTTAGAAAACGCCTCGGAAGATCTGGAGAACGACTCTGCCGTCGATGCCCAAATGCTGCTTGGTTTGATTTACGCCAACGGCGTGGGCATTAAGGCCGACGATGACAAGGCAACCTGGTATTTCAAACGCAGCTCTGCAATTTCCCGAACCGGTTATTCCGAGTACTGGGCGGGAATGATGTTCTTAAACGGTGAAGAAGGTTTTATCGAGAAGAACAAGCAAAAGGCGCTGCACTGGTTGAACCTGAGCTGTATGGAAGGGTTTGATACCGGGTGTGAAGAGTTTGAAAAATTAACCAACGGTTAAGATAGGCCTGATAAGACGCGGCAAGCGTCGCATCAGGCATTGATGTCGGATGCGGCGTAAACGCCTTATCCGACCTACAAAATCACGCTAAATCAGGCTATTGCGCTGTCTGGCGTAGGCCTGATAAGACGCGTTAAGCGTCGCATCAGGCGTTGATGTCGGATGCGGCATAAACGCCTTATCCGACCTACAAAATCACGCTAAATCAGGCTATTGCGCTGTCTGACGTAGGCCTGATAAGACGCACCAGCGTCGCATCAGGCATCCACACATTGCCGGGTGGATATCCCCGGCAATCTTCAATTATTGATCCGCAGTTTTATCAAATTTACCCAGCACTTCACGCTCATAAGCCAGCGCCTTTTTGCGGTCAAATTTGTGTTCCCACTTGGCAATCACCAGCACCGCCAGCGCATTACCCACAACGTTCAGCGCAGTACGCGCCATGTCGAGGATACGGTCAACACCGGCAATAAACGCCAGACCTTCCAGCGGAATACCTACGCTACCCAGCGTTGCCAGCAACACCACAAACGACACTCCCGGCACGCCAGCAATCCCTTTCGAGGTCACCATCAGCGTCAGCACCAGAATGATTTCCTGCCAGATGGACAGGTCAATGCCATACAGCTGAGCGATGAAAATAGCGGCAATACTTTGATACAGCGTCGAACCATCAAGGTTAAAAGAGTAACCGGTCGGCACCACGAAGCTGGTGATCGACGCCGGTGCTCCGTAGGCTTCCATCTTCTCAATAATTCGCGGCAGTACGCTTTCAGAGCTGGCAGTGGAGTACGCCAGAATCAGCTCATCTTTCAGAATACGAATCAGGATCCAGACGCTTAACCCGCACAGGCGCGCCACAATTCCCAGCACTACCAGCGCGAAGAACAGAATGGCGAAATGCACCAGCAGCACCAGTTTCGCCAGTGGCCACAGAGAAGAGAAACCAAAGTTAGCCACCGTCACCGCAATCAGCGCAAACACACCCACCGGTGCATAACGCATCACCATGTGAGTCACTTTAAACATGGTTTCAGAGATGGAGCGGAACACGGTCACCAGCGGTTCACGATGCGTCGCGGGCAGGGAGGAAAGCCCCAGACCAAACAGCACCGAGAAGAAGATGATCGGCAGCATTTCGCCTTTCGCCATCGACGCCACAATGTTCGTCGGCACCAGCGACAAAATCGTGCCCATAATGCCGTGGGAACTGCTTTGTACCGCTTCCGTAGTGCTCTGATATTTCGAGATATCGACGGTCGCCAGCTGCGACATATCCACCCCGGCACCGGGCTGGAAGACGTTCGCCAGAGTGATCCCCAAAATGATGGCGACGGTGGTGATCACCTCGAAGTAAATAATGGTTTTCGCGCCAATACGCCCGAGCTGTTTGGCATCACCAACACCCGCGATACCCACCACCAGCGTGGAGATCACAATCGGCACAACAATCATTTTGATCAGATGGATGAAGATATCACCCGCCGGAGAGAGCAAATTGACGACCAGCCAGTCGCGGCTGTCGCTATGGTAGTGCAGGTAGCTTCCCAGGAGAATGCCCAGCACCATAGCAAACAGAATCTGCCAGGCCAGGCTGAATTTTATACTTTTCATCAGAATAACTTCCTCAATGGAGCGCCGTTCCCCGTTCAGAAACGCGAGAACGTGACATACTGCCAGGGCATGAATTGTGTTGCGTTGGTTTGTAGATTTTTTTAACGCTTATGATCAGTATCATTTGCGCGGTATGTTGCGCAACCCTTTAACAACAGAGCTTTTCGCTGCATTAATGCATAATAACGCGAGTTTATGGCAGGATTAATGAATAACCATTTGTTATGGAAAGATTTTTATTTGTTTAATCTGCAATAATACTGATTAGTGATTATTTTTGGCATATGTTCATTCGATTATTTTTTATGCAGCTCAATGACATAATCTTCATCACCAGATGATTAATCCGATCTCCGCTGCAACAGTTTCGCCATATTAATCGACTCGACCAGCTGTGTCCGGTTGATCCGGGGTGAGTTGAGATCCATCACTTTTTGCCATAGTTCGATGGCTTGCGCGTAATTCGCCTGCATAAACGCATCGGAAGCCAGCAGCATCAGAGCGGTGATTTCGTTAGAGTCCAGCGCGAGGGCTTTGTCGATCATTGCGCGAGTCTGGGCGGTCATATGCTGGCTGGCCTGGTAATAAAGCACCGTCGCCAGCGCCGCATACAGTTCAGCGTTCTCACCATGTAGTTGCAACGCCTGACGATACGCCAGCAGCGAATTGCTGTAATCGTTTTGCCACAGATAGTACTCGCCCAGTAACGCCCACTGTTCGCTGTTTTGTGGATTAGCGCGGATTTTATCCTGTAATGCCTGAAGCTGCGCTTCCGGGGTTTGCTGGCTGGCAAACTGATGTAGCGGATCGCGCGTACCGCCTGCCATTTTGGGCTTAACAGATAACTGCCGACACAGAGAAATACCATCAATATTGTGAGTGTTGTCAGCATTTTCACCGGTATTTTGGGCTGTTTCATCGCTTCGCCCTCACTCGCCAGAGGATCAGTGCCATCAGTAGTAACAACACCACTGGCAGCGCCCATAACACCAGCGTCTGACCCGTTAACGGTGGGTTATAGCGAACAAAATCTCCGTAGCGTTCGGTCATCCAGCCAATGATTTCGACTTCGTTCTTCCCCTCCGCCACCATGCTGTAAACCTGATGGCGCATACTGACTGCCACCGGCGCGTTGGATTCCAGTAAGTTTTGATTCTGGCACTGCGGACAACGTAACTGGCTGGCAATATTTAACGCCTGTTGCTGTTGTTGCGGATTGGCGAATTGCCAGGTGTCTACAACCTGAGCGCGCGCAAAACAGGTAAATAACAGCAGTAGCGTGAGAAGTCCTTTATTCATCGCGCTTCCTCCCCCGCCATCCGCTTAACAATGCGCCCGCAATCATCAACAATCCTCCCCCCCAGATCCAGCGCACACCGCTTTGTACATACAAACGAAAAGCGTAACGATCCGGCCCAGTTTTCTCCCCCATGACCGCATACCAGTCATGGATGCCGTTCCAGCGAATTGACGGTTCCATCATTTGCTGACGGCGTGCTTCATAAAAACGCCGCTCCGGCGTCAGTTCACCAATACGTTGCTGATGGTCAAACAGTGCCACTATCGCTTTTTCGCTGGTGTAATTGCCTCTGGCTTGCAGATCGAGGCGCTCAAAACGGAAGGTGTATCCTGCCAGCGTCACCTGCTGACCCGGCTGTAAATTCAGGCTGATTTCCTGACGGCTGACGCTGGAAACCACGACCCCAGCGGCAAATAACAGCACGCCCGCATGAGCTACCAGCGCCGGAAGCTGCACGCGTTTGCCAGAGACAAACGTCGCCAGCACAATCACCACCAACATCAACAGACCAAACGGTAACGTCGCGCGGTTAAAATACGGTGCGCCAACGGAGAGGCGTCCCCAGCCCAGCAGGCCGTAAATCATCGGATAAAGCGTTCCCACCAGCACGATCAGTAGCACTGCGCAAAACAGCAACAGCGTAGCGAGGATTAACATTTCCCGCGATAACCCCGAAAAACGCACCGCCGGGCCACCGTCCCGCGCTCGCCAGCCATACAGAGCCAGAGACGCAAGGCTAATCAGTACAAACAGACTGAACAACGGCACGGCGCGGACGTTATCCAGCGCGAACGCATGAACCGAAACCAGAATGCCAGAACGGACAATTAAGGTGCCCAGCAGCGACAGCATCAGAGTAACTATCGCCAGTAACAGCGACCAGTGGCGAAAAATCCCCCGCTGGCGTGTCAGGGATAAACTGTGCAGCAACGCAGTGGCAGAAAGCCAGGGTAGTAAAGAGGCGTTTTCCACCGGATCCCAGAACCACCAGCCGCCCCAGCCCAGTTCGCAATAGGCCCACCAGGAACCGAGGATGATCCCCGCAGTTAATGCACTCCAGCCAGGTAACGCCCAGCGCCAGCAAATTCGGGCGCAGGCACCATCAAACTCGCCGCGCAGTAGACTCGCCAGCGCCACGCTCGCCGCTACCATCAAACCGCCATAGCCAAGGTAAAGCAGCGGTGGATGAAAGATAAGACCGGGATGTTGCAGCATCGGATTGAGATCGCGGCCTTCGATTGCTGGTGGAAATATCCGCACGAAGGGATCGGACCACAGCACTACAAACAGTAGCAGTGCGGCGAGCATGAGAGATAAAACGGCTAACGTCAGCGGAAATAGCGGATCGGTTTGCTGCCGATAATGCCAGGCAAACAGCGCGCTCCAGGCGGAAAGCAGCAGAACCCAAAGCAGCAGCGAACCTTCATGACCACCCCATACCGCCGCCAGTTTGAGTTCCCACGACAGCAGGCTGTAGCTATGTTGGGCGACATAAATGACCGAGAAATCGCTGATGAGAAAACAATACGTCAGTACGCCAAAGGCGAGCAGCAGGAGCGCGAACTGTGCCAGAATGCCGATGCAAGTGAGTCGCATCATGGCAGGCCAGCGTAACCGCACTCCCGCAAAGGCCGTCAACGGGGTCAACACGTTGACCCCGAGACTTAACAACAACGCCAGAAAACCGACTTCAGGAAGGAATACGTCCAGAAACCACCTCTGTTCTGGCTTACGCCACCGTTAACTGCCCGGCGTAGAGAATGAAAAATCGCAACATCAACACGCCGACCAGACTGGCCCCACACGCCGCCAGCACGGCAGGAATGCCGGAACTGCGATTGACCCACGGTTTGAGCAACATTGGCACAATCAGCCCCAGCCCGGCGACACCAAGCCAGAACCACCACGTCCAGAAACCGCCGCCCAATGCCGCCACCAGCGCACGCACTTTACCGTCATCGCCCAGCGCCAGACCGACAAAAAACGCCACCAGCAGGAAGATTTCACCCCATACCACGGGGATTTCCATACGGTGTACAAACTGCGCTTCCGTGGAATGCGGGTTACTGCGTTGGCGTATCGCCATGGCGATCAGTGCCACCGCCGCACCGGACGAGATGCCGGAGAAGAGGAACAGCACCGGCAGGATCGGGTTATTAAGGAACGGATACGATTTCAGCGCCGACAGCAGAAAACCGGTATAAGCCCCCAACAACACCGCCAGCACCAGCATCAATGTTTCCAGTCCGCGATGAACGGGCGTCAGCAGGCTCAGAACCTTTTGCACGATCCCCAGCTTCGGCAACCAGCGTTGTTGCAGGGCAAGCAAATCATGTTCAAAGATTTTCGCCAGCCACAGCACCAGCACCACCATGTAAAGCTGAAACAGCATCACCCCCATCGACATCACCGAGGTAAAACTGTAGTGGAACATCAGCTTCCAGAAGGTCCACGGTCTTGTCAGGTGAAAGACGAGGATCAACAGACCGAGGATCACCGCGCCCGGCCCGACAATCAGCGTGGTGCGCAGCAACGTACTGTCTGCCGCCCGCCTGCGGGTAGAAGCGACGTAACAGCACGGCCAGCGTCACCAGACCGGCAGAAATACCAATCAAAAACAGGTAGATGGCAATCGGCCAGTCCCACACCAGTGATTCAAAATGAAATGCGGAAGTCTGCGTCATTGGCTCACCTCCCCGTATTTAAACGGTACGCGGTACAGCTTCGGTTTGGTTCCCAGCGCCAGCTTGTAGCGGTAAGTGGGCTTCTGGCGCAGCAGTTGCGAAATCTCACTGTTGGGATCGTCCAGATTGCCAAACGTCAGCGCCTTGGTCGGGCAAGCCTGAACGCACGCGGGCAGTTTACCGGCCTGCAAATTGGTCTTACGGCAGAAATCGCATTTGTCCGCCGTCTTCGTGACCGGATGGATAAAGCGCACGCGGTACGGACAAGCGGCGATGCAGTATTGACAACCGACGCAGAGATCCGGGTTAACATCGACAATCCCACTGGCAGCATCGCGAAAAGACGCACCGGTCGGGCAGACATCAACGCACGGCGCATGATCGCAGTGCTGGCAAGACTTACGGAAGAAGCGATATTTCACATCAGGAAATTCGCCCTGCGGCTCGCTACGAATAATCGTCAGGCGCGAGACGCCTTCCGGCACCTTGTTCACTTCCCGACAAGCATCCATACAGGCGGTACAGCCGATGCATAACGACTCGTCATGCACCATGCCGTAACGCACCCCATTGATATTCAACGTTTTCGCCACCACGCGCCCTGCGGTGCCGCTGACGGCTGCCAGCACGCCGACGCCGGTGAGAAACTGGCGACGAGACCAGGTCATGGCTGCTCCTTAAGCAACGGAACAGACGCCGGGTTAAAGTTCGGATTGGTGCGCTGATCGCTATGGCAATCGACGCAAATCTTAATCCGTCCTTTGTCACTTAACGTCTGCATCGTATCTTGCTGTGGATGCAGGGAATGGCAGCTGGCGCACGCCACTTTGGTTACGTGGACATCGTGCGGCCAGAACGCTTTTTGCAACTGTTCCGGCAGATGGCAGGACATACAGACGCTGTTCTGCTCTCCAACCTTGTACATCGGCTCGTTAAAGCGCATCACATCTTTCACCCCTTCGCGGTGTTGCGGTGATGGCTGGCCGTGACAGTTGGTGCAGGTGACCGGCAGTTTGTTATTCGGGTTGATAACGGAAGCATGTTTGCCATGCATACCTTCGGTATCTGGCTTATGACAGTCCAGACAGGCGGCATCCGGGTTACGCTGCTGGGTAACTTCGTAGCGATCACCAGATGCCTGCGCCGCAGGGGTAGCGGTAATTCCGTTCAGGCTCCACAACAGGCCCGACGCCAGCACCCCAGCAGTTAATAACGAACGTAATACGCTCATATTCACTCCATTGTGTTTTCCGCCCCTTGCGAGGCGGAACGGGGTTATTGGCTTAACAGACCATTTTTACGTGCCTGTTCTTCCCACTGCGGGATCACCGTTTTGATGAAGTCCTGCTTCTCGGCCTTGATTTGTTCCATGTTCAGGCCAATGGCCTGCTGGGCTTTCTCTTTGGTCGAGATATCCGGGATCTGGATTTCATGGGTGATGCCTTTGGTCGCCAGCAGGCGCGCCAGTTTGGTGCGCGCATCCGCCGCTTTATCCATCGCCGTACCGAGCATCCTCAGACCTTCTTCCGGTGCGTGCATATGAATGCCGTGGGAAGCGATCGCCAGATCCCAACGCCACTGGGCATGACGGATATCGTCCTGAATCGGCTTCATTTCGGCTTCCGTCGCGCCTGCATCCAGCGCCGCTTTCGCTTCGAAGTGAGCGTGAACCAGTTGATCTTCAACCTTGATTTTCAGGTCGTTAATCGACTGCTTACGTTCCGCGACCACTTTTTGCAAGGCAGCTTTGTCCTGGGTATGGCAGTTCGCACAAGTCTGGGCGAAGTTATCAAACGGATTACCAATTTTATGGTCGGTGTAGAGTTTGCCTTCGGCGTTCTGCACTTTTGGCATATGGCAGTCGATACAGGTCACGTTGTTTTTACCGTGAATGCCCGCTGTCCAGGTTTCATATTCCGGGTGCTGCGCTTTCAGCATTGGCGTTTTCGACAGGGAGTTAGTCCAGTCAGAGAAGGCAATTTTGTCGTAATACTGCTCCATATTTTCGACTTTCATGCCGTCATCCCACGGGAATTTAACCGCTTTGTTTTTGCCGTCGAAGTAATACTCCACATGGCACTGACCGCAAACCATCGATTGCTGGTCGAAACGTCCGGCTTTCTCAAAAGGTTTACCAATGGCTTCCATCGCGCGAGCCGCATACGGACGGGAAAGGGTTAACTCCGGTTTGCCTTTGGCGAACTCTGGTGAGGCGGTGTTATGGCAGTCGGCACAACCTAAGTTGTTGACGATTTCCGGGCCGCCGCGCGCCCACTTACCGTGGAAGTAGCCATCTTCGCCGTCTTTCTGGATCAGACGCGCCACATCCGGGCTTTTACAACTCCAGCACGCCATCGGTAGCGGACCATCTTCAGCGTTTTTCGGCGCACCGGTACGCAGGGTTTCACGCACATCGGTCACAGCAAAGGCATGTCCACGCGGCTTGTTGTAATCGCGCGAGAAGGGATACCCCGCCCACAGGATCACCAGCCGTGGATCTTCCGCCAGGGCGTCAACACGCTCTGACTGTTCCGAGGTGGCTTTCCAGGAGAGATATTGATCGGGATGCTGCGGGGCAAAGGTTTCATTCTTCGCTTCCACAGTTACAGGTTTTGCGGGAGCTGCCGTTTGTTCAGCGTGAACAGAAGTGAAAAAGAAAAAAGGAATCAATAAGCTGAAGATACGGCGTGCGTTTATTTTTATCCTTGTCATAGGGGCTTCATCCGAATTGCGCCATTGTTGCAATGGCGGTTTTTATTGTTTTTCACGACAGTAACCGCACCTACACTGTCATGACATCGCTCGCCCCTATGTGTAACAAATAACCACACTGTGAATGTTGTCTTTAATCAATTGTAAGTGCATGCAAAATACCACTTTAGAGTTAGTCAGTATCTTCCTCTTTTTCAACAGCATGCATAACTGCATGTTCCTCAAAGAATTAATCAACTTTTGTTGCTGACCTTCAAAAATTACCCTGCCGTTTATTTGCACAATTCTACTTTTGCGTGATCTGTCGCCCAAATACTAAACAAAACTGCCAATACCCCTACATTTAACGCTTATGCCACATATTATTAACATCCTACAAGGAGAACAAAAGCATGAGCCAAATTCACAAACACACCATTCCTGCCAACATCGCAGACCGTTGCCTGATAAACCCTCAGCAGTACGAGGCGATGTATCAACAATCTATTAACGTACCTGATACCTTCTGGGGCGAACAGGGAAAAATTCTTGACTGGATCAAACCTTACCAGAAGGTGAAAAACACCTCCTTTGCCCCCGGTAATGTGTCCATTAAATGGTACGAGGACGGCACGCTGAATCTGGCGGCAAACTGCCTTGACCGCCATCTGCAAGAAAACGGCGATCGTACCGCCATCATCTGGGAAGGCGACGACGCCAGCCAGAGCAAACATATCAGCTATAAAGAGCTGCACCGCGACGTCTGCCGCTTCGCCAATACCCTGCTCGAGCTGGGCATTAAAAAAGGTGATGTGGTGGCGATTTATATGCCGATGGTGCCGGAAGCCGCGGTTGCGATGCTGGCCTGCGCCCGCATTGGCGCGGTGCATTCGGTGATTTTCGGCGGCTTCTCGCCGGAAGCCGTTGCCGGGCGCATTATTGATTCCAACTCACGACTGGTGATCACTTCCGACGAAGGTGTGCGTGCCGGGCGCAGTATTCCGCTGAAGAAAAACGTTGATGACGCGCTGAAAAACCCGAACGTCACCAGCGTAGAGCATATGGTGGTACTGAAGCGTACTGGCGGGAAAATTGACTGGCAGGAAGGGCGCGACCTGTGGTGGCACGACCTGGTTGAGCAAGCGAGCGATCAGCACCAGGCGGAAGAGATGAACGCCGAAGATCCGCTGTTTATTCTCTACACCTCCGGTTCTACCGGTAAGCCAAAAGGTGTGCTGCATACTACCGGCGGTTATCTGGTGTACGCGGCGCTGACCTTTAAATATGTCTTTGATTATCATCCGGGTGATATCTACTGGTGCACCGCCGATGTGGGCTGGGTGACCGGACACAGTTACTTGCTGTACGGCCCGCTGGCCTGCGGTGCGACCACGCTGATGTTTGAAGGCGTACCGAACTGGCCGACGCCTGCCCGTATGGCGCAGGTGGTGGACAAGCATCAGGTCAATATTCTCTATACCGCACCCACGGCGATCCGCGCGCTGATGGCGGAAGGCGATAAAGCGATCGAAGGCACCGACCGTTCGTCGCTGCGCATTCTCGGTTCCGTGGGCGAGCCAATTAACCCGGAAGCGTGGGAGTGGTACTGGAAAAAAATCGGCAACGAGAAATGTCCGGTGGTCGATACCTGGTGGCAGACCGAAACCGGCGGTTTCATGATCACCCCGCTGCCTGGCGCTACCGAGCTGAAAGCCGGTTCGGCAACACGTCCGTTCTTCGGCGTGCAACCGGCGCTGGTCGATAACGAAGGTAACCCGCTGGAGGGGGCCACCGAAGGTAGCCTGGTAATCACCGACTCCTGGCCGGGTCAGGCGCGTACGCTGTTTGGCGATCACGAACGTTTTGAACAGACCTACTTCTCCACCTTCAAAAATATGTATTTCAGCGGCGACGGCGCGCGTCGCGATGAAGATGGCTATTACTGGATCACCGGGCGTGTGGACGACGTGCTGAACGTCTCCGGTCACCGTCTGGGGACGGCAGAGATTGAGTCGGCGCTGGTGGCGCATCCGAAGATTGCCGAAGCCGCCGTAGTAGGTATTCCGCACAATATTAAAGGTCAGGCGATCTACGCCTACGTCACGCTTAATCACGGGGAGGAACCGTCACCAGAACTGTACGCAGAAGTCCGCAACTGGGTGCGTAAAGAGATTGGCCCGCTGGCGACGCCAGACGTGCTGCACTGGACCGACTCCCTGCCTAAAACCCGCTCCGGCAAAATTATGCGCCGTATTCTGCGCAAAATTGCGGCGGGCGATACCAGCAACCTGGGCGATACCTCGACGCTTGCCGATCCTGGCGTAGTCGAGAAGCTGCTTGAAGAGAAGCAGGCTATCGCGATGCCATCGTAACCCACAATTGCCCGATGCGAGTCGGTAACGGTTTGTAGGCCTGATAAGACGCGACAGCGTCGCATCAGGCATTGATTGCCGGATGCGGCGTAAACGCCTTATCCGGCCTACATTCGGCAAGGGTTACCCGAGCGTTAACCTTCTCCCATAAGGGAGCGGGAATTAAAACAATCCCTACATTACCTCTGGAGAATCTGTGATGAATGGCACTATTTATCAGCGGATAGAAGACAATGCGCATTTCAGGGAGTTAGTCGAAAAACGGCAACGGTTTGCCACCATCCTGTCGATTATTATGCTGGCAGTTTATATCGGCTTTATTTTACTGATCGCCTTCGCGCCCGGCTGGCTGGGCACGCCGCTGAATCCGAACACCAGCGTCACACGCGGTATTCCAATTGGTGTTGGAGTGATTGTGATCTCCTTTGTTCTCACCGGTATCTACATCTGGCGGGCGAACGGCGAATTCGACCGTCTTAATAATGAAGTCCTGCATGAGGTACAAGCATCATGAAAAGAGTTCTGACGGCGCTTGCCGCCACACTCCCTTTCGCAGCTAACGCCGCGGATGCTATTAGCGGGGCCGTAGAGCGCCAGCCAACGAACTGGCAGGCGATTATTATGTTCCTGATTTTCGTCGTGTTTACGCTCGGCATTACCTACTGGGCATCAAAACGCGTACGTTCTCGTAGCGACTACTACACCGCAGGCGGCAATATCACTGGCTTCCAGAACGGGCTGGCGATTGCCGGGGACTATATGTCCGCCGCCTCATTCTTGGGGATCTCCGCGCTGGTGTTTACCTCCGGCTATGACGGCTTAATTTACTCGCTGGGCTTCCTGGTGGGCTGGCCGATCATTTTGTTCCTGATTGCCGAACGTCTGCGTAACCTGGGACGCTACACCTTTGCCGATGTAGCCTCTTACCGCCTGAAACAAGGGCCGATTCGTATTCTTTCGGCCTGTGGTTCTCTGGTGGTGGTGGCGCTTTACCTTATCGCCCAGATGGTAGGCGCAGGTAAACTGATCGAGCTGCTGTTTGGCCTTAACTATCACATTGCGGTGGTGCTGGTCGGCGTGCTGATGATGATGTACGTCCTGTTCGGCGGCATGCTGGCGACCACCTGGGTGCAAATTATCAAAGCCGTGCTGTTGCTGTTCGGTGCCAGCTTTATGGCCTTTATGGTGATGAAACACGTCGGCTTTAGCTTCAACAATCTGTTCAGTGAAGCGATGGCGGTACACCCGAAAGGTGTCGACATCATGAAGCCGGGCGGGCTGGTGAAAGATCCGATCTCCGCGCTCTCTCTGGGTCTGGGACTGATGTTTGGTACGGCGGGCTTGCCGCACATTCTGATGCGCTTCTTTACAGTCAGCGATGCCCGCGAAGCACGTAAGAGCGTGTTCTACGCCACCGGGTTTATGGGCTACTTCTATATTCTGACCTTTATTATCGGCTTCGGCGCGATCATGCTGGTTGGTGCGAATCCGGAATATAAAGACGCGGCGGGCCATCTGATTGGTGGTAACAACATGGCGGCCGTTCACCTGGCGAATGCAGTGGGCGGCAACCTGTTCCTCGGTTTTATTTCAGCGGTTGCTTTCGCCACTATCCTCGCGGTGGTTGCGGGTCTGACGCTGGCGGGCGCATCAGCGGTTTCGCATGACCTGTACGCTAACGTCTTCAAAAAAGGCGCGACCGAACGTGAAGAACTGCGGGTATCGAAAATCACCGTGCTGATTTTAGGTGTGATTGCCATTATCCTCGGCGTGCTGTTTGAGAATCAGAACATCGCCTTCATGGTAGGCCTGGCGTTTGCCATCGCAGCGAGCTGTAACTTCCCGATCATTCTGCTTTCTATGTACTGGTCGAAACTGACCACTCGTGGCGCGATGATGGGTGGCTGGCTGGGGCTGATTACCGCAGTGGTACTGATGATCCTCGGCCCGACGATTTGGGTACAGATCCTTGGTCACGAAAAAGCCATCTTCCCGTATGAATACCCGGCGCTGTTCTCTATCACCGTGGCATTCCTCGGCATCTGGTTCTTCTCGGCAACCGATAACTCAGCGGAAGGGGCGCGCGAGCGTGAACTGTTCCGCGCGCAGTTTATCCGCTCCCAGACCGGCTTTGGCGTTGAGCAAGGCCGCGCACATTAATCTCTCCCCTTCCCCGGTCGCCTGACCGGGGAATACTCTTCCTCTCCAGCATGCATCACCTTTTCCCAAAATATTAAACAAATAAACTCATTAAAAAATGAGCGATTTTTGACAGTCGTAGAAAATGATAATGCAGAGAATATGCCTTTTCTTTCTTGTTAATTATAAGGATATTTTATGCGCTATAATGGTTTAAATAATATGTTTTTCTCTCTTTGCCAGATTAACGATAACCACTCTCTCACAAGTTCATCACATACAAAGAAAACAAAATCATATAATTACAGCAAACATCATAAAAACACGTTAATTGACAATAAAGCCCTCTCTCTTTTCAAAATGGATGATCATGAAAAAGTGATAGGTTTGATTCAGAAAATGAAAAGAATTTATGATAGTTTACCATCAGGAAAAATCACGAAGGAAACGGACAGGAAAATACATAAACATTTTATAGATATAGCTTTATATGCAAATAATAAATGTGACGATAGAATTACGAGAAGAGTTTACCTTAGTAAAGAAAAGGAAGTATCCATTAAGGTGGTATATTTTATAAATAATGTCGCCGCCCATAATAATACTATCGAAATTCCACAGACAGTAAATGGTGGTTACGATTTTTCACACCTTAGCCTGAAAGGTATCGTGATTAAAGATGAAGATTTATCCAATTCGAATTTTGCAGGTTGCAGACTACAAAACGCTATTTTCCAGGACTGTAATATGTATAAAACGAATTTTTATTACGCCATAATGGAAAAAATACTTTTTGATAATTGTATTCTCGATGACTCAAATTTCGCTCAGATAAAAATGGCCGACGGAACTCTAAATGCATGCTCCGCTATGCATGTTCAATTCTACAATGCAGCAATGAATAGAGCCAATATTAAAAACACCTTCCTTGACTATTCAAATTTTTATATGGCGTACATGGCTGAGGTAAATCTTTATAAAGTAATAGCGCCATATGTTAATTTATTTAAAGCCGACCTTAGTTTCTCTAAACTCGATTTAATTAACTTTGAACATGCTGATCTGTCTCGCGTCAATCTGAACAAAGCAATCCTCCAGAATATAAACTTAATTGATAGCAAACTCTTTTGTACGTGGCTGACAAATACATTCCTCGAAATGGTTATATGTACCGGCTCTAATATGGCTAATGTTAATTTTAATAATGCCAATTTAAGCAACTGCCATTTCAACTGTTCTATTTTAACAAAAGCCTGTATGTTTAATACCCGTCTCTATCGGGTTAATTTTGATGAGGCTAGCGTCCAGGGAATGGGCATTTCCATTCTCCGTGGGGAGGAAAATATCCCCATTGATAGTGATACCCTGGTAACACTACAGAAATTCTTTGAAGAAGATTGTACCTCTCATACTGGCATGTCACAAACTGAGGATAATATTAATGCAGTCGCTATGAAGATTACTGCAGATATTATGCAACACGCAGATTGAGGTTAAGTCGAAGAACAGCCAATGAATTGACTTTACAAGAGAGATAACTTATTTGTTTTAGAATCATGAATGTTAGCCCGAGCTAACCTGTTAAAGGTGCAAAAGATTGCACCTTTTTCAGATTACCTCGGGCCTGGTTACGTCGCTTTCGGCTTACTGATTTTCCTCAATTAGCAACGCTTCAAGCAAATCGAGATCGTGCAGTAATTTTTGCAGCGTTTCGTTGCTGATCTCCCGCGTGGCGCGCAGGTGGTAAAGTTCAGCACGTTCAGAACGCAATGCCGCCAGACGGAAGCGACGCTCAAGGTTCTCTTCCTGCACGGAACTTTCAACGTCGTTACGTCCATCGGCGCGACGACGCAGGTTACCAATGACGCGAGAACTGACCTCCGTAAGCAGCTGGTTATCGATATTCTCTTCGGTATCCGCCGCCAGACGCTCCTCCATTTTCTGGATCGCCACAATCGCCACTTCTGCCGTTGCCGCTCGCGCAATACGTTCCTCTTTCAATTGTTGCGAATGGTCCGCGACTTCAATGTGTTGTAGCAGAATAGGCAACATCACCACGCCGACAAACAGCGAGAAGAGAATGACGCCAGCCGCCAGGAACACCAGCTCATAGCGCGCCGGGAAGACGTTACCATCCGGCAAGAGCAGCGGGATAGAGAGCACACCGGCCAGAGTGATCGCCCCACGCACCCCGGCGAAAGACGCGATCAGGATTTCTCGTGTGGTCCACGAACCAAACTCCATCGGCTTCTTCTTCAGGAAGCGGTTGCTGAACTTTTTCATCGTCCACAGCCAGCCGAAACGGACCAGCATCAGCGCCGCATATATCAGAATAATATCGGTAAACAGCATCCAGATTTCGACGTTAGGGTCGATTTCTGCTGCCATCAGCGACGTCTCCAGAATACCCGGCAGCTGCAGACCTAACAGCAGGAACACCATGCCGTTAAAGACAAATTCCAGCATCGCCCAGGTGCTGTTTGCACGCAGGCGCATTGCCAGCGGCGCACGGCGCATCACACCGGAGCGGGTGATGGTCATCCCGGCGGCAACCGCAGCGAGGATGCCGGAAACGCCAATATGTTCGGCAATCAGATAAGAAGCGAATGGCAGCAAGAACAGCAGAACAATCTGCGTCGCGGGTTCATCACCGCCCCAGCGGCTGAGGAATCGCAGCGAGCGACCATACAGCCAGCTCACCACAAAACCGGCAAGAATACCGCCAATGGCTACTTTCATAAATTCGACCGTCGCACCGCCGACGGTGAAGATCATCGTCCCCATCGCCACTGCCACGGCAAACTTCAACGACACCAGGCCGGAAGCGTCATTCATCAACGCTTCGCCCTGCAAAATGCCCATGATTTTTTTCGGGATGCGCCCTTCGCCAACAATCCCGGAGAGCGCCACAGCATCGGTCGGAGAAAGTACCGCCGCCAGCGCAAAGGCGGGGATCAGCGGAATGCCCGGCACCACCCAGTAAATAAGGAAGCCAATGCCGACCACGGTGACCACCACCAGCGCCAGCGCGAGGCCGAAAATCTCTCGACCATGTTCGAGAAATTCACGGGTCGGCGTTTTCCAGCCATCAGCGAACAGCAACGGCGGGATAAACAAGACTAAAAAGAGTTCAGGATCAAACTCCACATGCAAACCAAACGTCGGCCACGCCAGTAGCGCACCGATGGCGATTTGCATAAGCGGAAGCGGGATCTGAAAGGGCATGACACGAGTGACCACCCCGGACAGCGAGACCACGAGGGTCATTATCAGTATGGTGAAGAAGATTTCCATGCGTTCCCTGTTTGCGATGTTTTTTATGATCTGAGAAAGACGTTATGCCTGAATTCTCATTTTTTCAGAATATCGCAAAAGCTCACACAATGTGCGGAGAAAATAAAAACGGGCAGCCATTGCCACCCGTTTTCAGAATCCGATGAAAGATTAGATAGCCCAGCCACCCGCATAGAAGGTCACCAGCGCCACGGCGATAACGACCGTACCGATGTTCAACTTGCGCCATTCGCCGGAAACCAGACGACCAATCACCAGAGTCGCGAAGCCGATCATGATGCCTGTTACGATGTTACAGGTCAGCACGATGAATACAGCCGTAACCAGACCCGCCATCGCATCAACAAAATCAGCAAAGTCGATTTTCGCCACGTTGCTCAGCATCAGCAGGCCAACGTACATCAGCGCCGGAGCCGTTGCATACCCCGGAACGAGGTAAGAGAGCGGAGAGAGGAACAGAATCAGGAGGAACAGCACGCCAACGGTGATAGCCGTCAAACCGGTTTTACCGCCCGCCGCCGTACCCGCCGCAGACTCGATGTATACCGCTGCCGGAGCCGCACCCACCAGGCCAGAGAAAACGCTGCTCATGGAGTCAGTGGTCAGTGCTTTCCCACCGTCGATGATCTGCCCATCTTTATCCAGCAGGTTCGCCTGGCCGGCGACGGCACGGATAGTTCCGGTGGCATCAAATACTGCCGTCATCACCAGCGCCAGAACGCTTGGCAGGACTACAGGATTCAGCGCGCCCATAATGTCCAGGCTGCCAATCAGTGAATTGCCGTTTTCATCGCTCAATGAAGGCATGGCGAAAACGCCGGAGAAATGGACGTTAGGATCGAAGATCAAACCGACAATTGAGATACCGATAATGGTCAGCAGAATGCCACCAGGGACTTTCAGTTTTTCCAGGCCGATGATCACCGCCAGACCTACCAGTGACATAATCACCGGGAAGGTCGCGAAATCACCCAGCGCAACGGGCAGACCATCAAGCGGGTTTTTAATCACCAGACCGACACCATTAGCGGCAATGAGCAGCAAGAACAGACCGATACCGATCCCCGTGCCGTGCGCCACACCGTGCGGCAAGTTGCGCAAAATCCAGCTACGGATACCCGTGGCAGAAATTACCGTAAACAGCACACCCATCAGGAACACGGCACCCAGCGCGACAGGTACGCTAATATGTTGCCCCAGCACCAGGCTGAATGCGGTAAATGCCGTCAGGGAGATGGCGCAACCAATCGCCAACGGCAGATTAGCCCACAGACCCATCACGATAGAACCGAGTCCGGCAACCAGACAGGTTGCAACGAAAACTGCCGCAGGCGGGAAGCCTGCTTTACCCAACATACCTGGAACGACGATGACCGAGTAGACCATCGCCAGAAACGTTGTTAACCCGGCAACCACTTCCTGACGGACAGTGCTTCCACGTTGTGAAATTTTAAACCAGGCGTCGAGTGAACCGCCGGTACGCGCTGATGGCGTAGACATAAGAAAACATCCCCTGAGAGTTTAATTTTCGTCAAGATGCGTGGCGGACAATCCCCTGCCAGCGAAACGTTATCTTCCTGCTCCAGGTTTGCGACAATTTACTGCGTCGCAAAAAAGCAAACGTTTAGCTCCGCGCATACAAAACGGGTGGTAAAAAAAGCAAACGATTATCCGGCGATCATAGCGGCTTTTTCAACCGAAGTTTGCTGCTTTTTTCTCTTTTATTGTCTTGACGATGAAAAACCAGGCAATTGATGCGCAAACGTTATCGTCGGTGCGCAAGATTGCAGCGTTATCGAGCCGTATACCGTTCAGGATTGCGATAAAAAATCGTCTGAGATGACAAAAATATTGCGGATAAAAAGTATACTTTTACACTGGCGAAGAAATGCCGGTGACATACAATTAAAGCATCAACACCAACCGGAACCTCCACCACGTGCTCGAATGGGGTGTGTTGACGTCGGGGGAAACCCTCCTGTGTACCAGCGGGATAGAGAGAAAGACAAAGACCGGAAAACAAACTAAAGCGCCCTTGTGGCGCTTTAGTTTTGTTCATCTTCCAGCAAGCGTGCGCCGGTACCTTCTTCTCCTAAGCGGTCGCCCGGGTTACGCAACGGGCAATCACTGCGCGAAAGGCAGCCACAACCAATACATCCGTCCAGTTCGTCACGCAGCGCCACTAAGGTATGAATGCGCCGATCCAACTCTTCTCGCCATTGGGACGAAAGCTGTTTCCACTCTTTCGCACTTAACGTATGCCCTTCGGGCAACACGCCAAACGCTTCACCAATGGTCGCCAGCGGAATGCCAATACGCTGAGCAATTTTGATAATTGCAACATATCGCAACACATCACGTTTATATCGCCGCTGATTGCCGCTGTTACGGATACTGGTAATCAACCCTTTACTTTCATAGAAATGCAGCGCCGATACCGCCACACCGCTGCGTTTCGCCACTTCGCCGGGGGTTAGCAGCGCTTTAATGCGGGGTAATTTCTTTTCCATAAATCGCTTTACCTCAAGTTAACTTGAGGAATTATACTCCCCAACAGATGAATTAACGAACTGAACACTGAAAAGAGGCAGATTTATGTCCCATCAGAAAATTATTCAGGATCTTATCGCATGGATTGACGAGCATATTGACCAGCCGCTTAACATTGATGTAGTCGCAAAAAAATCAGGCTATTCAAAGTGGTACTTGCAACGAATGTTCCGCACGGTGACGCATCAGACGCTTGGCGATTACATTCGCCAACGTCGCCTGTTACTGGCCGCCGTTGAGTTGCGCACCACCGAGCGTCCGATTTTTGATATCGCAATGGACCTGGGTTATGTCTCGCAGCAGACCTTCTCCCGCGTTTTCCGTCGGCAGTTTGATCGCACTCCCAGCGATTATCGCCACCGCCTGTAGTTTTATTGCCCGCGCGTTAACTCCCGCGCGGGTAATTGCTCCATCCATTGCATAAACACCTGCGGCGGCATCGCCTTCGCAAAAAACCATCCCTGGCAATAGCGCACGCCGCGTTTGCGCAGCCAGTTAACCTGCTCCTCAGTTTCGACGCCTTCAGCGATCGTTTTTAACCCCAGGCTGTGCGCCAGCTCGATGATGTGTTCCGCAATCAAATGACTGGTTTTGTGGGTGGTCAGTGTTTCAACAAACGATTTATCGATTTTCAAAATATCGACATTCAATGATTTAAGGTTATGCAAGTTAGAGTAGCCAATACCAAAATCATCAATTGCCACTTCGTAACCAGCCTGGCGGAAAGCCAGAATAATCGGCGTCATTTTTTCGACATCAAGAAATGCATGCTCAGTCACTTCAAATTTAATTTGCTGCGGACGCACCGCGTATTGCTCTGTTTTCTGATTGATTCGCGCTATCAACCGTGACGTATGAAAATCGGAGGCCGACAGGTTAATAGAAACATAGCGATCGGCATGTGTTGCCAAGTACGCGCCCAGATCGCGGAAGACATTATCAATAACATAATCAGTTATCTGTTCTATCATCCCCTCCTTTTCTGCCAGCGGAATAAACTCTGCCGGATTCATTATTTGCCCCTGCTCACCAGGCCAACGTAACAACGCTTCAGCGCCGATACATTTTTCTGTTTTGATATCGATTATTGGCTGGTAATAAAGACAAAGTTGATGTTTTTCGAGGGCGCGTTGCAATTTACGTTTGGGAGATAAATAGTTTTGTCGAATACGTAGCCAGAGTAATAGCAGAACAAGACTCCCCAAAATACCGGCGGGCAACGCAAAAATAAGATGATTATAAAAATGGGTTATAAGACGTTGATATGAAGTCGCAACAATGGCTGCAATTGGGCGTTTTGTCGAATAAACTGTCGCATATAAATAGCCATTTCTTTGTACGGTTAAATCCTTCAAATAAATCAGCGGAGAAAACGTTGCTGCCGAGGCCTCTTTGCTTAACGAGAAAAAGGTTTTCGTCACCGTATCATACACACCCCATTGCAATGTCGGATCATCAGACATCACTTCACTCCAGAAGAGAGGGTTGATAACTGCCACATAATTTCCCCGCTGCATATAGGTCATTTTATAGCCAGAGAAAAAAGGCGTATCGCGGTAATAATAGATAGAAACGTTAGGTTCACGCTTATAATCGGCCGGTGCAATCGTATAGCCGTTTACAGGCGCTATCAGCGATGAGCATAAAAAATGGTTATCACGGGCATAGATCAATTCATTAATATAAAGATAGCCACGAATAATATTCAACATTCGCTTTTGATGGGCTGGAGTGCAAACTTGCCCCTGATAGCGTTCAGCTGCATCGCTCACTAAATCTGCCTGGCGAATGACCAGCTCGGATTTATCCAGTGCCAGTTGAGCAAAGGTTCGGAGCTGATTATTCACTTCTGATTTTGCCCAAAGGAAGGCAATCCATAGCGAAAGAATGATGGGAAAGAGAACTAAAAAGATAATGCCCGGCAACGCCAGTAATTGGTGTCGTGCACGATGACTCATTGCTATCAATTTCCTGCCTGTTTATACCCGGCCATTGCAAGGTGAAAACCCTGGGTACCGACGTCTTTAGATAAATCTTACGGTATAAATAGCACTTTTGCCTGATTTGAAATTGATACCTTTCTAATCGTCACCTGGATGAAAATAATTCATTGATATTCAAAATTAATTTCCTACAGGAATGCAGAGGCGGCGGGAAGATATGCCCTTAATGCCACTGAAAAACCACATAATCTGTACAGCAATAAAAGTCACGGCCTAATATGGCTAACAAACAATCAATTGTGATATAGTTCACAAAAATGAAACAAACAGAGTGTTTCATTTTTGTGTTCTGCAAGCCCCGCGATAGCCAGAGTGTACCACGCCTCCCGTGAACAACGCCGCGCTGTCCAGGGCATCGGCTCTTTTCAGAGGAATTGTTTGATGGCTACCCTCACCACTGGCGTGGTTCTTCTTCGCTGGCAACTTCTTAGTGCCGTAATGATGTTTCTGGCCAGCACACTCAACATCCGTTTTCGTCGGTCTGATTATGTCGGGCTTGCGGTGATCAGCAGCGGTCTGGGCGTTG
>OCHD01000700.1_pt1 | contig 27202 bp, 29 predicted proteins | sample 1538481 | NCBI WGS metagenome assembly OCHD01 (sample SAMN04571699, study PRJEB22368) | human gut metagenome | biome: human gut; material: stool | host: Homo sapiens | place: Luxembourg | collected 2012-09-07
TCCAGCCGGCCGACGTAGCCGAAAACGTCGGCGGCAACAACCCAGTCGGCCGGCGGCAGGCGGCGACAGTATTTTTCTATGTCGGCTTCAACCAGCTTGTCGTAAACGCCTTTTTTCCCGGCCTGTTCCAGCATGGCGGAAGAAATGTCGACGCCGGTCAGGCGGTTTTCGTCGTTTTTCAGCGCCTGACCGATCAAACCGGTGCCGCAGCCGAGGTCGATGATTTCGCCTTTGGCGGCGCCCAGCAGCTGTTTGAAAAGCAGCGGCAGCCGGTATTCGATTTTGTTCATGACCGTTTCGTAATTGCCGGCAAACTGGTTGAACAGTTCGCGCGCATAATCGGTGCCTGAACTGCCGTCCGTATGGCCGAATATTTCGTTTAAGCGGCGGGCGAATATGTTTTCGGGCATTTGCCGCAGCCAGTTGGCGGTGATTTTTTTCGCTTTGTCCGCCTCTTTTTCATAAAGCAGCGTCAGCGTTTCCGCGGCGTTTAAGGCATATTCCGCGCGTTCCGGCCGCTTGAGCAGGGCGTTGAAGAACAGGCCGAGCGCTTCTTCATATTCGCCGAAGTTTTTTTGGATAATTCCCAGATTGTTGCTGATTTCGGCGCGTTCGGGAGCCAAAATGACGGCCTGCCGGTATTCTTCCAGCGCTTCGTGCAGACGTCCCTGTCGGTAGAACAGGTCGGCAAGGTTGATGCGGGCATCGACGTTGCCGGGGGATATGTCCAGCGCTTTTTTGTACATTTGTTCGGCGGTTTCGGCGTCGGCTTCGGCGTTGGCCAGGTTGATCAGCGCGGTAACGGACCTGGCGTTGAGCCCAAGCGCGCGGCGGAAATATCCGAGTGCTTCCGTCTGCCGTTTCATGTCCAGACAGAGTTCGCCGGCCAGAAGCAGCGCGCTTTCGTCCGCCGACAGCGCACAGGCCCGTTCGGCGGCTGCCAGCGCCTGTTCGTTTTTCCCCTCTTTGCGATACAGCAGGCTTATATAATAAGGAATCAATGCGTCGTCAGGGTACTGCGCCGCCAGTTTTTGCAACGCCGGAATGTCGTTTTCCGCTTTTGCCAGGTTGGCGCGCGGTTCGACGTAAGTGGGGTCGAGCAGTGCGGCCTGATTATATTGTTCACGGGCCCGTTCGGTCTGCCCGAGGCCGGCGTAAAGGTTGCCGAGCGCATTGCGGGCTTCCTTGATGCCCGGCTGCAATTGCAGAGCGCGGAGATAAGCCTTGATCGCCTCGGCCGCTTTGCCGCGCCGTTCTTCCGACCAGGCGAGGTTAAAGTGATATTCCGCCGACTGCGGATTTTGCTCAACGGCCCGGGCAAAAAAAGATACCGCCTGTTCGTGCAGCCCTTTGCTTTGGGCGACCAGTCCCAGCAGGTTGAGCACGACCGGGTGATCGGGGGCTGTTTCCAGAATCTGCCGGTAAAGCCGTTCGGCTTCGTCCAGCCGACCTTCGTCGTGCAGTTTCAGCGCCTGCCGCAGAATCAGATCGTATGACATCAGGCGTTGCGTCCCAGTTCTTTGACCGCCTGCCGGACAACGTCTTCAAACATTTCTTCGGTCAGAACCCCGGTGTTGACGTTATAGCGCGAGGTGTGGTAGGAATCGAGCAATATTAAATTGTGGCGGAAAAGTTCGTGCCGGGCGCCGTGGGCGAATTTGAACGCCGATTTCGGGTAGCCGAGTGTGCCGAGCAGCGCGTTGTGCGCCACGCCGCCCAAAGCGAGGACGACTTTAAGGTTTTTCATGGCGGCGATCTCGTCGGCTAAAAAACGCCGGCAGTTGTTGACTTCTTCCGCCACCACTTTGTTTTGCGGCGGCACGCAGCGGACGGCGTTGGTGACCCTGGCGCCGGTCAGTTCAAAACCGTCGTCGGCCTGTTTGCCGTAGCAGCCCGCGGCCAGGCCGTATTTTTTTAAAACCGGATAAAGCAGGTCGCCGGCGTAGTCGTTGGTAAAGGGCCGTCCGGTCTGGTTGGCGCCTTTTAAGCCCGGAGCCATGCCGAGAACCAGGAGAGAAGCCTCGAGCGGGCCGAAAGGACGGACGGGCGCATTGTGAAAAGAAGGAAACTTCTGCCGGTTTTCTTCGCGGAAGGCTGCCAGGCGGGGGCACAGAGCACAATTTTTTTCAGGACATAACATCTTAATTTTCCTATATTATTATATATTTTCTTTCTAATTTAGCACATTTTTTTTGAAATGCACTCTTTAATTTGCGCAAACAATGGCTACATCATCAATCAGTAATATTATGACTGTTATAATATTTACAACAGACTTTTAATGATAGTTAACAAAAACCTATTTATAAATGGAGTTTAGAATATGAAAAAGACATTACTGTTAGCAGGTGTTGCTTGCCTTTTTTCCGTAAGTGCAAATGCAATGGATTTAAGCAGAGAATTCAGACCCTACATCGGTTTGGATTATGTCTATTCGCATGCGGACTACAAAGATATGGTAAGGGAACCGAAGAAGAGCTACAATTCGGGCGCCGTTAACGTCGGTACCTGGATTACGCCTTACGCCAGCTTGGAAGCTTTCTTCCAGCAGTCGGCCAAGACCAAGGCTTATAAAGGAACCGAATATCGCGTAAGAACCGAATTCTACGCTTATGGTTTGGATGCCTACGGTTATCTGCCGATCGGCTGCGACGGTTTCAATCTGCTCGGTTCGCTCGGTCTGGCCAACTATAACATGAAAGCCAAATATCACTACGGTAACGTTGACAAACAGAGAATGGGCTATCGTGCCGGCATCGGCGCCCAGTTTGACTTTACCGAAAACTTTGCCGCCCGCGTGGTCGGACGTTACAGCTACATCGGCGCTAAACATCTGGACAACCTGATGGAAGTTACCGCCGGTATCAGATATACTTTCTAAACAACCGCAACGGTTATCGGACTTTTAAAAAACTCCGGCACGGAAAACGGCCGGAGTTTTTATTAAATTGATTGCAAAATTAAATAATTGTTGCTATTCTCCGGTCAAAAGAATTTATTCGGAAGGATTTGACCATGAGTTTGAAAAAAATTTATTTCGGCATTTTGATTGCGGCGGTTGTCGTCATTGTCGTCAGCATGTTTACCGGCACCAGGTTTATTCCCGTAAGTCTCGGTATTTTGCAGTCCATGATCGTCGACTGGAAAATTTTCGTGCCGGCGCTGGTCTGCGCTTTTGCTTTCAGCAAAGTCAAATATTACTGGCTGACGATGCTCGGTTGCTCTTTTGTGACTTCAATGGTGGTACAGGTCTTCTTTTTCAGCGTCAAGGCCGGGCTTTACATCATTTGTCTGCGCGCTTTTTGCTTCCTGATCGTAGTTTATATCGTCGATTATCTGCGTCTGATCGGCAAGCGCAAGTAGTTTTTAAAAAACTCTTGACCTTTGGGGCTGTTTTGGGTACAAACTAAAACAGCCTCGGTTGTTTTGAAAGAAAGCAGTTGATTGCAACGGTCTTGGCATCGGAGCGAAGCGGAGATCGGCGAGCAAGGCGCGTCGGGCGCCGCGGTTGAGCCGCAAACCGTCGTCGGAACGGAGTTCCGAAGGGTATGTTGAAAAATTATTGGAGAGATGGCAGAGCGGTTGATTGCAACGGTCTTGAAAACCGTCGAAGGCGCAAGCCTTTCGCGAGTTCGAATCTCGCTCTCTCCGCCACTTTGAGGGGCTTTGCCCCTCTTTTTTATTCTGACTTTTTCTGCAAGGCGGGGTATGCGGAATCAGGCGTTTTGCGAGGTATGTCAGAATGAATTTGCAAGGCATGCCGGAATGAAAACGAATACGGATTGCGGAACATGGAAACGTTAAAATTAAAAAGCGCCCGTGCGGGGGCGCTTTTTGCGTCGGGATAACGTGAGGTTCCGGCAAGTTAAATTCGTCCGCCCCGTTTGGCAATCTGTCGGGCAATTTGGCCGCCGTCCTGCCTTTGCAGCTTTCCGTTTCGGTCGATGGCAAGTCCGTATTTTTTCATGGCGGCGGGATGGGCCGCCATGAAATTGCGTTCGGCCTGTCCGAGATTTTCTCCTTCACTCAGGCGCCGGTTCAAATCCTGATAGACGAGCTGCTGCATTGCCGTCTGACGAATGCGCAGGGCTTCAATGCTTCTGGCAAAGCTCATGTTTGCGCTGACCGCGGTGCCGCATCTGTAATTGCCGTTGGGCAGTTTTTGCACTTCCGGCAAAAGCCGGTTGGTGTCGAGCGATATACTGCCGTCGATCAGCACTCTGCCGTTTGGAGCGAAAGCATAACGGACGTTTGCATTGTCGGCGGTTGCCCGGTGATATTCCAAATCCTTATATTGGTCTTCCGTCTTTTCCGGATTTTCCCGTTCGGCAAACAGGGCATTTTTGAATTTTAAGGCCTGATCTTTGCTGAAACGGGCGCGTTCCATTACGATCCGCAGGGCTTCAGGAGTAATTTCCATGTCGTCGTTGATGCTGTTGGCATAGGCTTTGACGAAAACCTTCTGCTGTTCTTCGCTTAAATCGGCGCCGACCAGCGCCCGGGCCAGTTCCTTGGAGGAAAAGCGCACGGCCGGTCCCGGTTCTTCCCCTGCGGAATATACTTTTGCAAACGTGCCTTCGCCGTTGTAGTATTTTTCCCAGTAGGCGTCTTCCGCGGATTGCGGGGAATGCAGGATTTCTGTTTTATCCTTTTGAGGATCCCGTTCGGTCGTTTTTTGCGCGGCGGCGTTGAGAGAAGACGATAATCCGGTCAGAAAAACCATTGCGCCGAGTGCGGCGTTTTTCCAACCTTTCGTTTTTTTGTCGGTCATTTTTAGTTTCCTCCGAAATAAACGGTAATTTTCTTTGCATTATAGATCAACACATCTTTTTTGTCAATCATTGTGTTTTGTCCAAAAGGTTCCGGCGGAGTTTTAAAATATCTGCTTTACGAGTGAAAAAAAATAGTATAAAATGTGCCGCAATGTTGATTGAGGAACCAAAATGAACTTGAACAAGCTGAAAATATTCGCTTTTTGCGCGGGAATATGCGTTTTGCTCAGCGGATGCGAAACGGCTTCGCCGGAGGTGACCGATCCGCCGCAGAAACAGGCATCGGCCATCAAAAGCCAGGGCGGAGTGTACAAAGTCGGCAATCCGTATAAAATTCTCGGCCGCTGGTATTATCCTAAAGAGGATTATTCCTATTCGGAAGTGGGCATCGCTTCGTGGTACGGGCCGGATTTTCATGCCAAGCGTACCGCCAACGGCGAAAAATACAACATGCACAGCCTGACGGCCGCCCACCGGACGCTGCCGCTGCCCTCAATCGTCAAAATCACCAACCTTGAAAACGGACGTTCGCTGGTGGTACGGGTCAACGACCGCGGTCCGTACGCGCGCAACCGGATTGTCGACGTTTCCAAAAAGGTGGCGCAGCTGCTCGGCTTTTTGGAGAAGGGAACGGCAAAGGTCAGGGTGGAAGTGTTGGAAAAGGAAAGCAAAAATCTGAAGGCGGCGTTGACGGGAGAAGCCTTGTCGCCGGAAATTTCCGCCGCGCCGACGACAAGGGTCGTTAAAGGCGAGATCGGCGAAGACGTGGCGCCGCTGGCGGCCGCGCCGGCGATTGCGCCGGCGGCACCGTCATCTTACGGTGAATTTGACGACGATGCCAAGACCTCTTTGCCCGACGGTTATTATGTCCAGGCCGGCGCTTTTTCCAATTACGGGGCGGCCGAACGACTGGCGTCGCGGCTTGCGGATTTCGGTTCGCCGCATGTCCTGAAAGCCGAGGTGAACGGCCGCATGTTTTACCGCGTACGGGTCGGGCCGTATGATTATCATGAAGAGGCTCTGGTAACTCAGGCCAAAATCAGAAATTTCGGCATTCCTGCCGCACATGTTGTAGAAAATTAGAGGAATTGCAATGAAGACTTATCCCAAATGGCTGTCTGCCGCCGTTTTAAGTGCAATGCTGGCAAGCCCGGCGGCGGCGCTCGAAACCAAAGCCAAAAACGTGATTTTGATGGATTATGACACCGGCGAATATCTTTTTGCCGAGAACGCTTTCGTTCCGGTGGCGCCGGCCTCGATGAGCAAACTGATGACCGTTTACGTGCTTTTCAGCAAACTGAAAGACGGCACGCTGTCGCTCGAAGACGTTTTTTCCGTCAGCGAAAACGCGTGGCGGACGGGCGGTGCGGCCAGCGGCAGCTCGACCATGTTTCTGCCGATCGGCAGCAAGGTGACGGTTGAAAACCTGATCAAGGGAATCATCATTCAGTCGGGCAATGACGCCTGTATCGTGGCGGCCGAAAACATTGCCGGTTCGGAGGAGGATTTTGCCGAGCTGATGAATGCCAAAGCCAAAGAACTGGGACTGAAAAATTCGCATTTCGTCAATTCGACCGGACTGCCGCATCCGGATCACCGGATGTCGGCGGAAGACCTGGCCAGGCTGGCGCAGGCGCTGATCCGCGACTTTCCCGAATATTATTCCGTCTTTTCGCAGAAAAGCTTTACTTACAACAATATTTTGCAGGGCAACCGCAATCCGTTGCTTTATTCAATGCCCGATGCCGACGGTCTGAAAACCGGACATACGGCGGAAGCGGGATTCTGCCTGACGGCTTCGGTCAAACGCGGCGACCGCCGGCTGATCGGGGTGATGACGGGGCTTAAAAGCAACAAAGAGCGTTCGGAAGAGGCCGAAAAGCTGATGAACTGGGGGTTCCGAGAATTTAACAACTACAAGGTTTTTAAACAGTTTCAGCGAATTGTGTCGGTTCCCGTTTACATGGGAGAGGAAAAGTCGATTGACCTTGCGGTTGATGAGGACGTGATAATGACGATTGCCCGCAGCAAGGCGCGCGACGTCAAGCTGACGGCGGTTTACGAAAAGCCGGTAAAAGCGCCGGTGGCGCAGGGCGACAAGCTCGGCGAAGTGAAAATCGAAATTCCCGGCGGCGAGGTCAAAACGGTGCCGCTTTATGCCGACCACAGCATACGCAAACTCGGTTTCTGGGGACGGATACTGAGCAACGTCAAATATCTTTTGTTCGGGGCCGAGTAAGATGCGCAAAGGGCGTTTCATAACCTTTGAAGGCGGCGAAGGCACCGGCAAGACCACCCAGATCAGACTGCTGACGGATTATTTGCAGGCCCGCGGAATTGACGTGCTGGCCACCAAGGAACCCGGCGGTACGGAAGTGGGAAGCGAACTGCGCAGGATATTGTGTACCGGCGACAAGGACAAGATGGACGCGGTGGCGGAAGCGCTGTTGTATTATGCCGACCGGCGGGTTCATATGCAAAGCAAGGTGTTGCCGGCCTTAAACGAGGGGCGGTGGGTGATCAGCGACCGGTTTGCCGATTCAACCATGGCTTACCAGTATTACGGTTATGACAAGCGGGTGCCGAAAGAAACTCTGGAACAGCTTTATGCGATGACGGTGGGCGATTTTCATCCGGATCTGACGGTCATTCTTGACATTGATCCGCAAAAAGGACTGGCGCGTTCGCTTAAACGCAACGGTTCGGCGGCGGAACAGGAAATTCGCTTTGAGAGCAGGGAATTGGCCTTTCACGAAAATTTGCGCCGCGGGTTCCTTGAGATTGCCGAAAGCGCGCCGCGTTATGCGGTGCTTGACGCCGACAAAAGCGTGGACGAGCTGCACCGGGAAATTGTCAAAATCACGGAAGAAAGGTTAATGCACAAATAATGCCCGACGGTGAACAGATTACTCCTAAAAACAATTTTTTCCTTCTGGGTCAGGAAGAGGCGGAAAAAGCGCTTCTTGGCGCCTATAATTCCAACAAATTGCATAATTCGTGGCTGATTTCCGGGGTTAAGGGAATCGGCAAGGCGACGCTGGCATACCGGTTTGCCCGTTTTCTGCTTGACGAACGGCGGCGGAGCTTTTCGCCCGCGTCTTCGCTGGCGACGGATCCGGACAGTCCCGCAAACCGCTTGGTTTCTTCCGGTTCTCATCCCGATTTCAAAGTCATTGAACGCGATTTTATCGAAACCGACCGCAAAAAAGTGTTGAAAGCGATCAAAGACGGCGCGGCGCTTGACGAGAGCGAACTGAAAGGGCTGAAGAAATCGGCTTTTATCAGGATTGACGACGTGCGGGGAATCAACGAATTTCTGGCCAAAAAGTCTTCCGGCGACGGCTGGCGGGCGGTGATCATAGACAGCATTGACGATATGAATCCGGCCAGCGCCAACGCGCTTTTGAAAATTCTGGAAGAACCGCCGGCAAAAAGCATTTTGCTGCTGATCAGCCACAATGTCGGACAGCTGCTGCCGACGATCCGTTCGCGCTGTACCAAACTGGTATTGAAGCCGCTGTCGGACAACGCGGTGGCCAGCCTGCTTCGCCGTTACCGGCCGGAACTTGACGAAGCGGCCGTAAAAGGGATAACGGAAATTGCTTCCGGCAGCATCGGCAAAGCCTTAAATTATGCTGATTGCGGCGCATTGGAGCGTTATCGCGGTCTGAGCGCGATTATCGGCGCCGGCAGCCGTTTTCGTCTGCAGGACCTGCTGGACTGGGTCGACGCCGCGGTCGGGTCGGAGGAAAGCTTTGAGCTGGCTTCGGAACTGGTGTTGAAATATTGTTCCGATCATATCCTTTTTTCCCGCGACATTGAGGAAACCGCACGCGCGTGGGAAAACGCCGTCCGGGTGCTGCGGCAGACGGACAGTCTGAACATGGACAAGAAAGAAGCGCTGATCAATATTATCGGCAATTTGTGCAAAGTAATGTAACTGTAAGGAAAGAAGATGTTAGTCGACAGCCACTGCCATTTGGATTATAACGATTTTGAAGAGGATATGGATGAAATTATCCTGCGGATGAAGGAAAACGGCATTACCGCGGCACTGAACGCCGGCAACTGCATAGACACTCTGGACGAGCAGTTGAAACTGTCGGAAAAATATCCTTTTGTCTATACCGCGGTCGGGGTTCATCCGCACAACGCCGACGAGTTTCCCGAGGTGTCGGCGGCCGAGCTGGCGGAGAAAAGCAGACACAAGAAAATCGTTGCCATCGGCGAATGCGGTTTGGATTATTACTACGATTACAGCGGGAAGGAAAACCAGCGTAAAGTGTTTGCCGAGCATATCCGGGCCGCGCAGGAAACCGGGCTGCCTCTCATTATCCATACCCGTGACGCCGACGACGATACGATCGGAATGCTTTCGGAATATTATAAAGAAAAGCCTTTTGCCGGAGAGATTCATTGTTTTTCCGGTTCCCGGCGGCTGGCGGAATTTGCCCTCTCAATCGGCTTTTACGTTTCCGCTTCGGGAATTATCACTTTTAACAAAAGCGGCGAACTGCGGGAGATTTTTGCCGATTTGCCGCTTGACCGTCTGCTGGTGGAAACGGATTCCCCGTTTCTGGCGCCGGTGCCGCTCCGCGGTCACCGCAACGAACCGGCCAATGTCCGCTATGTGGCGGAGAAACTGGCACAGGTTAAAGACGTTTCGTTTGAGGAAATCGCCAAAATCACGTCGGAAAACTTTTACCGGCTGTTTCGCAAGGCAAGCGACAAGGGGAGGTATGAATTTTGACGTATAAACTGACGATCCTCGGCAGCGGCGCCGCGCCGGGCGTGCCTTCAATTGCCGGCGGCTGGGGGGCGTGATCCCGCCAATGAGAAAAACCGCCGCAGCCGCACGACCTCCTGTCTGGAATACGGCAATACGCGGATTTTGATCGACACTTCTCCCGATCTCCGGTTGCAGCTCTTAAACGGCGGCATCCGCCGGCTGGACGGTATTGTCTATACGCATGCGCATGCCGACCATCTGCACGGCATCGACGAGCTGAGGGAAATCAACCGGGCGGAACAAAAGAGCCTTGATTTTTTTGCCGCCGACGAAACCGTGCGGGAAGTGGAAGAACGTTTTCCTTATCTGCTGGCAACCCGCGGACATGCCAACAACGTCAGCAGCCGGCCGAGTTTGATAGCCAACCGGATCGAACATTACCGGCCGTTTATGATTAATGAGCTGAAAGTGACGCCGATCCGGCTGCTCGGACACAACATGCCGACGACGGGGTATGTTTTTAACGACGGAGAAGTGGTTTATATCGCGGACTATCGGGAGATTGAAGAGGAAGCTTTCTCCCATATCCGGCAGTCGGTAAAGCTGATGGTGGTGCCGTTAACCACGGTTGAGGGCGGCAGATATCATGCCGGTTTTGCAGAAATCATGCGGGATGTTGAGCGGATTAAGCCCGAGCGGGCGGTGATCAACCATATGGCGATCGAATGCGATTATGAGCGGATCCGCCGGATGACGCCGGAAAAAGTCGAACCGGCGTTTGACGGAATGACGCTGTTTTTTTAGTAAGAGGAGAAGAAAATGCTGTGCATATACCATATTGCCGACCATGACGGAAAAGGTTCCGGCGCCGTCGTCAAAAGCGTGTATCCGGAAATCAAGCTGCTGGGACTGAATCATGACATGGAAATTCCCTATGACGAAATCGAACGGCATGAGATGGTGGTGGTCTGCGATTTCGCGCTGCCGGTCAACTATATGTTCGAGTTGAGTAAACGGAAGGATTTTACCTGGATTGACCATCATGCTTCGGTAATCGAGGAATATGAAAAAGCGCTGAAAGCCGGTGCGGAGCCGATCAAGGGGCTGCGCCGGACCGGTACCGCGGCGATCGAACTGTCGTGGGAATACTATTATCCCGGTCGGCCGGTTCCGCTCGGCATCAGTCTGCTGGCCAAACATGACATTTTTGATCTGAGCGATCCGCGGGTGCAGCCGTTTGAATATGCCATGCAGTCGCTCGGACAGAACCGGCCGGACGATCCTGTATGGACGGAGTTGTTTTCCGGCCGGCTCGATACGGGAAAAATGATCGGGGAAGGGGAACGTATCCTGGCCTGGATCAACGCGCGCAATTATCATCTGGTGCGCAGCATGGCTTTTGAAACCGAAATCGACGGGTTGAAATGCATTTGCGCAAACATGCCGCAGGGGCGTTCGTCTTTTTTTGACACGCTGGACGGTATCAAAGACTATGACGTGATGATCAATTTTTACATGAACAAAAAACGCCGTTGGAACCTTTCTTTTTATTCCGCGAAAAAAGAGGTGGACGTTTCCAAAATTGCGGCTCGTTTCGGCGGCGGCGGCCACAAAGGAGCGGCAGGGGCTTCCGCTTTGGCGGAACTGCCGGACTTTATCGTCAAAGCCGTGCACTAGTCGTCCTTTTTGCTTGAATTTTATCCGTATACCGTTTAGCTTAAAAGGTAAAGTGTTAACCACGGGGGAAAGCCATGTTTTTCTTTAAAAAGCGCAAAGACGACGAACTGCGTTCGCCCAGCGGCTTAGGAGCCGTTTTGCATAAGACGGTAATGTTTGTCACTTATCCGTTCCGCAAGCCCGTTTATCTGGCGCTGATGCTGGTTTTGGTGCTGGCTGCCGTTGCGGCCGTGCCGCTTTACTACGGGGCCGAACCGCAGGAAGTGCATACTTGGTACCTGGATAAAATCCGTAAGGTTAAAAATGCGGACTTTTCCAAAGTTTCCGACAAGTTTTCCAAGCTGATCGACAACATCCCCGCGCTGGCGCCGACGCCGGACAAGGGGACCGACCGTCTGGTGGAAGTGGCGCCGAGTCAAAGGGAAATTCGCCGGCAGATGTTCAAAGCAGCGTCCGGCGCCCGGCCGCAGCGGGTAGACATTCTGGCGGAAGAAGCCGATGACGTGGTTGCGCTGACGCCGCCGGCGCCGCAGATGCCGGTTGAGGAAGAAAAACAACCTTCCGTGCCGGCTGCCGCGGACGAAAGGTTGTCGGCCGGAGAAGACGCTTTGTTTGAAAGCAAACCGGTGATTGTTAAAAAAGTTTCCGAAGCCGAAGGCGACGTTTTGCGTTATCTGGACGAGCCGGAAGAAATTTCGGGCGAAGCCAGGGTTTACAACGCCAACGAAATGGAAGTGGGCGGTACCTACGTGTTCCTTTACGGCGTTTATTCCAACCCGCGCAGCGCAAGAGGCGTTAAGGCGGCCGTATTTTTGCGCGACGCGTTGAAAGGCGAAACCGTTAAGTGTCGGATTTTGGCTTATACGGCGGATAATGTCGCGACCGGAGAATGTTTTGCCGGCGGAATCAGCATTAACAAAATTCTGGTTGACCGCGGTTTTTCCGACCGCGTGACTCTGCAATAGGGAAAGCCGGCGTTATGTGGCAGGTTGTCCTGATGATCAACGGTTATTTTATCAGCATTTTGGGCGCTGCCATGCTGATTGCCGCCGGTTATGACATTTACGACACTTCCGCTTCCTGGTCGCCGTTTCTAAGCTCGGCCCTTTTTTGCCTTTTTATCGGGCTTTCGCTGTTTCTTTCCAACCGGGCGCCGGTGGAGAATATCAGCGTCCGCCAGGGATATTTGCTGACGACAACCAGCTGGATCGCGATTTCGCTGTTGTCCGCCATTCCGTTCATGCTTTACGGAAGCACCGACAATTTTCACGATGCCTTGTTTGAAGCCGTGTCGGGGTTGTCGACGACGGGTGCGACGATTTTGACCGACATAGAGGCGCAGCCGAAGGCGATTTTGTTGTGGCGGTCGATGCTGACGGCCATGGGCGGCGCCGGCATCGTTATGTTTGCGGTGGCTTTGCTGCCTTTTCTCGGAATCGGCGGCATGCAGATGTTTCAGCGGGAAAATTCGGATTTTAACGACAAGTTTATGCCGAAGTTCCATTATATCGCCAAACGCATTTTCTGGGTCTATTTCTTTTTGTGCGGTTTGTGCGCAATATGTTTGTACTGGGCCGGAATGAACTGGTTTGATGCGATCAATCATGCCATGTCCACCATTTCGACGGCCGGTTTTTCGACCAAAAACAAATCCGTTTTGTTTTATGACAATTTGAATATAGAAGTTGTCATTTCCGTATTTATGGTCGTCGGCGCACTGCCGATGACGTTTTACATCGTGCTGCTGCAAAACAAATTCCGCCAGTCGCTGCGTACGGAACAGGTGGTCAGTTTTTTGAAAGTGCTGTTCGTTTATATTGTCGGCAGTTCGCTGTGGCTGGTTTACAAGGACGTTTACGGCGATTTTGGGACGGCGCTGCGTTACGCTTCGTTTAACATCATTTCAATCGTGACCACGACCGGTCTGACGTCTGTCAATTATCTTGAATGGGGGGCGCTGTTCCAGACCCTGTTCATCATTTTTGCGTTAACCGGCGGCTGCACAGGGTCTACTTCGGGATCGGTCAAAATATTCCGCTGGCAGGTGGTTTGGGCTTATCTTCGCCAGTCGCTGGTTACGGCGGTCGATCCCAACCGGGTGGTGCCGGTCAAAGTAAAACAGTACACCATTGCTCCGGCAGCGGTTTCGTCGGTATTGGTATTGATTGTTGCCTTTTTTGCAACGATTACGGTTTCGACGGTGTTGCTGGCCTTTATTGATATTGATTTTGCTACGGCGTTCAGCGCTTCGGTAACCTGTATAACCAACTCCGGCCCGGGGGTAGTGGCGTCGATCGGACCGGACGGCAATTTCGGCTGGATGCCGGGAGCGGCAAAAGATATACTGAGCGCAACCATGCTGCTCGGACGTTTGGAAGTTTTAACCGTTCTGGTGGTTTTTACCAGAAATTTCTGGAGGAAATAATATGTTCAGCCAAAACGCATATGTCAAAGGGACAATGACAAAAGACGAGGAAATCAAGGTTGAGGCCAAATATCACTGGATAAAATGGCTGTGGTTTTATTTTATGTTTGCCACGCTCGGTGTGGTTGCGCTGGTATCTTTTTCGCTTGCTTTCACCTCTTATCTCGACAAACAGACGGATATGGCCGCGGCGCTTTTGATTATGGCCTGTGTTCTCGGCGTTTATCCCTTTCTTTTGTATTTGTCGCTTCATCTGACGGAGATGGTCTGCACCAACCGGCGGGTGGTGTACAAAACCGGCATCATTTCGATCAAAACGGAAGAAATCAAGGTGGAACGGATTGAATCCATCCAGGTCAAACAAACCTTTTGGGGACGGGTGTTTGGTTACGGCAATATTCTTTTTTCCGGAACCGGCAGCGCAAAGGTGGAATTTTTTGACGTGGACAATCCGCTGCAGGTTAAAGCGCGGATCGAGGAGGCGGTAGACGAAAGCAACCGCGACCGCGAGCGCGATCCGTCGCCGAAAGAAACAAACGACTGAATTGTCGAAAAAAGTTCGATTGTAAAAAATCCCTCCGCAAGGAGGGATTTTTTGTATCGGCAGACTTGCCGAAAACTCTGAGTTTATTGGAGGCGGAATGCTGCTTGGGCTGAATGCTTTAGTGTCGGAACAGCGCCTTTATACCTTTGATCATGGTCAGACCGCAAGGTTTATAGCTGTTTTTGAAGTCCCGGTTTACGGAAAGACGTCCGTTAAGAAAAAAGTTTTCATGCCTCTTCTTTGCGGCGGATCATGCCGAGGACGACGTCGGCGGCATTTTCGCTTGGCTTTTGTCTGCCGAGACCGAGGATGGTCCGCACTTTCTCAAAACCTTCCTTTTGGTAGCGGTAGAAGCTGTCCTGTTCCAGGAAACGGTTGATATAAAGAACGATGTTGGCGGCAACGCAGCGTTCCTGCAAAAGTTCGGGAACAATCTCCCGGCCGAGCAGGATGTTTGACAGGTTGACGAACTGGATATGCAAAAAGTGTTTGACAAGGGCTGCCGTCAGCGGGGCAACCTTGTAACCGATCACATGCGGAACGTCGGCAATGGCCAGTTCCAACGCCACCGTTCCCGAAGCGGCAATGGCCGCGGTTGATGCGCTCATAGCGTTGTGACGGTCTTCTTCTCCTTCTACTACCAAAACGGGGAGTGCAGCGTTTGCAAGCATGGCTTTTACCCTTTGGGCCACGGTTTTAACCGTCGGAATGACAAAGAACAGTTCCGGGTGCTGTTGTTTGAGAATTTGTGCCGCTTGCAAAAATACCGGCAGCAGGCGCGATACTTCGTTGTGGCGTGATCCCGGCAGCAGACAGATGATCTTTTGTCCGTCTTCAATGTCGTATTTGCGGCGGAAAGTTTCCCCGTCGCCGTTGACGACCGGGCTTTCGATTACCGGGTGGCCGACAAAGTCGGTTGCCAGACCGTAAGGGGTAAAATATTTCGGTTCCTGCGGCAGCAGGGTAAGCAGGCGGTCAACGTATTTGTGCATGGTTCTTGCCCGTTTTTTCTTCCATGCCCATACCTGCGGTGCCACATAGTGAATCTGGGGAATTCCCGTTTTTAAGGCGCGCAGCTTTTTTTGCACCCGGCTGCCGAAACTCCAGCTGTCGATGGAGATGACGACGTCGGGGCGAATGCGCATAATGTCGTCGACCGTTTGGCGAATTCTTTTTAATACCCGCGGAATGCTCGGAATGACTTCGCACAGTCCCATGATCGCCAGTTCGGAAATGTCAAACAGCGACTTCATTCCTTCTTTTTCCATGGTGTCGCCGCCGATGCCGAAAAATTCGACCCGGTTTTCGGTCTTTTTTTTCAACGCGCGCATCAGACGGGCGCCGAGGGCGTCGCCGGAAGGTTCGCCGGCGATCAGGTAAATTTTCAGATTATTGTTCAAGGTAGTCTCCCGGTTCGATTCCGATCACAAACAGGCCGGCCCTGTCGGCAGCTTTGATAACTTCCGCCTCATCGACGATGAGCGTGTTGCCGGCGTGAACGGCCAGTCCGTTTAAGCCGCTGGCTTTGGCGTTTTCCACCGTACGGGCGCCGATTGTCGGCAGGTCTATCCGCATGTCCTGCCGGGGCTTGACCAAAACGCCGCCGCTGCCTTTTCTCTTGTAGCCGCCGCAGCGCTTGATCAGTTCGTCGGTGCCTTCAATGGCTTCGACGCCCAGCACCAGCCCCTGCTGAACAACCACCGACTGGCCGATGTCCAGTTTTCCGAGTTCAAACGCCGTTTGCACGCCGCGCCGGATGTCGATGAGATCTTCTTTGCCGGGTTTGACTTTGCCGAGCACGCCGGATTTGACCAAAATGTTGCTCATTACTTCGTGGATGCCGACAACCCGCATGTTTTCGCTTTCGATTTCTTTGATCAGGGCACGGAGAATGCCGTCATCACCCAGCGCTTTGGCCCCGATTTTGGCAAAAAAGGCGGTGGTTCGCATGTCGGGGATCAGTTCTTTGAAGCTGGGACGGCGGATGGTGCCGATCATCACCACTTCTTCCACCTTTTCGTCGCGGAAGCGTTTGAAGCCGCTGCCGGCCTGGCCGATGCGGATCCACATATGCGGAACGTTTTCGGCAAAAAGGGCAGGATCGGCGTTGCCTTCAACGGCAATAACAAAGAAGTCGCGGCCGGTTTTCCGGCAATGTTCAATCAAACTCCGGGGAAGCGTTCCTCCCCCGGCGATGATTCCCAGCTTTTTGTTTTTGGCTTCCATCAGGCTTCCGCCGTCATGATATTGCGGCGACCTTTTAAGGCGTCGTCGATAAATTCGACCATTTCCATGATCAGGGCGTCGTCTTTGTATTTTTCGTGTGCTTTGGCCAGACGGCTTTCAAAATTGCCTTCGGCGGATTTGAAAATATACATGTAAGCGCGGGTCATGGCTTTGACTTCCTCGGGGGCGAAACCGCTGCGTTTCAGGCCGATCAGGTTCAGGCCGCGCAGTTTGCCGCGGTCACCGGTAACGATACCGAACGGAATGACGTCGCGGGCAACGCCCGACATGCCGCCGACCATGGCTTTGCGGCCGATGCGGCAGAACTGGTGAACGGCGCAGTTGCCGCCCAAAATGGCGCCGTCGCCGACGCGGACATGGCCGCCGATGACCGCGTTGTTGGTCATGATGACGTTGTTGCCGACGACGCAGTCATGCGCAACGTGGCAATTGACCATGAACATGCCGTTGTCGCCGACGGTGGTGGTAAAGTGTTCTTTCGGCGTGCCGCACTGCATGGTGACGTTTTCGCGGATAATGTTGTTTTTGCCGATGACGAGTTTCGCTTCCGGCTGAAATTCGTTGCCGTGATCCTGCGGACCGCCGCCCAGGACCGCGCCCGGAAAGACGATGGTGCCGTCGCCGACGGTGGTGTCGTTCATAATCGTGACATGAGCGATCAGTTGAACATTTTCGCCGATTTTTGCTTTTGAACCGATGACGCAAAAAGGTCCGATTTTGGCGCTGGCGGCAATCTGGGCACCGTCTTCGATCACGGCGGTAGGATGAATATTGCTCATAAGTTTATGTCCTTACAGTTAAAGTTGTTTATATATTTTAGCTGTAGCTTACAAAGATGCGGTTGTAAAGTAAAAACACAAAACTTTACCGAATGTTTCAGCCGGGCCGGCGGCCGAAATGGACATTTCCCGGTAAAACGGCTGCAAAACTTGCGGTTTGAACATGATCAAAGGCATAAAGCGGCGTCGTTTCGATGCTAAAACGTTTAGCCCCAAAGTAAACTCGGGATTTTCGGCAAGGCGCGTAATAAAAAAACAGAAACGCCGGGCAGGGCGTTCCTGTTTTTTTGCCGTTAGTTTTCCGTTCAGCCGACGACTTTTTGATTTAAGAGTCTAAGCATTCTGTCATAAGCTCTCATTTTTCCGATTTTGAAGTCGGACTGGTCGTCTTTGTCGCCGCGGATCAGGTTCTGACGGTCACAGAGTTCGTTCTGCAGTTTTTTCAGTTTGTCCGCGGGAATATTGTCAGCCATTTGATCCGTGATTTCCATCAGGGTACGGATTTCGGCACTGTACTTGTTACGCATGCTTGCACGGGTAACGATTACGATAATGACAACAATGGCAATGGCCAACAGAAAAAATAAAATTAAGTAAGGCATGATCTTAATAATTAAATTAAACATTAGTTATCAGCGTTTAATTTGGCATATTTTTTGTCCAAAGTCAAGGGGATTCAAAAAAAACTCCCCGGATAATCCGGGGAGTTTTTTATTATAAACCTTATAGAAAACCCCGAATTTACCCGGGAATATCTGTTTTTCGTTTTGTTTCAGTAAATCGGAAACTTTTCGCACAAAGTGATGACTTTCTGCCTGGTTTCCGCAATCGTCTTTTCGGCGTTTCCGTCGGCCAGAGCGTCAATGATGTCGCCGATCCAGTTGCCGATCAGCGTAAATTCTTTTTCCTTAAAGCCGCGGGTGGTGCCGGCCGGGGTGCCGACACGGATGCCGGACGTTATTTTGGGCGGCTGAGGATCAAACGGAATGGCGTTTTTGTTGCAAGTGATGTTGGCTTCTTCCAGCTTTTGCGCCACGACGTCGCCGGTCAGGCCTTTGGGGCGCAGGTCGACCAGCAGCAGATGGGTGTCGGTGCCGCCGGATACGAGGTCAAGGCCGCGTTCTTTTAAAACTTCGCCCAGAACTTTTGCGTTTTTAATTACCTGAGCGGCGTAGGTTTTGAACTCGGTGCTCAAGTCTTCCTTAAAGCAGACGGCTTTGGCGGCGATAATGTGTTCCAGCGGGCCGCCCTGAGTGCCGGGGAAGATTGCCGAATTGATTTTTTTCGCCAATTCCTCGCTGTTGGTCAGAATCATTCCGCCGCGGGGGCCGCGCAGGGTTTTGTGGGTGGTGGTGGTGACAACGTCGGCGCAGTCAAGCGGGTTGGGATGGCAGCCGCCGGCAACCAGACCGGCAAAATGCGCCATGTCGACCATCAGATAAGCTCCCGTTTTATCGGCAATCTTGCGGAAACGGGAAAAGTCTATCTGCCGCGGGTAGGCGGAACCGCCGGCGATGATCAGTTTGGGCTGATGTTCTTCGGCCAGCCGTTCGACTTCGTCATAATCAATCAGACCGTCTTCTTTGCGTACGCCGTATTGTACGGCGTTCAGCCATTTGCCGGAAACGGAAACTTTGGAGCCGTGAGTCAGATGCCCGCCGGCGTCGAGCGACATGCCGAGAATGGTGTCACCGGGTTGAAGCAGGGCAACGTAAACGGCGGTGTTGGCCTGTGAACCGGAATGAGGCTGAACGTTGGCAAATTTGGCGTTAAACAGCTGTTTGGCGCGTTCGATCGCCAGTTCTTCCACCTGGTCGACAAAGGTACATCCGCCGTAATAGCGCCGGCCGGGGTAGCCTTCTGCATATTTGTTGGTCAGAATCGAACCCTGCGCCTCAAGGACGGCTCTGGAGACTATGTTTTCCGAAGCGATCAGTTCAATCTGCTGCTGCTGGCGCGTCAGTTCCCGATTGACGGCTGCGAAAATTTCCGGGTCTTCGGCAGATAAGTTTTTGGTGAAATCCATAATTATTTTCCCTCCTCAATTTTTTCGATTCGGCGGATGTGGCGGCCGCCTTCAAATTCGTTTTGATTAAAAATGTCGATCCGGCGGATGACGTCTTGCGTTTTCATGGTGCGGCCGCCGAAAACGATTACGTTGGCGTTGTTGTGTTTTTTTGCCATTTCGGCGACAAAATCGTCATAAAGGAGAGCGGCTCTGATACCATGGTAGCGGTTGGCGGCAATGGAAATGCCGATTCCCGTTCCGCAGATGAGAATCCCCATGTCCGCTTTTTTCAAGAGAATCGTTTCCGCCATTTTTTTGGCGGCGTCGGGATAGTCGCAGGAATCAGAATTGTAGGTGCCGAGATCCTGCAAAACGGTTCCTTTTTCGGCATAATAAGCGATAAGTTCCTGTTTTAGTTCAAAACCTCCGTGGTCGGAAGCAATGGCGATTTTCATGATTTTGCTCTCCCTGAATGTTGATCCGGGGAGATGATAGAACAAGCAAAAGAAAAAAAAAGCATTTTTTTGAGATTTATGCAAAAAAAGTTATTGACGACGGCAAAAAAACTTGTATATATAGTTTCCATTGAATGTGCGACGGTATTGTGGCCGGTTGGCAGAGTGGTTATGCAGAGGACTGCAAATCCTTCTATATCGGTTCGATTCCGGTACCGGCCTCCACAGCATATTATTCCGGCTTAGCTCAGCGGTAGAGCAATCGGCTGTTAACCGATTGGTCGTTGGTTCGAATCCGACAGCCGGAGCCAACTGTAAAGCCTTGCGGTTTCCGCAAGGCTTTTTCTTGTATAAATGTTTCCAAACCGGCAATTAAAGGTCTGTGGTTTGCACATGGCCAAAGGCATGGCTTGGTCGTTCCGAATTAGTCATAGATTTAGGAAACAGGGAAGAATTTATATATTGATTTTACTTGTTCTCGATATTGGCTGAGATATTGTAGTTGCCGAAGCCGAAGTCATTTTCGGGATTGTTTTGCCGGAATCCGGTGCCCGGCTGCGGGTAGTTTTGTTGTTCAATTCCTTGTTGGTTTAAGATATCCGCCAGTTGCATTTCTCTCTCCTGACGGGCGAATTGATATTCCGGTTCGTCACGGGTGGAAAATCCGCTGTGATTGATGCCGTATTCGTCTGCTTGGTTGCCGTCGGTGACATAGCCGGACGGGGTGGTATATTTCTTAAAAAAATCCATATTTTTTATTCCTTAGTAAAATTAATATTTAAAAAAAGAGCCATACCTCGTATGACTCTTTCAACATAAAAAATGACGGAAACAGGTGCTTATACTGTTTCCATCATAGGAATTTTTATATCAGGTTTTGCCGCCCTTGTCTGCAACTATTCCGCAATTAGAATGCCTGTTTATAATTTTTAATTGAATTGATATTGATTTGTTAAAAAACTCCCCGATTTGAGGCGGGGAGTTTTGAATGTTTATTTTTTATTGGGTTTGACGTAGGCCAGAGCTGCGTGTTCTTCGCAGTAAGTCTGTCCGATGCGGACTTTTTTGCCGCAAAAGTGAAAGTTTTCATCCTTCGGATCGCCGATCGGCCAGCGGCAGGTGTGGTTGTCAAGGTCTGTCAGTTTGACGTCGCCGGCAATGTTTTTCCGAACGACTGCCGGTTTTTCGGCAACAGGCTGAGGAGCGGCGGCAGGTTTTTCTTCCCGCGGTTCGGTTTTCTTTTCGGTTTTGGCTTTGACGGCTGCCGGTTTGGTTTCGGCGGTTGCGGCAACTGCCGCATTTTCCTGTTCCTCGTCTTTTTTCTTGATCGGAGAGGGACGGGCGTCGAGCTGCAGGCGGTGAACTTTGCCGACAATGGAGTTTTTGGAAACGCCCAGACGTTTTCCGATTTCCCCTGTCGTCAGTCCCTGTTTCCACATGATTTTAAGGTCTTCAACCATTTTTTCCGTCCAGGCCATAGCCGCACCTCCCATAAAAAAGTTAACATATGCCGCAAATAGTAAATCAATATTTTTGCCGAGTCTAGCATTTTCTTGTCAGAAGTTCTTTATTAATTGAAATATAAGTTGTAAGATAAATAATCGTAAAAATTACGGGAACAAAGATGAAGACGAAAATTTTGTGCTTATTCGCGGCGTTGTCCGTGTTTTCGGCGGCAGCGACGGCGGAAGCCGTTTCTCCGGCCGATTATGCCGACCGTTTCAAAGTGGACATGAACGAGCGGATTCCGCCGATTGAGGAATTGCGCAAAATGTTTGCGCCGAAACCGGTTTATGACCGCAAGTTTGACTATTTCTGGAACATCGGCACGGTTTTTGACAAAGGATTTGCCAAGACCATCCGGCAGTACGGCACCCGGCAGACGCGGTTAAAATGGCCGGGCGAGGACATAATGCTGGAGCAGTTGAAAAACACGCCGAAAGAATATTACCAGTATATCGGCCCCTATCTGCACACCATTCCCGGAATTTCGGAAAAAATCCTTAACTATCCGGGCATTAAGGAAACGAAAAACCAGTTTCCGAAACGCATTGCCCCGCAGCTTGCGGATATCGAAAACCTGGAATTTATGTCCCCGGCGCTTTATTTTGCGCTTAATCCCGATTTGTGGGAGGAAAGCAACCTGAGCCGGGAGCAGGTGAAATTCAGGACGCTGCCGCAGGTCAACCGTTACGACACGAGTTTTATTAACAAGGTGATGGAAACGGTGCCGCCGGAAGATTATGCTCCCGGCGCCAAGCCGAAAGAACCGCTTGAGAGCCGCCTGCGCACAATTTCGCCCGACGCCTCGTCGCCGCTGACGGGCAGGGACGTTCAGGCGGTGGCCCGCAGTCTGGAGGCGCTGGCGGATTACGGCGCCGACCTCAACAATCAGGCCAAGATCATTGAGGCGGGCGCGCTGCTTGATGCCTGGGAAAATTCGCAGGGACGGGGAACGATGCTGCCCAACTTAAAAGACCTGGTTCATCCCTGTCAGCGGCTGGTGCAAAAGATCAAAATGCAGGGAATGGAAGGCGAATTTGCCAAAATTGTCGCCGGGGAAGGGTTTAATCCGGAAGAATGGGCCTATACCTGCGACAAGACGATTAAGGCCTACCGGGTGCTGAGGATGAGCTCGCCGGAACTGCTGACGCTGCTTTTGTACAAACGCAACATATACGAAAATCAGCTTAACCTTTATTCCGACAAGACGGCGCCGAACATTGCGGTGACGATGCAGGGGATTATTGAAATGTACAAAGCGCCGGTCAATGACATGATGGAAGTCAAGAAAAATCAGAAGGCGCTGAAAAAGGCTTTTGAAAAAATCGGTTACCGAATCGTCTTTCAGCCGGTTTATATAAAATAATATTTTGCAAAAACAATATGTTATCGAAAAGAAAAACAGATTTTTATTGCATTTGCGGCGCAATGCGTTTATAGTCGTCCTCAAATTTGGTTTCAATCTAACTGAAAAAAGGTGAAAAAATGGCAAGAGTTACAGTCGAAGACTGCATTGACAAGATCCCCAACCGTTATGAACTGCTGATGGTCGCGACCCAGCGCGCGAAGGACATTTCCTCCGGCGCCCCGATCATGGTTTCCCGCGACAACGACAAAAACCCGGTTATCGCCCTGCGCGAAATTGCCGAGGAAAAGGTCAACATCGAAGACCTGCAGAAGTCTCTGGTCATGGGATTGCAGAAATATGTCGAAGTTGAAGAACCGGAAGAAGAGGAAATGGAAATCCAGGCGGCCGAAAAAGAACTGGCCGAACTGGATGAGCCGTTCTCCGGTTTTTTGATTGACAACGAAGTGTCCGATTCCATGCAGGTTCACGGCGTGGACGACGACAACCTCGACCTTGACTCCGAAGACGCCGCCGACGGCGACATTGATGTTGATCTGGACGGCGACGACGAGCTCGGCTTCGATGAAGGCGGCGAGATGGGCGACGACGGCTTGGACGACTTTGACGAAGAATAAAAACAGTTGATGATGCGGGCCGATGTTACGACAGTATGAATTAGTCGATTTGGTAAAATCTTACGATCCGGACGCCGACGAGGACGCGCTCAACCGTGCTTACGTTTTTGCCATGAAAAAGCACGGGGCGCAGCTTCGGGCATCCGGCGACCCGTATTATTCGCATCCGGTCGAAGTGGCCGGTATTCTGACCAAGTTTAAACTGGACTGCGCTTCGGTGATCGCCGGGCTTTTGCATGATACAGTGGAGGACACCGACACCACGGTGGAAGAGGTGCGTCAGCTGTTCGGCGACCAGGTGGCCTCGCTGGTGGACGGTTTGACCAAACTGGCGATGATCGAACAAAAGTCCACTTATACCAAACAGGCGGAAAATTTCCGCAAGCTGCTGCTGGCGATGTCGGAAGACATCAGGGTGCTTTTGATCAAGCTGGCCGACCGGCTGCACAATATGCGGACGCTGCATTTTCTGGCGCCGGAAAAACGTACCCGGATTGCCCGCGAAACGCTTGACATTTACGCTCCGCTGGCCGAACGCATCGGCATGCAGGAAGTGAAAAGCGAACTGGAGGAACTGGCCTTTTGCGAGCTCTACAAGGAGGCTCACGACTCCATCATCGCCCGTTTGAACTTCCTGCGCGAGCAGGGCAGCAATCTGGTGCCGAAGATTATTGAGGCGCTGAAAAAAGACATGGAAGACAACGGCGTCAAATGTCAGGTGACGGGGCGGGAAAAAACGCCTTATTCCATCTGGCGCAAAATGCAGCAGAAAAACGCCTCTTTCGAGCAGTTGTCGGACATTATGGCGTTCCGCATCTGCGTTGACGACATTGCCACCTGTTATCAGGCGCTGGGTATTATCCACAGCAAATACCATATGGTGCCCCGCCGTTTCAAGGACTATATTTCAACTCCGAAACCAAACGGTTACCAGTCGATTCATACCGGTGTCATCGGGCCGGAAAACACCCGGATTGAGGTGCAGATACGCACTTTTGAAATGCACGAAATCGCGGAAAAAGGCATTGCCGCCCACTGGGCCTACAAACAGGGGCAAAAGGCGGAAGGCAAAAATTTCCGCTGGATCCGCGAGCTGCTGGAGATTTTGGAACGGGCTTCCAACCCGGAGGAGTTTCTTGAGAATACCAAGCTTGAGATGTACAACGATCAGGTGTTCTGCTTTACTCCGAAGGGCGATCTGATCGGGTTGCCGGTCAATTCGACGCCGGTCGACTTTGCCTACGCCGTCCATTCTTCGGTCGGCGATACCTGTGTCGGCGCCAAAATCAACGGCGAAATCCGTCCTTTGCGGACGGTGCTGCAAAACGGCGATCAGGTGGAGATTCTGACCTCAAAAGCCCAGCATCCGTCGACGGAGTGGGAACGCTTCGTGGTTACCGGCAAGGCCAAGGCTGCCATCCGCCGTTATGTGCGCTCTTCCAAACGGGATCAGTTTATCGTTCTCGGACAGGAAATTCTTGAAAAAATGTTTAAGAACGAAGGACTGGAGTTTTCGGAAAAGGGGCTGCTGGCGGTGATGCCCAATTTTGAGGCGGAATCGATCAACGACATTTATGCCAAAGTGGGCGAGGGACTGATCAGCGGCTGGGACGTGATGAAAGCGGTTTATCCGGCCTATAAGCAGTCCAAGCTGGAAAAGGTGGTTAAGGCGATCAAGGTTCCTTCGTTCCGCAAAATTAAAAAGAAAAATGCCGAACCTCTGAAAATTGAAGGGCTGATTCCGGGGATGGCGATGCATTTCGCCGGCTGCTGCCATCCGCTGCCGGGCGACAGAATCGTCGGCATCGTCACGACCGGCAAAGGGGTGGCGGTTCACCGCGCGGACTGCAAGGCGCTGGAACGTTTTGCCGGCGAACCCGAACGCTGGCTGGACATTGCCTGGGGCGAGGGCGCCGAAAACCAGAGCCATACCGGACGGCTGAAGCTGATGCTTAGCAATGAACCGGGCAGCCTGGGCGAAATTTCCAACATCATGGCGCGCAACAACGCCAACATTTCAAACTTAAACATTGTTTACCGCACGGTCAGCTATTTCGAAATCATGGTTGACGTGGAAGTTAAAAATCTGGACCATCTGAACTCGATAATCGCCGATCTGAAGTCTTCAAAAGCGGTCAGCTATGTTGCCCGGTCGGCCTGAACAGGGGAGAAACGATTTGTTTTTGCGCAAAAGACGGCCGGCGGCGGACGCTCAGATCCAAAGCCGGCGGCGGACGACGGGCTGGCGGCGTTACGAAAAGCGCATGCTGGCCCGGCTCAGCCGGCTGGGCGGAACGCCGTATTCGATTGCCGCCGGTGTCGCCTGCGGGGTGGCCGTTTCCTTTACGCCGTTTGTCGGTCTTCATTTCGTGCTGGCAGTGGCTACCGCGTGGCTGGTGCGGGGCAACGTGCTGGCCGGCATGCTCGGCACCGCCGCCGGCAATCCGTGGACTTTCCCGTTCATCTGGGTTTCCGTGCTTTATACCGGGCGTTTTCTGCTGGGCGAACACGGCCGCGGCGGCATAGAATTTACAAAAGTGTTTGAGAAGGCGATGCACGCGCTGATCACTTTTGACTTTTCTTCGTTCGGGCGAGACGTGTGGCCGGTGGTTTGGCCGATGACGGTCGGCTGCATTCCTTTTTACGTTGCCGCCTGGGGAATCACTTATTATACGGTGAAGAAGTCTTTGGAAAAGATCGGCCGTTTTAAAAAGAGCCGGAACGAAGAGGCGGGCAGGGTATAATGATTATCGGACTGGGAAGCGACATTTGCAACATCCGGCGCGTCGAAAAGGCGTATGAGCGTTTCGGCGGGCGTTTTCTTGCCCGTTGTTTCGGGGCGGAAGAACGGCGGGAGCTGGACGCGATCGGCGGCGACAAGGCGCGTTTTACCGCGTCGCTGGCCAAGCGGTTTGCCGCCAAGGAGGCATTTGTCAAAGCCCTCGGCACCGGTTTTGCCCACGGCATTGCCTGGGCGGAAATCGAGGTGGTGCATCTGCCCGGCGGCCGGCCGGCGTTTAGAGTTTCGGGGCAGGCGGTTTTGAGGAAAATTATTCCCGCCTCGCGGCTGTGGCTGAGTTTGAGCGACGACTATCCGCTGGCGCAGGCCGTGGTAATTATTGAAAGTTGTTAGCTTTTTGTTGCGAAAATAAAAATAAAGGTTAGTATGGCAGAAAAAACAACCGGGAGAAGGAGTAAAATGGAAAAAGAAGAAAATATGTCGGAAACCGTCAAAACGATTATTTACGCGATCGTGATCGCGGTTTTGATCAGGAGCTTTTTGTTTGAGCCGTTCAAAATTCCGTCCGGTTCAATGTATCCGAATCTTTATGTCGGCGATTTTCTGTTCGTTTCCAAATATACTTACGGCTATTCCCGGCACTCTTTCCCCTTCAGCTTTCCGCCTTTTGAAGGGCGTATCTGGAGCAGCGAACCCAAGCAGGGTGACGTGGTGGTGTTCAAGTTTCCGAAAGACAACCGCACCGATTTTATCAAGCGAATCATAGGCATGCCCGGCGACAGGATCAAACTGGAAAACGGCCGCCTTTTTGTCAATGGAAAAATGCTGGAGCGGGTTGAGGGCGAGAACTTTGTGCTGCGCAATCCTTTCGGTCACGCCGAGCGTTATCACCAGTATACGGAAACGCTGCCCAACGGGGTAAAACACAGCATTCTGGAAATTTCCGACGAAGAGAGGGAAGACAATTTTGAAGAGGTAACGGTGCCCGAGGGCAGTCTGTTTGTCATGGGCGACAACCGCAACGCCTCCACCGACAGCCGCGACGCGCGCCTCGGCCGTTCCGACGACAGCCGGGTCAGCGTCGGTTTCGTGCCGATGGAAAACCTGGTCGGCAAGGCGCGCTTTCTGTTTTTCTCCTACGATCCGAACGAAGGGGCCTGGTACAAGCCCTGGACCTGGGCGAAAAAAATCAGATGGAGCCGTCTGTTCAGCAAAATCAACTGAGCTTATATAAACGGCGGAAAGCAATTGCCGGAGAATTGTCATGAAAGAACTGGAAAAAAATCTGCAATATCATTTCAACAATCAGCATTTGCTGCATCAGGCGCAGCTTGGGGCAG
>OCHD01000730.1_pt1 | contig 26539 bp, 27 predicted proteins | sample 1538481 | NCBI WGS metagenome assembly OCHD01 (sample SAMN04571699, study PRJEB22368) | human gut metagenome | biome: human gut; material: stool | host: Homo sapiens | place: Luxembourg | collected 2012-09-07
ATAATTGGTTATTTTCTATGTCATTTAACAATAATTCTTTTGGTGGAAAGTTACCTTGCCACTGGACAAAGTTTCCACATTGACGTAAAAATTTCTTAGCTTCAAAATATATAGTTAATATTTGTTCTATCTCGTTTTTATTTGCGTGTCTTATCATATTTATTAATATTTAAATGAGTTTATTATATTATTTATTTCAGATATATTATCGACAAAGAAAATATCTTTTTGACGTTCGTCAGTAGATAATCCTTTTTCAATCATAATATTTAATAGATCTTTTAAGCTGTCATAAAATCCGTTTAGATTATAAACTATGCAAGGTGCCTTTAAGTGATTAAGAGAAACTTTTGACATTATTTCTGATATTTCTTCAAGCGTTCCAGTACCACCAGGGAAGGCGATAAAAGCATCGGCTAATTCAATCATTTTATTTTTTCTTTCGGACATATCTTTTGTAACAATTAATTTCGTTAGGCCATTAAACTGAATTTCATCATCCATAAAGCATTGTGGTTCAACACCGATAGCTTTTCCGCCTGCGTCTAGTGTACTTTGAGCTATTAATCCCATTAAGCCACACTTTGAACCGCCATATATTAATGTGTGATTATTAGAACCAATCCATGTGCCTAATTCAATGATAGCTTTTTCGAATGAAGAATCATTACCTTTATTGGCGCCTAAATAAACTGCAATATTCATAACACTAAACTCTCTTTCATTTATACTTGTGCTATTTTAACATACTTTATAATTACATTTAATCAAAATGTTGGATTAATTATTTTCATTCAAACTATATTTGATTAAATCATAATTCTAAACTATTAGGATTCAACATGAAATCTAAAATATTAATTGTTAAATAGCTTTTTTCATTATGCCAAGAAGCAATATTATCTTGTACTACAATAACTTTTTTAAAAGAATCATTTATTCTATCTAAAGATGCTTGCTCTTGCTTCATTTTTTCTGTATCAGGAATTGAATATGCTGATTGAACATAATAGCGTTGGCAACCTTTATTGCACACAAAATCTACTTCTAAAAGTTTAATTGTATTTTGATTATTGCTATAGTAGAGATTGTATTTGTATTAGTTTTTATGGAATGTGATATAAAACTATTAGAGAGTTTAGTTGGATTTGTAAGAGTTGCTGTATCTGAAGCTAATATGTCGACTAATGTATCGATAACAATATCACCTTTTAAATTATTTCTCTCTATAATATCATTTAAATAAGTATTATTAAAATCTTATTCAAATATTTTATTTTGTCTTCAGCTTTTTTTAATGATGCTACATATGGTAGACCACCATATAATGAATAATCACGATATCCAGAATAAGAATCACTTGGGTATATGGACATAAATTCGGCAAATGATAAAGGATGAACTCTAATCTCGTCACCACGACCTCTAAATTCTGTTATTATATCTGACGATAAGAATTTTGAATTGCTACCAGTTATATAAATATCAACATTTTTATGTTTTAAAAGGCTATTAATATAACTTTATTATACCTTTGTTTTTATATTCTTCTTTGGTTATTGCAAGTTGGGCTTCATCTAAAAAAATATAAAACATATCTTCATCATTTATTATTTTTGATTCCAAATATGTAGAAAGATTTGTTGGGTTCCAATATTTTTCGTTTTCATCATTATCAAGAGAAAGAGCTATAATTTGTTCTTCCTTAACTCCATTTTGAAGCAAGTATTTTCGATATAATTCAAAAAGCAAATAACTTTTTCCAAATCTTCTTATTCCGGTAATAATTTTAACTAATCCATTGCCTTGTTTTTCCTTCAATTGTTTCAAGTAAAAATCTCTTTTAATTTCAATCATAAATTGCCTCATTTAGTTTTTTTATGGTTAACCGACTTTTTGTGAAATGAACATTTTAATTTGTTTAAAGGATCGAACACGTTCGAACTACATATGGATAGCTTTGACGCTTACGTTCGAACATGATCGAACAAATCACTTTTATATAATAAAAAAAGTTCGATACGTTAAGTACCGAACGAATTTACAAATAATGGAGCAAGCGACGGGAATCGAACCCGCGTGACCAGCTTGGAAGGCTGGAGTTCTGCCATTGAACTACGCTTGCAAATGATGGCGGATCTGACGAGGATCGAACTCGCGATCTTCTCCGTGACAGGGAGACATGTTAGCCACTACACCACAGATCCACGCATGTGTTATTATTACATAAGCAATATTGATTTGCAAGCTTTTTTTAAATTTATTCTAAATATTATTGAACAAAAGCCCACATTAATTAACACATGCTTTGCTTTTTTCTTTATTTTTTATAAACAATTAAATCTTTTCTTAAAAGCTTATGAGCAGTTGATAATTGGATTTTAGGAATAGTATTTATGCAATAGTGGCCTTCAATCGAATTAAAATATGAAATTATTGAATTAATAGTTTTACTAAAACCTTCTTGATCTTCTATAATACCATCAATTATAACTACAAAATGTGTACATTTAAATTGATTTATGGTTTTAATACCAGCATAGATTCCTTTAATGTCTGAACTGTTCTTAGCAATATCTATTACATTGTCAATTACTTCTTTATTTTCACATTTAGTTAATGTATCGCTCAATTTTAGAGTTGTTACTTCTTTATACTTCTCTCCCTTATCATAGACACCTACCTGAATATTTCTAATATTCTCAATTCCTTCTTCGTTTCCTGTTTCAACATAATAATCTCCTAAAGTCTGCATTGCACTTAAAGAAAATTCATCTCCTTTATTTTCATCAATAACCTTCTTTAAGTAAGTTACACCTTCTTCATCACAATCAATCATTATTAGTGTCCAACCTAAAATATAATTCATTCTGCTTAGACTTGGATCAATTTCTAATGCCCTACGAGCAAATTTCTTGGCATCATCGTACACTTCATATTCAAATGCTGTTTTTGCATATTCGGTAACAATTGATAAATCATTAATATCAATATCATTTTTCGTTTCATTATATTTTTTATATCTTTCAAGGGCATCTTTATATGATCTCTCAAATGCATATTTATTAGCAATATCAAAGTATTGTTTTATGTCTTCATCAAAATAATGGTTTTCAGTAATGTTAAAGTCAATGACATCTACATTAAATTTTTCTCTTCTTTCTCTGATATTTGGATGTGTTGTAAATCTTTCTGATGCGTGCTTTTTAGAAACTAATTCATAGTATTTCTTTTGCTTATTGTATAAATCATATCTTAGTTTCAAAGATAGACTTATTGATTCTTCATCCCATTTTTGTCTTTCCTCAGTCATGGAATCTACTTCAGGATAATTTAAAGTGTTAACTCTACTTAATCCAAATATTTTGCCACAGGCATTTACAAAATCTTTAGAAACATTTTTCTTTAACACTTCATCATCAGCCTTATTTTCATAATATTCTGTAGCTAAAAATTCACCAAGTTCGTTTTTCAACTCAAAATCAAGAGCAAATGGACATAAAAGTTTATATGAATATAGCGGTAAAACCGAGTTAAATTTATTTTGTAATTTACATATTTTTTCAGTATATTCTAAATCTTTATTTCTATAATGTGCTATTTCATGATACAAAATAGCCTTTAACTCATCTAAAGATAAAAATTTTAATAGTAAATAGCCGATATTAATAGATAAATCATTCCCTACTTTATCTATTCTACAATTAGCATCAAATATAATACCAACATTTACTTCTTTATCTATATTTTCTTCTTTAAAAATATCTTTAACAAAGCCCTTTGAAACTTTAAATAGTTCTCCATCAACAAATTTTTTATCCTTTTTTTCTTTATTTAGTACATTATTAAATTTTGAAATAGTCCAAATAAGTGTTGCAGGTAAAATAATAGGAAGCAAAAACATAAAAAATATGATAGGCAAGTTTTCTTCTCCAAAGCGCAAAGCAATTGATGTGATAAAAAATGAAACAAATAGTAAAGAATAATTAAATATGCCATATGAAATAGCTAACTTATATTCTTTAATTCTTTTATTACGAAGTAAAAGTATATTATCATTAACCCATTTCTTCATTTTTAAACTATAGTCAAGTTTATCTTGATTAGTCATCTTTTTAATCTTATTTTGTCTAATATCACTATAAATAAGATTAAAAATCATTAATAATATAGTAAGTGAACTTAAAACAATCGATGCAATATCGAAATTGATAGTTGAAACTTTATTAATAACTCTTCCTAATGCAAAAATAGCGCCTAATAAAGCAAAAGAAGCAAAAACGCCTAATAAAGCAATGCCCGTAATCTTATTTTTATTTTTCATAAAATAACCCCTTTTTCGACATTATAATGTATTTTTATTTATTTTTCTATAAATAAAAACTCAACTAAGCATTAAGCCTAGTTGAGCCTTGCGATTAAAATCGGACAAGGAAATGCAGGTCAAGGTATTTTTAAAAAATCCGATTCTATATACAGGTAGGGGTAGTACCTTATCGCACATCGTTTTTGCTCTTTTCAACAAGAGCAAGTTTATCTTCATCGAGCTTAGCAAAACCGTCGTTCTTTTTATCTGGATTTAATGCCAAGCGGAACACTAACATAGTCATATATTTCGTAAGTGGAACTTTTTTTGTAACTCCTTGCATGTGAAGTCCTCCTTTACGATTGAAATAATACTACACTTTTATAAACTAAAAGTTAAGTAAAAATAAACTGAAAATAAACTTTTACAATTTTTATTGAATTATTTTAACTTTTTAATAAAAATAATAGTATAAAGTTTACGTTTTGTTTATGTTGCAATATTACAATATAAACATTGAAATTATATTTAATAGGAGTGTGTTTATGTTTAATATACTTGTAGTTGAAGATAACTTAGATTTAAGAGAATTATTTGTCACAACAATTAATAATGCAGGCTATAGAGCTTTTGGTGCAACTGATGGACTAGATGCATTAAATTTAATGGACAACACACACATCGATTTAATTGTTGCTGATATTATGATGCCCAAAATGAGCGGCTATGAACTGACAAAAGAACTTAGAAGTTTAGGTAACAGTATACCAATTCTCATGGTTACTGCTAAAGATGATTACGATTCTTTGCAAAAAGGTTTCTCTTTTGGTGCTGATGACTATATGATTAAACCTGTTAACGTAAATGAACTCCTTTTAAGAATACAAGCTTTGTTAAGAAGAGCTAGAATTAATTCTGAAAAGAAAATCGTTATCGGATCTACAATTATTGATTACGAATCAATGACGGTAAAATATAACAATGATGATATTGTCTTACCATTAAAAGAATTCAATCTCTTATTTAAACTACTTTCTTTCCCAGGAAAAATATTTACTAGACAACAATTGATGGATGAAATTTGGGGTATGGATTCTGAAACAGATGATAGAACTATTAACACTCATATAAATAGACTTAGAGATAGATTTTCAAACAATCAAGATTTTGAAATTGTTACGATAAGAGGTTTAGGATATAAGGCGGTCAAAAAACAATGAAAAGCAAAAACAAAATTAAAGCGATTAATCCAAAACTATGGCTATACTTTTGTATTGCCTTTATGTTTTCTCTGTTATCAGTCATATTTTTCAGTGCGATAGTTATATCAATTCTCTATTTCTTTGGCATATTTAGCAATTCTAATGCTGATAGATCTTTCTTCTTACCTCTATTGTTAATGGTTATTATATCGATTCTTCTAGGTCTTATAGTTTCCATTTTTATCGGTAAAGTATTTTTAAAGCCTTTAGAAGAACTTAATAAAGGACTTCACGAAGTTGCTAAAGGAAATTTTGCTATTAGAGTAGAAGAAGAATCAAGTCTAAAAGAAGTAAACGATATGCTTAAAAACTTTAACTCTATGGCCGAAGCTCTATCGAGCATCGAAACTTTAAGAACTGATTTTGTAGCTAATGTTTCTCACGAGTTTAAAACACCATTAGCAGCTATTGAAGGATATGCAACTTTACTTCAAAGTGAGAATTTATCTAAAGAAAAACACGATGAATATATAAATAAGTTAATTAATAATACACATAAATTATCAACATTAACCGGAAACATTCTTCAACTTTCTAAATTAGAAAATCAAAATTCATCTAATCTTGAAAAAGAAAAATTTAATCTTTCTGAGCAATTAAGACAAGCTATTTTATCTTTAGAATCTAAATGGGACAGTAAAAATATAAACTTTGATTTGAACTTTGATGAAATTTATTATTATGGTGACTCTGGTCTAATTAATCACATTTGGACTAATATAATTAGTAACGCTATCAAGTTTAGTCCTGAAAATAGCACTATCGTTTTAGAAGCAAGTGAAAATACTAAAGAAATAGTTGTCAAGATTAAAGATCATGGTTGTGGCATAGCTAAGGAAAATATTAACAAAATTTTCGACAAGTTTTATCAAGTGGATACAACACACCACTCTGAAGGTAACGGTTTAGGATTAGCGTTAGTTTGGAGAATAATAAAAATTATTAACGCTTCAATAGAAGTCGAAAGCGAATCAAATTGCGGTTCTACTTTCACTATTCATTTACCTAAGTAACAAAATTAACACTAAAAATAAGATATAATCGATTTATAGACATATTAGTTATAAATTAAACATCTTTTTTACATTAAATAAACACTTTAAAATATACTTTTTGAAGTACTCTTGATATACTATATAATGATTTTAGTACAAAAACACAAATTATTATAAACAGGGGGAAACAATGTCCAAAGAATATGTCATTTTAACCGATTCATGCTCTGATTTATCTCAAGAGCTTGTCGATAAGTGCAATATTGAAGTATTGCCATTACAATTTGAGATAGATGGAAAAACATACAATCACTATCCAGATGGTCGTGAATACGATTTTAAAAAATTCTATGCCGATATGCGAGCTAAAAAAATCGCACGTACATCTCAAATTACACCTTCAACATTTATCGCTAAATTTGAAGAATTACTCAAAAAAACAAATAACATTATGTTAATTAGTTTTGGTAGTGCATTAAGCGGAACATATAACAGCGCTTGTACAGCTGCCGGTTTAGTTAAAGAAAATCATCCAGAAGCAAACATTATCGTTATCGATTCACTTTGTGCTTCATGTGGTCAAGGACTATTAGTCTATTTAGCATGCAAAAACAGAGACGAAGGAATGTCTATGGAAGAAAACACTAAATGGATCGAAGATAACAAGTTGCATATTGCTCACTGGTTTACAGTTGACGATTTAGGCGCTTTAAAAAGAGGTGGTCGTTTAACAGCCACTAAAGCTGCACTTGCTACAGCATTAGGTATCAAACCAGTTTTACACGTCGATGATTTGGGTAGACTTATACCAATGGTTAATACTAGAGGTAGAAAGAAAGCTATTGCTATTATGCTTCAACAATTTAAGGAAACTGCAGTCGAACCAGAAAACCAAGTTGTATTTGTAACTCATGGCGATGATTTTGAAACAGCTCAAATTATTGGTAAAGAGTTACTCGAAACATATCACGTCAAAGAAGTAGTTTACTCAACAATGGGGCCAATTATCGGAGCTCATACTGGTGCAAATTGCTTGGTTATTGCTTTCTACGCAACAAAAAGATAAAAAGATAAGGAGAAAAAATGGAACTATCTGAAGAACTTAAAAAATCTAGATTAAAAGTCTATGCACTAGGTGGTCTAGATGAAAATGGTAAAAACTTATATTGTATCGAAATGGATAACGATATTTTTGTTATCGAATGTGGTTTAAAGTATCCTGATAGAACTTCACCAGGTGTTGATATAGTTATACCTAATTTTAGCTATTTGGAAGAAAATAAGGATAGAATTAAAGCTGTAATTATATCTCATGGTCATGACGATCAATATGGATCATTACCTTTCTTACTTAAAATTGTTAATGTTCCAGTCTACGCAACACCAACAACCATTTCACTTATTAAAATTGATTACGAAAAAAAGTTTAAAGGCGTAAAATTTAATTTTATCCCGGTTGAACCTTCATCAAATAAAATTATTTGTGGTCACAAGTTTTGCTTCTTTTCTACAACTCATTCAGTCAGTGATTCTTTTGGTTTTGCCGTTGAAACACCTTATGGAAATATCGTTTACACTGGTGATTTTATCTCCGATTTCGGATCTATGGAAAAATTCACCTTTGACTTGCCAAAAGCAGCTAAATTAGCGGAAACAAAAGATACACTTCTTCTTTTATCTGAATCAAGTGGTGCTGATAAACCTGGTATTGCCTCACCAAACCATAAAATTACTCCGCTAATTCACCAATATATCGAAGATCCAGAAGGAAGAACATTTATCGCTTTATACACTCAAAACTTCTACAATAACTTTGAAGTAATAGACTTAGCCGTTAAAAATGGTAAAAAAATATGCTTAACAAACCAAACTTTAATTAATGCTTTACCATTATTAAATCAAAACGGAAACTTTATTATTCCTAAAGCTAACTATTTACCTATCGAAGAAATTGGTCGTGTAGCACCAACTGATGTTGTTATACTTGTTACTGGTCAAGGTGAAGAAATATTTGACTTTATGAAAGCTATCGGTAACGGTGCAACAAAGATACACGCTTTAACCCTTTCAGAAAAAGACACATTTATCGTTGCCTGTCCAAGTGTACCAGCAACTGAAACACTAGCAACTGAAGCAATCGATGCTATATATAGAACTGGAGCTAAAGTCATAAATTTAAATAGAAAAAAAATTAGTTCTATGCACGCACAAGAGGAAGACTTAAAAATGATACTTTCTCTTTTCAAGCCCAAATATTATATGCCTGTTAAAGGAGAATATAGACAATTGATGGCTAACGCTAAGATTGCTCTTTCATTAAATCACGGCTATTCACACTTAAATACTTTCATTGCTGACAATGGTATGATATTGTACTTTGACGACAATGGAAAAGCACATTTAACACCAATGCCTGTCTTAAAATCAGGAGACTTATTAGTCGATGGTATAGGAGTTGGAGACGTCAAAGAAGTTGTTCTTCAAGAAAGACAAAAAATGTCTGATGATGGCGTTATAGTCTTAGCCGTAACAGTCAGTAGTAAACTTAGAAAAGTCATATCATCTCCTGACGTTCAAATGCGTGGATTCATATTCTTAAAAGATAGTGAAAATATTGTTAAGGAAGTTTTTAATATCTTCACAAAAGTTCTTCAAGAATTATGCACTAAAAAATCACTTTCTTGCGAGGATGCAGAAAAACTTTTAATAGATAGACTAACAAAGTATTTGCGTAAAGAAAGTGGAAAAGATCCATTGATTGTTCCTAGAATAATAGATATCGATAGATATTATTAAAATAATCACAACTATTTCCTGTAGCCACAAAGCTACAGTTTTTTTATGGTTAAAAAAAGACGTTGCACTATGGCAACGTCTAACCACTAATTATATTAGTGATAACTTATGAAAAACTTGGAGAGAAGTTTTTACTCTTTCATTAATTTTGGGCCAGAAGATGTACCGATTCTTGAAGCACCGGCTTCAATTAAAGCAATCATATCTTCTCTAGTTCTTACGCCACCACTAGCCTTAACACCAATGTTTGGGCCAACTGTTTCTCTCATTAATTTAATATCAGCAACTGTAGCACCGCCTGTTGAGAAACCTGTTGATGTTTTAACATAGTCAGCACCAGCTTCGACAGCTAATTTACATGCTCTAACTTTTTCTTCATCAGTTAACAAGCAAGTTTCAATAATTACTTTTAATAAATGACCGTGGCAAGCATGTTTAACTCTAGTGATTTCTTCTCTAACATAATCATCTTTTTTGTCTTTGAGTTTACCGACGTTAATAACCATATCAATTTCTTGAGCACCAGCAAAAACAGATTCTCTTGTTTCTAATACTTTAGCAGCAGGAAGAGTGGCACCTAATGGGAAACCGATAACTGTACAAACTTTAACATCGCTGCCTTTAAGCAATTCGTGACAAAGTGGTACATAACCTGGATTAACACAGACAGAGGCAAAATCATATTCTAATGCATCTTGGCATAATTTTCTAATTTGTTCTTCAGTTGCATCTGGTTTAAGTAAAGTGTGATCAATATATTTGTTGTATAGCATGTATAGCACTCCTTTTATTGTATCTATTAACATTATATCGATAATTGCTATGAAAGTCGAACACTTTCGTAAAAAATTAATGTAAGCGGTATACTAATTTTTCATAAAAGTCTAAATATGTACGTATTTTGTCATACAATCCAGTTAAATTAAGCGAAATTCATTCATAATGAAAGAAAATGCTATGCGCTTACATTGATAATTTCATGCTTTAATTATTTAAAGCAATAATAATTTATTGATAAAAAAAAGAAGTCGCTAACGACTTCAATTATTTAACTTAACCTCTAATGGTATCAACAAGACGCATTAAGCTAGCTTTTTGACGGTTAGCTGTATTTTGATGTTGACGGCCATCTGAGACTGATTTATCAATCAATGAGACAGCAGCGGCCAAGTTGGCTTCGGCTAATGGAAGATCTTTGGCTTCGACAGCTTTATGAACTTTCTTTGTAGCAGTTCTCAATGCAGAAATAGCTGCAGCGTTTCTAACTCTAGCTTTTTCGTTTGTGAGAATTCTCTTTTTTTGGGATTTAATTTGAGCCATATTGTCACTCCTTTCACATAACAACTAAGTTTATCACGAATGATATTTAATTATCAAGAAAAAATTGATTTTAAAGTAAAAAACTAACTAAATTTCAACTTTTTCTTATATAAAGTTTTAAACAAAATTTTGATATTAACAAATTACTTTCTCATTAGATAATTTTTCCTAAAGTTACATATAAAAAGCTCTAATGCTGTTTGAGGATCGTCTAAGTTATATTTTAAATTCCTTTCTAACTCGCTTAAGTCTGCCATTATTTCAATTATAATATTAAAATCTAAATATTTAAGGTTTCTTCTTGAACATTTAACTCTATATGGATGGCATCTTAATGAATCAGCAATTTCCTTTTCTGTTGAACCACGGCTATCTAAATATGCAACTTCGGCTAAAAATGAAAATTGAGAAGCTAATACTGGAAGTAATTTATATGTGTCATAACCCATCTTAAATAAATTTCTAGTAATTCTAATTGCTTGAGTAGGTCTATCGTTATTTATAAGTGATTCAAACAAACTAAATACATCATCAGATAAAGGGTTATTAACTAATTGTTGAACATCCATAATTCGTATTTGGTTTGTATATGTAAATAGCTTTCTTACATTATTGACAAACATTGTATAGTCTCTACCTGAACGTTTAACAATCTCAGTTACTGATTCTCTATCGATATCACCATTATATTCTTTAGCTAAAGCGTTTGCTGTTTCGACAAATTCTTCATCAGTCAAATTATTTACTTCAACAACGATTGCTTTTTTTTCTAAAAGTGAAACAATTTCACTTTTCTTATTCGGCTTTCCAACCATAAGAAGATATAGATTAGTGTCTGGATTAGGAAAATTAATATAATCGATCAAACTTTTAAAATCTTGTTGCTTATCAAGTGGTGGTACTTTCTCTTTAGAATTTGATAAGAAATAGCAGTTTTCTAATACGACGACTTTAGGCTCACCTAAAAAAGAAGTCGATAAAGATTCCATGACAACATCTTGAACTGTGTCTTGAAACGAATTGAATTTGATAAATTGAAGCTGATCACTTATATCAACTTTGCCTCTAACTTCTGTTTTTACTTTTTGCGAAAGCAAAGTTGAATCAGGTCCATAAAAGAAATAAATCATATATTCACCTTATTTATTATCGAACATATCGTGCCATTTTTCGCCTTGCCCGCGCCAATATTGTCTTTCTTCATTTGTAATTTCTCTTATAACATGACAAGGATTACCAACACAAATTGTATGACTTGGAATATCTTTAGTAACGACTGAGCCAGCACCTATTACAACGTCTTCGCCAATTGTAACCCCAGGTAACACTGTAACGTTAGCACCAAACCACACATTAGAACCTACAGTAATAGGCTTTCCAGATTCGAGATGTTCATTTCTAGTCAAATAATCTGTCGGATGACAAGCTGTAGCAAAAGTACATCTTGGTCCAACAAAAACATCATTTCCAAAAGTAATTGGACAAACATCTAAGAAGATACAATCATAGTTAGCAAAAAATCTGTCACCAATATAAACGTTAGATCCATAATCACAATATACAGGTGTAATTATCGCACAATCTTTGCCTATTTTTCCAAAGAGATTATTTATAAGTTCATTTCTACTTAAATCATCAAATGGCATTGTATTTAGCTTACTTAATATATTTCTAGCTTTTACATAATCTGGATAAAGTGAATCGTCAGAAGAAGCGTTATATAATTCACCGCTAAGCATTAGTTCTTTTTGCGTCATAATTGTTTACCCCTTGTCATTAATTATATCATAAATGAAAATTTTAATTATTTAATATCAGCTAAGTATATTTATTTTAGTTTAATAGTTAAATCATAAAACAATTGACTAAACAATATTTAGTAAATAGACTAATATTAGAAAAGATGTCCTATGAACTCTTTTCTGTATTAATAATAAAAGATTTTATTCATTTTAAAAAGGAGAAAATATGAAAAAAAGAACGCTTTTATTAGTTGTACCAACATTGCTTACTGCCTTTGTTGGAACATCATGTGGTGGAAATAACACTTCAAGTTCATCTGCCCCAGTCAGTAGCAGTAATTCATCATCGGCATCTAAACCTTCGACAGATAGCAGTACAAGTTCAACTACTAATTCAAATATTAAAAAAGAATATACATATAGCGAAATCGAATCAATGTCAGGCTCTTTAGATGCTAATTTAAAGTTACCTATCTCTGGCGGAGCTATGAATGTAGGTTTAAATCTCAATGTACCAATGTCTTTAAACTATCAAGTAGCTAATGAAGAAATTGATCCAAATAAAGTTTTGCAATATGTCAAATTCCACTTCTCAATCGACGTTGGTTCAAGAGCTGATTTAGTTCTTGGAGTTAGCGGTTCAAATAGCACTACTACAAGTACTTTCTATGGTTTAGCTAATTCTTTAGTTTCTATTGTCGGTGCTTTAACAGGAAGTGGAGATGGTAGTTTAGTCAACTTCTTTGATGGAACACCATTTGCCTATGGCGACTTCTACGCTGAAGATGAAGCACCAAAAATCAAATCAATCGACTTTGATTATAATGCTGATGGCAAGTTATACATTTCTGTCATGGGTTCTTCAAATGCACCTGTATTAAGTGAAGAAAGTGGCCAATATGAATTTGATCAAGTACACTCACTTGGTACAACAATGATTGATATAAACGAAATCATAGCCCAAGTTATGATGATGCTTAACAACTTCAAAGATTTAGGTGAAGTTAATTTCAAAACAGTTTTAGCTTTCTTGGCTAATATTAATGTTGCATTGCCAGAAATCGAAATTGACTTTGGTAAGCTTATTAAAGTTATATCAAGCTTATGCATTACCATGGGTCAAGGTGAAGTCGGTATTAAATTAAACGATGAAGGAATTAATAATTTAAATACTTTATTGGCAAGTTTAATTCCTGAAGACTACGCTTCATTTGTCACTTTACCTAAAATTACTGATGTAATTGGAAGCTCTTCATTTGGAACACCTAACCACTATGTTTTAGTTGATGTTAGAACACAAAATGAAGTTAATGGCTTTACATATAGTGATAGTTTATTAAAATTCGAATTTAAAGATACAATTCCAGCATCTAATGTTTTCCCATCAACAACATACGAACAAGATTATGTCGATACCCTCAACGCCTTAAAAGTTGTTGAAAATGTTGTTAATGCAAGTGAAAATATTTCTTATAAAGCAGAATCAGCTGTAGAACAAAATAAAGTCATTACAGAAACTGAAACAGCTCTTGAAAATGCAAGTACAAGTACCAAAGAAAAAGTTGGTAATGTCCTCAATGTATTAGGAGTTGATGAATCTGGTGATAATAAAGTTTTTACTTCATATGTTGAAGGTATGGATTTATTATCCACATTCGAAAGTGCTATTGCCTCTTACGATGCTGATGTAAGCAAATGGACCGATGAAAACTGGGATGAAATTGCTGACCAAATCGAAAAAATTATGAACTTTGATGATTCAAATATCATTAAAAACTCTTATTTAACAGTCAAACTTACATCAGTTATTGATGCATATACTGAACATGTAGCTATTAAAGAAGCTGAAACACAAGCTCAATTCCTTGTTACAAGCGAAGCAATTTCTCAAATACTTGATAAATATGTCGATGAAGTAATCGATGGTGATATGTCAAAGGTTGCAATCAATTTTGTTAAAGAATTAACAAGTGCCATTTATATCGGTACAGATGAAGTTAAACCATTAACATACTTTGACGAAAGAACAATTGACAGTATGTTAGGATTTGTATTTACAGAAAAAGATTACGCTGCTTATGGCGCTTCTATTAAATACGTTTATGACTCAATCGTCGCTGCTCAAGAAAAAGTTAAAAGTGCTTCTGAAGTTAGTGATTTAACTGAAAAAGACTTTGTCAATCCATTACAAAATGTCATTATGCCTTTATATTTAGATGGAACATATATCGGCAAATACTTCGATGAAACAAATTCATTTAATAACGTTTTGAAAGCTAGACAAAAATCATTATATGCTTTGATTTCTAATTTCAATTATGATACAGAAGAAGCTATTACTTATTTAGCTGGTCTCAAACTTGGCGAAAGTAAGAACTGGGTTGTCGAAACACTTAATACATACGACGTAAAACCTGCTGATGTTGCTTCATCAAGTGATCTAATAGCATTAAATGCTTCACTTGAAAAATTAACAACATTAGAAAGCAAACTTAGTTACATATTAACAAGTACTGACTCCGTTATTTCTGAAAACACACAAGTAGCTAAAGCCGCTATCAGCTCATATAAAAACGCTCTTACTGAAAGAATTGCTGCATTACAAGCTTAAAAAAATACCGGCATGATTATCCATGCCGGTTTTAGTTTGCCTTAATTTATTTAACTATACCAATATATCATTTATTTGAAATTACGAAATAAGTATTTTTATATAATGGTTGTCTTAGCATTGAAGTATTCCATAATTTCAAGAATTCTTTGTTGCCAATTTTTCTGTTATACAATTCATTATTATCATTAACTAATTCAGCTAATGATTCTGCAATAAATATATTATTTTCATCAAAACCAACAACTGGTACATAATGAAGATAATTTTTGTCTTTTTGTATTCTAATCATAACAATAATGGGGTTTCCACTATTTTCTAAATCGTGCTTTAAAGTGTTTAAATTTCCGCTATGGTAACAAACGTTGAATCCCTTTTCTTTAAATAAATCAGCTATTCCTTTTAGGATAAACATATCCACTTTTCATTTTGTGTGGAATCATATTATAAATTTCATCACCATTAGCATCAATGTTTAAATGCCTTAATAGATAAGCTGAGGCAAAGGCTGAACATTTAAATCCAGTTTGAATATCTATCTTATTTTTATTTTTAATAACGAACTTATCTTTATGTTTTGCATTTGATACTCTAAAAAAGACTTTACCCATAATGATAAAATCTACAATAAGAGTTATTAATAAATAGTTAATTATTGCTATTAATAAAACTATAACTAATATTATTAAATTTTCATTTTAGAAATGAACAGGTATATTCTTACCTGGGTGTACAATTCTATCTATTTCTGTAATAGCTATAACGGCTTCGCCTAAACCACAAGTAATATTTTTAACTTTACCTTCATAGTAACAGCTATTTCCTACTGCAAAGACGTTTTCAAATGACGTTCTAAATGTTCTATCGACATTATATGCCCTATTTGTCTCTTCAATTGCAAAATCAGACGCTGAAGTTACTGTACCATAATTAACAATAATAGAGTCAAAATTCAATGTTATTTCACTGCCGTCAACATTATGCTTTATAACTATGCCTTTAGCCTTATTTCCATCTTTAACAAATGAAACTAAGCCATATGGTTTATAAATATTTACACCTTTAGATGTCATTAAATTTACTGAAGATTCTTGTGCTCTAAATTCATCTCTTCTATGAACTATATTAACTTTTTTTGCTATATCACTTAAAGCAATAGCCCAATCAACAGCTGAATCACCACCACCAAGAATTACTATTTCTTGATCTTTAAATATCGACTTATCTTTAACTGAATAGTATATGTTAGTCAAATCATCTTCGCCTTCGAGTCCTGTTTTACGTGGTGTGAAGACACCCATTCCAGTTGTTAAAAGAATTGTTTTAGTCAAATAAGTATTTTTATTAGTAGTTACTTTTATAGATTTATCTTCTTGTTTTTCAATATTTTTAACTTGTTCTCCATACACGATTTGCAAGTGATTTGAATCGCTTTCTTGTTGCTTCAAAAGTGCTTCAATGTATTCTTTTGCTGAGATTCTTGAAAAACCTGGAACATCTAAAATATCTTTTTGAGGATAAAGTTCTGTAAGTTGTCCACCTGCTGTTGATAAACTTTCTAAAACTATGCCCTTAAGACCATGTAAATTTGCCAAAGTTGCAGCATATATTCCAACTGGACCAGCACCAATAATAATAATATCTTCCATATTTATCTCCTATCTAATAAAGTTTGTACGAACGTTATTTTCTAACTCTACTTCACCGTATTTTTCTTTTCCTAAAGCTATGCTTTTAATTAAAAAAGCCATATTCTTACCTAAATTTCTCATTACTTGTAAGCCTTCTAAATCTTGCATGCCATCTTCTTTATTGTTTCCATGAATATTATTCCAATATGTACTAGAAACAATTGGCATACCAGAAATAGTAAAGAACTTATTTAGCTCATCGAAAGTTGCTGTACAACCGCTACGTCTAGCTGAAACGACACTAGCTCCTACTTTCATAGACAAATCGTAATTTATACTATAAAAAAGCCTTGTCAGTAATGAAACGACTGTACTATTAGCACTTCCATAATAAACAGGGGCACCAACTACTAATCCATCAGCATCTTTTAGTTTAAAAGCAATCTCATTAACACAGTCATCAAAAACACATTTACCCGTTTTTTTACACGATCTACAAGCTATACAACCTCTGATATCTTTGTTACCAACATGTATAATCTCAGTTTCAATATCACATCTATTAAGAGTATCGCTTAATTCTTTTAAAGCTAAAGCTATAACACCATCTACGTGTGGACTACCATTTATTAATAATACTTTCATAATGCCTCCTTTTTAATATAATACAACCTAAAGTCTACTTTAGGTAAATGATTATTTTCTGTTTGGAAGAATTAAAAGAATTGATGTCTTTCTTTGATAATCTTTATAATCGCTTCTACGATTAACTTGTCTTTTTTCCATCATAGGAATAGATATAACTATGAATAAGAACAACATTATAACTATACCTATAAAAGTAAACCACAATGAGTAATCAGTTAATAATAAAGAGCAATATACTCCTACCCAAATTAATATTTCACCTAAATAATTTGGATGTCTAGAATATTTCCATAGACCTCTTCTACATGTAACTTTTTCTGTCGTTGTTCTTAAAAAAGCATGCATTTGTCTATCTGCAAATAACTCTAATAAAGTACCAACGACTATAATTGAACTACCTAATAAAGATAAAGGAGAGGCATTTTTTGCAAATAGTAAAATTGCTGGAACTAAAGCACTATAAACAAATAGAGTCGGCATCATTTGTATTCCAAAAAAGTTAATTATAGGCCATAGTTTAGGATGATTTTCTCTATACATTTTATAACGCCAATCTTCCCATTTGCGATCACTAAAAGTAGTAATCCAGTTAATTGTTAATCTAAATGACCAAAAACTAAAGGATACATAAAATAAAATGTGATATATATTAACGTATTCGGCAGTTAATAAAACATACGTTAAAATTACAAACGGAGTCAAACTCCAATATGCATCATATAAACTTGAATTTTTTAAAATTAATGAAAATATCCAAATTACAATAGTAGAAACTACATCAAAAATAAGAGTTTTTAAAAGCATGTTTTCTATGATAAAACAACTAAAAAAACCAATTGCATATGCAAAAATATAAATTATTAAAAATAAAGTTAAGTCTATTACTTTATTCTTTTTCATCTATAGCTTCCTTGTTCTCATAATCATCAAGGTAAGAATACATTTTACCTGCATGCTTATAGCCTAATATCATATCTAAATTAACATTAGCTGCACTTTTAAAAATATTCTTTTCAACACTATCATTATAGTTTTTCATAAGATCACGTATTAAAAGCTTAGTTGCTTGACGTTGAGAGCCACCGCCACCATTATCGCAAATAGCGCAGTTTTCTGTAAATCTACAGGCGCATTGAATGAATTGAAGACCATTTTTATTTTTCCAGTTGATAATATCTTGTTCTCTTATCAAATACATAGGTCTAATTAATTCCATTCCACCAAAACTTGTTGACTTAAGTTTAGGAAGCATTGCTTGGAACGAACCAGCATTAAGCAAATTCATAAGCGTTGTTTCTATAACATCATCATAGTGGTGTCCTAAAGCAATCTTATTACAACCCATTTCTTTTGCAAAAGCATAAAGGTTTCCTCTACGCATTCTAGCGCACAAATAACAAGGGCTTTTATCTTGAGAGTTAGCTACTTCAAAAATATTTGTTTCAATAATCTGTGCTGGAATATGTAATATTTCTAAGTTATTTTTAATAGTTTGAAGGTTTATTTCATTATAGCCTGGATTCATAACTAAATACTTTGCTTCAAAATCATAAATTTTAAATTTCTCTAAAAGTTGAAATAACTTAGCCATTAACATGGAATCTTTACCACCTGATATACAAACACAAATTTTGTCTTTAGGTTGAATCAAATCGTAATTTTTAATGGCTGCTAAAAATTTTGACCAAATTTTGAATCTACTTCCAGTAGTAATATCGTGTTCTATTTCTTCATATCTTTCCATGATTTATAACCTCGTATTTTTTCTAATAAATAATTAATTTCATCCATTGTTGTTTTTTCACATATGGATATTCTAAAACTGCTTAGTGCCCTTTGCTTATCCTTAAATATAGACATAATAGATTTAGAAGGCGTGTTAACTATTGAACATGCACTTTTTTGGCTAACACATATTCCTAATTGATTCAAACAGCTTACTGAATAACTTCCTCTATATTCAGTTATCGATAAATTTATAATATATGGGCTACCTAATGAATTATTTTTTATTCCCTGAACTCTTTTAATATTATCTATAAAATAATCATATAACGATTTTACATATGTGTAATTTTCATCTATTTTGCTATAAGCAATTTCTAATGCCTTATATGTAGAAGCAATTAATCCTAAAGGTATAGTACCTGATCTATAGATAGAAGCACTTTTACCTCCATGAATTAACGGTGTTAAAACTGTGCTTTTTCTTTTTATCAAGCATCCAGTTCCAGTTAAACCGCCAAACTTATGTGGAGTAAAAGTAACAAGTTCGATTTTATTTAAATCAAATTGAATTTTTCCAATTCCTTGAGTAGCATCCATCAACAAATGACAATTTTGATGTTCACTTACTATTTTAGATAATTCTTGATAATCTTGAATAACGCCAGTTTCTCCTTCGACTAAAATAACGCAGACAAGAATTGTATCTTTTCTAATTTGCTTTTTTAACGATTCGATATCAATTTTTCCATCAGACTTTGTAGGAATAAATTCTATATCAAAACCTTCTGTTTTTAAATATCCTAAGCATCCGTTTATAGAGCTATGTTCATATTCACTTACCAATATGTGCTTACCAAAACCAGAATAAGATTTAACTAATCCTTTAATTGCTAAATTATTTGCTTCACTAGCCGATGAACAATATATTATTTCATAATTATCATCTAGTTTTAATATGTTTTTAATTTTACTATCGTAAATATCATATGCTAGCTTAGCTTTTTGACCTAAAGTGTGTAATGAATTTGCATTACCAAAAAAATCAGTCTCAACTTTACACAATTCGTCTAAGACTTCTTTTTTTACAGGATAGTTAGCTGCATAGTCAAAATAGTACACAATAAAACCTCATTTTCATTGAATATTATATTGATTAAAATCAATATACTCAACAAAAACCTACACTATTAACAAGCAGAATTATTTTGTGTTGCAATAGCAATTGACATATTGCTATTATCTGGCTCAAATTTTATTTTTCTATAAACAATTATATATGAAATAAAATGAATCAACGAAGTTAATAACCAAGATATTGGATAAGAAATATATAAAATAAACAAGGTGTGATTAGCAGCGAATATTGTATGAATCCACACTATTCTAAATACACAAGCACCCATAATGGAAACTATCATTGGAACTACGGAATATCCTAATCCACGCATTCCCCCGACAAAGACATCCATTATTCCACATAAATAATAAGTTGTACAAATAATTACAATACGTTGAACGCCGTAATTAATTGCTTCTTGATTACTTGTGTAAAAGCCTAAGAATTGATCTTTAAAAATTAAAACTATTCCACCCAAAATTACTCCTGTTAAAACAGCAAATATTTGGCAATATATCAAAACTTTCTTACAGTTTTTCTTGTTTTTTGCGCCAAAATTTTGACTTGTAAAAGAAATACAAGCTTGATAGAAAGAGTTCATTGATTGGTATATAAACCCTTCAACGTTAGATGATGCAGTATTTCCACTGACAATAGCTGTAATATTAAAGGAATTAACTGCTTTTTGAATAAAGACATTTGAAATTGAGAATAATGATCCTTGTATACCTGCTGGAAGTCCATTAAAAATCATTTCTTTAAGTTCTAGGCCATGAATTCTAAGCTTTTTAATATTTAAATTTACATAACCTGTTTTTCGAGTTAAACAAATAAATACTAAAACAGCTGAAATTGCTTGAGAAATAATTGTTGCTAAAGCAACCCCTGCTACATCCATTTTAAACACTATAACAAATAATAAATTTAATCCAGCATTGATGATACCGGCTGCTGTAATAAAATATAATGGCTTACGTGTTTCACCTACACTTCTTAAAATAGCTGAGCCAAAGTTGTAAAGCATATTAAAAATCATGCCACCAAAATATATTTGAACATATAAAGTAGCTTTGTCTAAACACTCATCTTTTGTATCCATTAAAATAAGACATTCTCTAGCAGCAAAAATTCCAAATATTGTTAAAATAATTCCAGCTATAAAACTAAAAGTAATAGCTGTATGTACACATCTTTGTGCTTTTTCCATATCTTTATTTCCAATAGCTCTCGCACAGATGACATTTGCACCTACGGAAACACCGATAAACATGTTAATAATTAGGTTTATTAAAGCACCTGTTGAACCAACAGCTGCTAATGAATTATCGCCTGAGAATTGACCAATTACGACTAAATCACAAGCGTTAAATAATAATTGAATAATACTGCTCAACATAACTGGTAATGCAAAGATAATAATTTTCTTTGCTAAGTTGCCAGTAGTCATATCCATTTCTTTACTTTTCACTTAAATTACCTCGAAAAGATAATTATACTACTTATAATTTAGATTAAAAGTAAAAATTAACTTTTTTGTAATTTAAAAGGCCTTAAGGCTATATAAGTCTTAAGACCATATATATTTTCTATTTAAGCAATGTTGATAAATCAATTAATTGGACTTCTTTTGAAAAATCAGAAGCAGTAATTGAATCAACTTCTTTAGAACTATTGTTAATTATTAAAGAATAATTAACATCAGCCTGACATGCCATATTCAAGCCACTCAAATTATAATTGAATGAAAGTGATAATTTACTGACATCAATTGAGAATTTGCTAAAGCCACCATTTTTATCAAGATAAGCGTTAATATAAATAGCACTTTCAGCTGTGACTTTTGGTAAAGTAATATCACCTATTTCAGATGGCAATTTAATATTACCATTTGCCATAATATCAGCTAATAATTGATCATTAACATCAATTTTAACTTGAATCATGTTATCATTAGCTCCAAATGAGATATAAGAATCTAATTTTGCAACTAAACTTTCTAACAATGAGCTATCAATAGTAACATCTGTTGATGGAGTATCACTCGTATCAATGTTACCAACAATATTCTTTACTGAAGAAGCAATGTTATATACACCATAGAAATCACTTTTTTCAGTTGTGCCATTATTAGTACCTTGCATATTTGATTTTACTTTTGTTTTTGTATTAATATTGCCAACTAAGAAATCGGATGTAATGTTGTTATAAGTAGTTTTACCATACTTGAGTGAACCACCGATATTAACATCAGTTGTAACATAACTTTCATTTGAATTAATTGTTGTTTTTAAATCGTATTTAACACTATTCGATGTAGTTAATGATGCTGTTACTAAATTAGCATAATCAACATTTTCAACATCCCCAGATTTAATTTTAGCCATTTCATCAGCATTTAATTCGGCGCTTCCCTTAAGGCTACTATTAACATCAAGTTTCAAAGATGAGGTAACTAGGTTGTTAACTTTGCTACTAAAATCACCACTAACACTTATTTTTGCTGTTTCTTTTATAGTGAAACCTTTCCAGTTTTCAGTGTTTTCAGAGGCTGTATTTAATTTACTAATTGCATCTGACTTTTCAATAGCTGAAACTTTTGCTTCACCACAACCTGTTAAAGTAAGAACTGAAAGAGCTAATAGACATAAATATTTTTTTGACTTCATAAATATTAATCCTCCTATAATAATTTTATATTTTTTCTATACTAAATACAAATAAAATCATGTTACAAAAAGCATATTTTGTAAAGTAATACTTAAAAAACCAAACAACGATAGCATTTATTTTTAATTTTAATAAAATAGTAAGCTCTAATTATACAGATATTAATTAAAATAATTTTATCAAATTCCTACTTTATCTAATCAATTACTAACATATGATCATTTAATAACTAATTTTTACTTTATCTTTTATTAATTTAATTTATTTTTTTTGATTTTTTATCAAATATTAACCAAACAATTAAAGGTATTACAATTAAAAATATTAACCAATATACATTTCCTTGTACACTCTTTCCAGTAATAAAACAATATAAAGTCATTACCACTAAAAAAATAAAAGGTATGCAAAAACTAATCAATGCTATTATAAAATATGTTTTTTTATTTTTTTAAGTGAACTTGTATCTTTTAATCTAGGATGATTTTTAATTTGCGTATCTATTTCATTAATTAATTTTTCTAAATTAAAATTATCTTGATAATCATAATTAGTAAAAAGTTTTTTAAATTCTTCATTACTTATACCAGCATGATATATTACTACATTATATTTATCTTCAATGAAGTCTATAATAACATAATTATTATTATAGCTATAGTTTAATTGAATTGTTTTGTCTAACTTATTTATTGTAGGATAAATTTTTACTTTTGAATATTTTGATAATAGCTTTTTAATATCACCATGTAAATATAATTCAAAGATTTTATCTAAATTACTATATTCTTTTTTTCTTTGGAATTTAAATAATTTTCTATTTTTCTTTTCATATTGATAAATTATCCTTCCATGTTTTAATTCCAATACCCTGAAACTGCTCTAATAACATGTTCAAATCCAATACTTAGAATAAGGACACCACAAACTATAGCAATACCTGGTAATGCAACACCAGCAGTTAATAAACATGCCGAGACAATAAGCATATAGATTTAGGCCTGTTATGCTTCCTATTTCCATATATTCTGTTTGGTCTAGACTTATAAACCTATGCAGACTTGCTGAGTAGTATCTACTCTTTAAATAATATAATCCACTCTCTTTATCATAATAAATTTTAAATTAAATTTGTCAAAAGTCTATTTAATTATTTTTTTATTAGTTAATTCTTACTAGTCAAATTATTTAATTTTTATAGTCTTAATTCTCTTGACAAGGAAATTAATATTAGCTCATAAATTATATATGTTCCTGAAGTACTATATCCTATAATCATAAATACATTACTAGGAATAAAATTTACTACAAATTGATTAATAAAAAATAAAACTGTACTAACAATAACAATAAACAATTGAATTAAATATGGTATTACTCTTATATAAAGAAATGGAGGGTTAGTCATTTTGTTTTCTTTAAATATAACTAATTTTCTTAAGAAAGAATTCTTGGGAACTGTTAATTTTTTTATAGTTTTATCAGAAAAATAACAATCATTTTGACTACCTAAAATTAGATTTGAAAAATTCATAATTAAAACACTTAGTATGCAAATAAAAAAAACAATAATATCATTCGTTTCCATATTTTCCTCAATTTATGTTTAGTTTAAGTAAGACAAACCATAATTAATTCCAACAGTTGCAATAGTCCATGCAGTAATAGCTATAGTACTCTTAATCATCAAGCTGTTAATTGTCGGTGCGGCAGCATCTTGCATTGCATTTAAAGCAACATTACCCCATAAACTAATAGTTGCTTGAAGTCCATTCATAGAAATTTCTCCAGCTAAGTATCTATTAGATGCGGTTGTAATTGCCTTTAAAGCGCTAGCTCCTTTGCCAGTTAGTTTCATATTAGAAACAATATTCGAACTATTTCTAGCACCAGCTCCACTTATTCTTCCACCAATAAATCCTAAACTTGCAGCAGTTATAGAGCCAAGCAATGTTAAGTCTTCCCCATGAAATGCGGAATCAATTGCATATTGCAACCAACCGGCAACAGCACCTATTTCAGCAGAAATCAATGCTCCAATTCCTGTCATCGCTAATGCTGTGGATCCTAAAGCAAATAATCCATCTAAACCTGCTTGCCAATAATTAATTGTATTCCATCCATAAGTTAAGCCTTGACTTACTACACTTGCCCCAGCACCTACAATAAATGAACCAACTAATAATCCAATTACTAAAATTGCTGATTGCCCCTCAGGATCATCCATATTAACCGGATCATTTCCACAATAAACATATAGATTTAGGCCTGTTATGCTTCCTATTTCCATATATTCTGTTTGGTCTAGACTTATAAACCTATGCAGACTTGCTGAGTAGTATCTACTCTTTAAATAATATAATCCACTCTCTTTATCATAATAATAACTCTTATATTTATATGGATTATCTTCTACTATCTTTTTATTCTCTATTTCCTTTTCTTCTATCAGCTCTCCCCACACGCTATATTCATATTTTACTATCGTTTTTCCTGTTGAGTCAATTATTCTTTCTATATTCCCTAACGCATCTTTTCGATAATAGTAATATCCTTCTTCATTTTTTAGTCCTACTATCTCTCCTTTTATGTCGTACAGTACTTCTATCTCTCTTCCTTCTTTTATTATCTTGACTAGTCTTTCTCCTTCATATTTATACTCTTCTTTATTTCCTTTTACTGTCTTACTTATTCTTCTTCCTTCTCCATCATACTCATAGCTTATATCCTGCCCTATACCTATTAGTCTTCTTCCTTCATACCTTAAGTCTTCTCTACTTCCATTTACTATGAGATTTATTGGCTTATATTTATCTTTGGTTTCATCATACATTATCTCTTGGATTAACGTATTTCCTTCGACTACTCTTACTAGTCTTCCTGAATTATAGATATACTCTTTATTATTCTCTTTTATGAGATTTCTATACATAAAAAAAGATGTAATTTTAAATTAAAAACTACATCTTATTATTTAAAGTTTAATTATTTCTGTTTTATCAAAGAGGACTAAAATAGCTTCAATAATAAAGACAACTCCTAAAATTATAAAGAAGAAGTCTAACCAGTTAGCACATATAATAAATATACCTGCAACAATCATTAAAACTGGTCCAATAATTACTTGTACAGCTCTACTAACTTTAGATACTACTATAAGTCTATAAGCGCCTAAAGCAATAAATAAAGCACCTATTATAATTACGATGACGTTTTGTAAGAACCAGCTACCTATAATCATCAATACGCCACCAACAATATATAAAACTCCTTCAAGCCATTTCTTGTCGATAAGTTTCAAGATACCTAATACAATAACAAAAGCTCCTAATATTGTAATTACGACACTAATTACACCACTCTTCATGCAACAAAATAAAATACCAAGTACTAAATAAGCTATAAATTTTATTATGTTGTTCTTAGTCAAATTTAAATTCTTCATATAGCAATTCCTTTCACTCGATTAATAATACCACTAATAATAGATTAAACAAAAGAATATATAAAATTATTTTAATTATTAGCTATAATATATTTGTTAAGGTATTACTTATGGGTTACAAAGAAGCGATTAAAATAATAGAAAAGAAATAATTAATGTAACTAAAACATAAAAGATAATTTCAATGATATTTTTAATAGATTTTTCAGATTTAAAAAAAATAATTTTTAACAAATATTTTCTTCATAATATTTTACTACCCCTAATAATA
>OCHD01000742.1_pt1 | contig 26043 bp, 24 predicted proteins | sample 1538481 | NCBI WGS metagenome assembly OCHD01 (sample SAMN04571699, study PRJEB22368) | human gut metagenome | biome: human gut; material: stool | host: Homo sapiens | place: Luxembourg | collected 2012-09-07
TTGCAGAACAATTGCGTATAGTACAAAAGATTGAGTCCGTAACAAGTATTATGAGTTGATAGACGACAGCCATGTTTGTATTGACGAGTTTTTGCCGTTTCAAATACCAGAAACATGGGTTTGGTGCAAGGTCAAAGATTTGTTGGAAATACAAACAGGGGCTTCGTTCAAAAAAGAGCAAGCAAACGCGAATAAAAAAGGCATTAGAATATTGCGTGGTGGAAACATTCTACCCAATAAGTATATATTCAAAGATGATGATGTCTTTGTGTCAGAGGAGTTTGTCAATGCAAATACCATTCTAAAAAAGAATTGCATCATTACTCCTGCTGTAACCAGTTTGGAGAATATTGGTAAAATGGCAGTGATAGAAAAAGACTACAACAATGTTAGTGCTGGTGGTTTTGTATTCATCATTAGCCCATACATTCAAGACTTTAATCACTCCTTGGTACTTGCGTATTTTCTTCAAAGTCCATTCTTAATTGAGGCTATGCGAGGAATAACCAAGAAGTCTGGTGCTGCTTTTTATAATCTTGGGAAAGAAAGGCTGAAAGAGTTGTATTTACCATTGCCTCCAATGGCAGAACAAAGAAGAATAGTAGACAAAATTAATGAGGTTTTATCAAGTATTATGAGCAGATAGGGAGCAAAGTAACCGAGATAGAACTTCCTTTGGACTTTCCAAGTTCTTGGTCTATTGCTCGATTAAATGCAGTTTGCCAACTTACTGACGGCTTGAAAGCCACTGGCAAGCACTGCTTGTTAGATGCAAAATACCTGCGTGGTAAAAGTTTTGGAACTATTGTTGAACAAGGCAAACTTGTCTATAAGGGTGACAATATAGTACTTGTGGACGGTGAAAACTCTGGTGAAGTTTTCATCATACCACAAGATGGCTATATGGGTAGCACTTTCAAGCAACTATGGATTAGTTCTTCTATGTACAAGCCTTTTGTTTTGGCTTTTATACAGTTCTACAAAGAAACTTTGCGCAATTCAAAGAAAGGTGCTGCTATTCCACACCTCAACAAGGAGCTTTTCTATGGTCTTATAATTGGCATTCCGCCATTTCAAGAGCAGAAAAGAACAGTCCAAAAGATAGAGTTGTCAGCGCAACTCTTGAAATAACTGGCTTATTTTGAAAGCAATACGCTCTTGTTCCTTTACAGGTGGTATCGGAATAAGAAAATCATTGAATTTGTTTTGGGTTAGTTGATTGATTGTGGTTGTATTACTCACATCTCTCAACTGCCCAAAGAACAAATCAGACTGCAAATAAGTAAACATATATTCGTAAATAGGAGTTTTACATATTGCCATAAATGCGCCAAATGTCATTGGCTCTGTCAAATTCCTTATAAGAGCGGATTTTCCAACTAACCGCTTGCTCCCATTTCTTGCACAAATTATAATGTCATTCTCTTCTATAAGCAATTTTTCTGATATGGAAGAACTTACTCTTACAATATCATCTAATGCTAACTTGCCATTTCGTATATTACAGGAACGTAATACGATAGTTCCTTTCTCATCAATATCTGTCGGTTTATACGTTAGACCAATATAAGAGTTTGATACATTACGAACTCTACACCATTCCCAATTACTTGGGATTTCAAAGGGAATTTGCTCAGTTATATCCAAGCATTTTTTGCCTATCTGCTCATAATACTTGTTATCGTCACCACGGAAGATAACAGAAGAAGCTAAGGCAGACTTCTTCAACTTACCCTCTTTGACCAGCTTTTGTTTCTCTGCATTTATCTGTTCAAGCAAATCTCTGGCAGTTCCTTCTTCTTCAAGTTGTGAAACAAGTTTTCCTTGAATAGCCTCTTGGAGAATGCTCTTACGAATAGTATTGGAAAGTTCTTCATTTAACTTATTGAGTTTATTCTGTGCTTTTCCATATCCATCTATATATGGCATCAACTCCTTTATCTTTGTATCAATACGGAACTGCTCAGAAAGAGGAGGAAGTGGAACTAACAGAGATGTCATAGTTTCTGTACTTACACGTGGCATTTTTACACCGAATGTTACAGAATTGATATAGTCATCTACATATGGTGATTTCAAAAAGCTAACAATATAATCTTTGCATATGTTGCCATAACAAGTGAAAGGTATGATTTCGGGAGTGCAAATACCTTCTTCGGGTGCAACGAGTATCTTTAATAAATATGGACGGAGTTTGCTATATAAAATATCACCACGGTTGAATATTGTCTTGTCACCGATGGCTTTTCGCTCACCAACAGTCTTGATATTCAGTAGTCTTCCTCCTTTTTCTATATCCTCCAAATCCAATCCCCACAATTGAGAATCGGCATTCGATGCGTTGATTTTTCTTTTTGTTTGGGCATAAGTTGATATTTCTCCCAATCGACACCATTCCCACCCCTTTGGTATCTCAAATGGAATCTCCTCATCAATGCATTTCACTTCCCCAGTAGCGAGCATCTTCTCATAATAGGAACTCATAGAACAATACCATGCTTATTTATTAGGACAACTTAATGTTTCACTAATAAACGAATAGAAATGGAATTAGACAAATTTGAAGAGTTCCTAAGCCAAGGTAATATGGCTAAGAACACAATTTCGGCATATCTGTATGCCGTGAAGGAATTTGGCTCTCGACACAAAGAGTTGAACAAGAGAAACTTGTTGGTTTACAAGACCTACTTGATTGAGACTTACAAACCAAAGACGGTGAACCTCCGTATTCAGGCGTTGAACAAGTACCTTGTATTTGTAGGCAAGACTAAGCTCCGCTTGAAGTCGGTCAAGGTGCAGCAACGTTCTTATTTGGAGAATGTCATCAGCAATGCCGACTACACCTTCTTGAAGAACAAGTTGAAAAAGGAAGACAACTTGGAGTGGTACTTTGTGGTGCGTTTCTTGGCTGCGACTGGTGCCAGAGTGAGCGAACTTGTGCAAATCAAGGTTGAGCACGTGCAAGTAGGCTATTACGACATCTACACCAAGGGTGGCAAGATACGGCGTATTTATATCCCCAAGACATTGCGCACGGAAACAGAAAAGTGGTTGCAGACACTCAACCGTACAAGTGGCTATCTCTTTCTCAATCGCTTTGGCGAGCGCATCACGACAAGAGGCATATCACAGCAGTTGAAGAACTATGCGGTGAAGTATGGCTTGAATGAGAAAGTGGTTTACCCTCACTCATTCCGTCATCGATATGCCAAAAATTTCTTGGAGAAGTTCAACGATATTGCCTTGCTTGCCGACCTTATGGGACATGAAAGCATCGAAACGACACGTATCTATCTACGAAGAAGCAGCATTGAGCAACAAGAGATAGTTGACAAAGTGATAACCTGGTAATCGGAGCATATTCTATATCTTTTTATATGTTATCCATGCTATTAAATAATGCAAACGAGTATATACTTTTTACAACAAGTGGAGCTGATTATCAGCGTTTTGCATTACCTTTGCATTCAAAAGAAAATACGCATGAGATTATTCAAGACGATAAAAGACATATTGAGCAACGGCAAAGGCAAGGAGACAAACACGCAAGAGAACGTTTCCTTGCCTTCTTCTATAAATATACCTCAACAATCCACCAAGCAACCTTTGGTAATGCCTGGTGTTACTGAGGTTATAAAGGCAAGGTCATATCTGAAAGCAAATGACACAGAACAGACTAAATGCCAATACGAGAGTGCAATTCAAAAAGGATATTCATTGAACCTTGAACCCTATAATTGGCTACTTCGCCATTATACAAGCAAAGACCAATGGAGCGATGCCAAGCGTGTTCTGTTGCTTGTCCCAGCAAAATTCAGCCAAGATGCGCTTGTTGTCGAATTTAGGGAAGTAATAAGGCAACGAGAAGACAAACTACCCAAACAAGCCAATCTCCACAGAAACATTACCACCAAAGACACATTGGCAAAACGATACAAAAGTTTGATTGCTCAACTGCCCGAATTTGATTTCTACACAAGTGGAAACGATACTTTGTTTTCAGAAGACGCTCCAGCGTGCCGTCAGATAGAAGATATAATCAGCCATATAGAGAATGAACTACGCAAGGCAAAGGTTGCCGAAAAAAGCAAGGATTACATCACTGCAACCAATATCTATGAAGAGCTGATTGCCAATGGCTATTGGAAGCCAGAGCCTTACAACCGTCTGCTTTATATCTATGACAAGGCAGGACTTACAAATGGTGTAAAGGAGTTGCTTGTTCTTGCAATAAGTTTCTTTGAAAATCAGCAAAAGAAACAGAAACAGGAATTGTTATGCCTTGCCGACAAGTACAAAAGCAGAGCCTATGCAGAGGCGAAAATAAATCAAGGAAAGGCTGTGGCATATTTCGATGGCTTCTTTGAAATATACACGCCTTTCCCTGATATTAATGTCTGGAAGCGAATATTCGCTGACACTACCGATTAATGCCCGAACTCTTCTTGGGATAGTGCTTGCTGTGGGCGAATCTCATGCAGCGTCTGGCAAAGCTGAAAATATCCTCGTCCTTATCCCTCCAAGGCAATTCCGAATTGGAGCCACCGCCACATCCCGACTGCGTGATGCTTGTTGCCCCATTGATGCCCTCAATGAACATCTTGACGGCTGTGCCAAGCACATCTTTGAAACGCATATCGCACATATCTTCAATGATGGTGTTCTCTGCCATTTTCTTAGCTTCGGGTACATTGGTGCAAATCCTACTGCTCATCGTCAGCAGTTCTTGGAAACTGCCTGCAAGGATAGAGGCTTGGGCGTATGTTTGCAATGTCCGTGAAGTTTGCTCCTGCACGACACGCAATGTTTCAGCCTCAGACTTCTGCGCCCTTGTCATAGCTCTGAACTCGGCAAGCGCTTCATCGGCTGCACTCAGTTTTTCTCGTTTGTCCGTCAGCTTGAACTCCAAGGTGGACAACTGACTTTTGAGCCGTTCCAGTTCCTTTGACAACTCGGAATGTTCGCCATTCTGTTGTTCCAACTGTTTCTCAACCTCATGGATTTTGTTCTCCACCTCAGACTTCTGGTGAGTGAGGTTTTCTATCATCGTTTTCAGACCCTTAACGGCATTTTCCTTTCTGCGAATGTCAAGTTCGAGTTTGCCGTTTGCAATTTCCAACTCACGGCTTTCGGCTTGGAGTTGTCTATACCATTCGTCACGAGGGATATGCTGGGCATTGGTAGCCGAAACTGATTCACCACGTACCAAGCCCCACTTTTTGTTGACCTCTGCCAAGTAGTCGTGGATAGCATCCAGTTTGTTTGCATCACCACCAAAAGTATCTCGGTATTTGATACGCATCTTCTGTTTCTTCTCATCGTACATAATGGGCGTGACAAGGCAATGGATATGCGGTGAAGACTCGTCAAGATGGACGGAAAAGTCAATGAGGTTGTCTTCACCCCATGCATCGGCAACAGCCTTGTAGATGTCCTTTGCCCACAATTCTATTCCCGATTTGCGCTTGACATGGCTGTTGTCTGCGCCTTTCGCTCGCTCCACATTTTGGTCTCCGAAAGCCATTTCTCGCATTCTGTCGGCATCGCCCGAAAATATCATGTTGCAGGCAATGCGATATTTTGGCGTTTCAAGCCCTTTGTTAGGGTCTTCCGCACCAGTGGCTTCCAAACGGTCTTGAAACCGTTCTAAAATGGGCTTAGAAGAGCCGAGAGGCACAATCTTACCGCCCTTGACTATCTCAAAGTTGAGATGCGCACGGCTTTTGTCGTAATTGAACTTCTTGTTGGAGGCTTTGGCTTCCCACTGGGATTCCGTCCAACGCCTCTGATGTTCGTTGTCTTCACCTGCCGAAAACGACTTGACGGCTTGTTGGTGAAACACTTGGTATTCTGGCATAATGTTATTTCTTAGATGGGGTAATGAAATTTATAAAATGAGCTTGCTCTGGTGTCCTCCTGAGGGCTTGCCCGACGGAGCATAATTCGGTTGGTGATAACCATACCGAGGATTATGTTCCCCATCTACATTATGAGTACATATAGGCAAGCCTCTTCTGTTGTGTACCATCACTGCTCTAAAACGGTTTTGATGAAGTCTTGGCATTGCGTTCTTACTGGCAAACTGACAGCATGAAGGCAAATGCCAAGACTAAAAATTAATGAATGGTAGGTTACATTTCACGTTGTTCGTGGAATTGCTCCATATCTTCAGCTAACAACTGCTCTCTCACATCATCAGGGATTTCTTCCAAGGAATGGATTTGCTCCATTTCCGAAGGAGTGATTTCTGATGAATCGGAAGAAGGCAAAGGTAAAGTTGAAGAAGTCGGATCTGAAACAGACTTGTTCGGGTTCTGTTCCGACTTCGCTTTGCCGTTGTCTCGCTTATAAAGGGCATTGGCTGTATAAACCGTTTCACCCTCATGCTTCCACGCTGCTATGCACCTCATATCCATAATGGTGGTAAGGCAATCAGTTTTTATTGTTACGATACCCAACTGTTCCAACTGTTTCAAGAAGCGGATAACTGTCTTTCGGTTGCAGTTCCATTCCTTTGAAAGTTCAAGGGCAGATACACAAGTTTGTCCTTGCATTAGTGGTTTGGATATACCACGCTTGGTATAGGTGGTATCGGCTGTTGCCGTGTGGTGAAGCAGTCTGCGGAAACATTGTATTCTGTTGATGCCTCCCTCGTTGCTACTGAGAAAATTCAGTTGTTCGTCCGTCAATGACAAATAGTAAGTGACAGGGCGAGTTTTGTCTATCTCTTTTCTTTCCATGTCCGAATGGTTTATAAATGGTGAATGACTGAAAGGACAACAAATCATCGGTGAAGACCATGCTGTTGCCGTGGCATATCCTCACTGACAATCTCCATGAGTTTTCTATCCAAGCGTTGAAGTTCATCTTTGTTAAGACTGTTTATTGCCTCTATGCTTACTCGTAATGCAACGGCACGTCTTCCATACAAAATGGCTTGTTCGTCATTGTCTATGGCATGGTTTGCACCAGTTGCTTCAATGTAATCATTGACGGCATCCCTCATGGATAATTCTCGAAGTCCTGTCTTAGCCCAGAGGACAGACAGTTTGACTGCCTGTTCCTTTTGGGCTTCAAGTTCTGTTGTCCTCATGGCTACTTGACACTTAGAGTCTTCAAGATACGGTTGGCTTCTTCTGAAACCTGTGCCTTTGACGCAATCGCATTTCTGCGAATCCATGTCAAGAGTTCCGTTTTCTCGAAATACACCATCTTGCCATTCGGCTTGTAATAAGGAATGGTCTGCTCATGAGTCATCTTGTAGAGCGAACTTTTTGTCACTCCCATAAATCGGGCAGCTTCTTCCAAAGTCAGCACTTCCTTACCTGCTGACAGGGTATTTTCAAGCACTTCTACTCGCTTGGTGAGTTTCAGGTTCTCCAGCATGAGTGCTTGAACATCTGGAGTAACGCTTTGATTGGTTCGTGATTCCATAATCTGTTGATGTTTTAATTTGACTATTTCATCATGACCATTGTTTGTGATTGCAAGTTGAAAGTGGTGCAAAGGTATGTAAGAAATTTCTCATTCTGTTAGAAATGCTTGGTCAATGACGAAATCTTAAGTTATATTATAATAATGAAGTTGTTTCATACTCTAAATCATACTTGTATGAAATAAAGTGAAGACAAAATCAAACTTAGAAACGATAGTAAGAATACAAGAGAAACGCTGTTTTTGGAACTTGGTTGTCAAACCCTCAAAACAGCCATAAAATGCAGAAATGGTGCTTGGGCTGTAATTTTATAGTTGCAAATACGCAATTATCTCTTTTTTATTTGGAAATTTTTGTTGCACGTTTGTTACGTGGAGGTGTTTTGCAAAATAACAATACTGATAATCAGTGAGTTACACATCGAAATAATCCCACAAAATACAACATGGCACCGTAGAAATGCACCGTCAGATAGCGTATCAGCCACTTTGCCCATGCACCTTCCCATTTCGGTAAAAGAGAGAACGCCCATTGTATCGGACCGAAAATGGTGAGCATACCCAGTAATATCTGCTGGCAATAGATGGTAGCCCACCAACCGATGCGGAAGACAATCAAGGCGATGAGCATGATGATCTTGTCGATACCGACCACTGCTCCTGCGGTCAGTGATGTGAACCAAAGCCTTGAAGCGTCAGTCTCCATGTTTGTGACTTCATCAACACCTGCCTGTTCCATGGTGGACTCTATGAGGTTAGGGTCTGATGTTCCCGAATGGGCTACATCCGCCTGTGCCTGCAAAGAGGTGTAAAGGGTGTCTCTGGTGTAGATAAGTTCCTGTACCTCCTCAAACTTGTCCTCAATCTGTGCTGACTCTGCTTCATACAGGTCATGGGTGTAAGAGCCTATGCAGTTGGGGATATACGAGAGGAAATCAAGTACACACCAGTCGCTGCCTCCTTCGGTAATGCCTGTATCAGCAGGTGGGTACCACCAACAGAGGATGACACTGACCACAAGGGGCTTGAAGAGTTTCATGATGTCGATGGGCTCATGCTTCACCATCATCTTGTAGGCCATGCTGCCAGCAACAATGATGGAGAACAGTGCGGCCAGTGCCATACACATCTGTAATATCCACCAGAACGGCCCCTGCGAGCCTGTGAATGTGGCATCACATAGGAACTCGTTGGTCTGGAATATCACATCATCAATCTCCTGTTCGAGGATATTGATACCGAAATCCGAGAGGATGTTTGAATCTGCCATATATCGTTATCTTTCTACTATGTTTTCTGAATCATCATTGTCTTCGTCACCAGTGTTGCCTCCTGCGTTTCTGCGTCCGGCATTACGCCACCTTTCCTGTGCTGCCAAGGCGTGGGCTGCCACGTTGCTGCGTCTGTCAAGCCGTGCTGCCAGGAGGGACGATGTCTTACTCTTGTTGCTCAACTGTACCAGGAAGGAGACAAGGGTCTCGTTTTGCTGGGATATGTCGGCATAGATGGCGAGGTACTGTCTCTTCCTCTGTGCGTTGGGCATATAGGCATCCTGCGTCACCTTGATGGCGGTTTTGTACATATTGCAGTATTCCTCCCATCGGGACTTGTCTGCCAACGAACCTCCTGCACCAACGATGCGGTTGATGTTTGCCTCGAAGGCTGTGAGCTTGTCCGTTATCTTGTTCCCCTCGGCAAGCCAGGCGATGTCTATCTGGCTGTCTGCCACATTGAGGGCTTCAATTTCTGCTCTCTGGGTAAGGTAAGTCTTGATGCTGTCTGCGACATCTACCTGCTGATAGGACGACACTCCTGCCAGCGACCTGAAGCCCAGCTTGTTCTTCCGAGCTGCGCTTTTCTGATAGCTGTTGTGGAACACATCATAGTAGAGGGCAGGAGTCAGTCCTCCTACACCAATCTCCTGAACCGTAATCTGGTTCATCTTGGTGGCATCGTGGTTGTAGGTCACATAACTCTGTGCTGATGAGTTAAAGCATAACATCATCATACCTACAAAAGACGCTGAACGTAAAAGTGTTATCTCAAACATATTCTTCTTTTGTTTAACGTTATCCTAATATCCCAAATAGCCTGCCCCTTTCCATCTGCCGAAAGCATCGTTGACGATTTCCAGCTTGGTCTTGGCTCGATAGACCTGCCGTTTCCAATAGCCGATGCGCACCTGTATGTACCTCCATGTGTCAAAGTACGCCTTGTTCAGATGCTTGCGGATATTGTCAAGCGAGTTGTTGATGTTCGTCAGGACAAGGAGCAGGTCTGAGGTGGTGCAGGCGGCTGCTCCTGTGGCATAGAGCACCAAGTCGCTAACGGAGTTGTACAGGTTGTCGCCTTCCTCTGCTATCTTGGCAAGTGCCCTCATGTTGATGGTGACAATCATGGTGTCCGTGCTCACGATATTGCCTCGCTCCAGACATTTTTCCTTGAAATCGCTGAGCATGTCCTTATAGTCTCCAATACGGTCACTGATGTTCTCGTAGGTGTTGTACACATTCAGACTGGTGCGCAGAGACTGGTAAAGCACGTCTATGACATCAAAGGCTCTTGTGTATTTGTCCAGCTCTTTGTTGATGTCGCGGAATCCTTTGTTGGCATCACCGCTATAGTCATGCAGCAGCTTGTTGCTTGCCTCCAGCGTAGAACGGACCAGCAGCAGGCTTCTCTGCTCCTTGTGGTCGTTGATGTAGGCTTCCACAGAGTTGACATCAAAGCTGAACTGGGCATACATGGAGGAAGGCAACAGGGCAAGCAGGCATACAATGAGAGCCAGTATCTTATTATTATTCTTCTTCATCTTCTTCGTCATATTTGCCGTTATACGTATCTGAATGTGCGCTGTTGGCAGCATTGCGCAACCAACGCTTCCTGCATCTCTCTATGAGCGTAAGCCTTCTGCCCTGGTCTGTGTCGAGAGGGGCTATACTGAGGAGTATGTCTATGATGGAATGCTTGTAGTGCATCATCTTCTCCAACGACACAAGGTCAGCATAGATCTTGGTGAGGCGGCTGTCTATCTGACGGGCAATGTCCAGGCGGTCGCTGGTCCACAACAGATGGTAGGTGTCTTCCGTGTCATCTGATTCCACAGGACTGCTTTTGGCATATTCGACAGTTGGCTCACAGGATGGGTATTCCCGGGCTATCTCTGACAGCTTGGCATTGACCTCGTCTGCTTTCTCTTGGTCTGTCTTTGAGGGATCGAGGTTGATGACCGCCACCACCTGTGTGTCGCTGTATTCTGTGGTAAGCGTCCATGAAATCTGGACTATGGCACGGTGTATCTTGATGCCAAGGAAGTATTTCGGCTTTCTTGCAATGGAGATGGTGGCCTTGAACGTGATAGTGCCGTTGATATTGGGCATGGACGCGGTGCGAACGAAAGTATTGCCCTCCCATGCACCTGCTCCGTTCCAGCTGAGGTTATAGGCATTCTTGCAGTCCTGCATGATGGCTGGGATGCGGTAGTAGTCATCAGTGGCGGCGTTCTCTCCATCAACAGCCTCTTGCTTGGCTTGGTTATAGTCTGCAAGTTCTTTTTCTGCTGCACTTTTCTCTGACTTCAACACAGATATGCGGTCTTTGTTGGCGTTATATTGCTGACGATACCTTGCGGCATCTTCAACACTGGAAGTCTGTATCTGCTTCAGGAGGTTAGAGTTTTCCGCTTCCAATCGGGCTATTTCTGTATCAATGGATGCTATTCTGCCCTCTGTCTCGGCAATCTTTGCATCAATCTCGGAGGTATTGACACTCTCCGAAGTGATGGTGGTAGCCATGGAGCACTGCTTAGTGTGGGCATTGACGCTGCCGCCGCACTGAGAGCACTTGTATTGGGTGGAACCTTCACCCAGTTTGGTGCCGTCATGGCAGGTGACGCTGATGGTTGCCGTCTCGCAGCCTGCCATCTTCTCCGCATTGGTGGCCTGATAGTATCGCTTGCTGTCACTGCCAATGTAGTATCGGATGCCGTCTTCGTTGTCATTGTAGTCGGCAAGACGGGCGTTCAAGCCTGCTCTGAAAGTGGCCATGTCCATGGAATAGGAATCGAAAACATCCTCATATTTGACTTCTTGCCTGTACCATGACTTGGTCACATGTATCTCGTAGGCGTATGCCTTGGCATACTGACCGCTTTTCTTTTTGCTGAGAATGTATGCTGACGAATAGTAGCTGATATTGTAGTTGTAGCCGTCATTAGAGTTATTGAACTGTTGCACACGGCTACGGCTCCAGCCTGCATGATTCTCTGAGTTCTGGAGTGCTGCCTCCCGTTGTGAGGAGGAAGGATAGAAATCGGGATCTGTTGTACTGATACGATACCAATGGTCGCCATACAGGATGGCATCATCATCTGTCGGAGGATAGTAGTCGCAGAGCTTCTCGCTTCCTTGGTCAACACTGTAGATATACCATCGCTGTGTATAGTATTGTCCCATGCCTTCACGGGCATAGTCAGTAATCCATGCTGTGGTATTGTAATTCGACAAAGAGAAAAGGTTGGCAATGCCCTCCTGTCCACCAACAAACTGCAACAGGGTGTTGCCGGCATTGGTGGACAGGTTGTTGTAGAGGTCGTATGTATTCTCTGCTATTTCGATGACGCTGCTGGTCTTGTCCATCAGTGTGCCGTTGAAATTGCTGTTGCCGACAATGGAGCTGACTGCATTGCCAGCACCCGCAGAGGCAAGGCTGACTCCCATTGCATAGAGGTTGTCGATGTCTGCTTTGAGATTGTCCTTGGTGAAGTTGGAGCCAATATCAGAAAAGTTGTCCAGCAGGTTCTTCCAATCCACATCTCCAAGTTCGGACAGTTTGAGGATGGCGGCAAGTTCCTGATTGATTTCCAGGAATGCGATGTCCCTGAAGGAAAGCCGACTGTTGGTGACAATGGACTCAAACTGATAGCAGAGTGTCTTTGTCTCTTCGCACACCTTATACAGATAGCTGCCCCAATAGAGGGCGTTCTGCGGACTACGCAACATCATGCCTGCCACAGTCCAGATCTTGGGCATAATCTTGGCGGAGACCATGTTGTAGATGCGTCGGTAATAATAGTTCTCTGTGGAGCTTGTCCATAGACCTAAGTCTGTAAGGGCACGGCGGTCGAGGAACTTGGACGTGAAGATACCAGCAGCAGCCACTTCCGCAGCTTGGTAGTATTCACGTATCTTGGCTACCTGTTCGGCATAATACGCCTCGGTGGCAGCCTCCGACGCGAAGGCGGCTGTCATCTCTGCTACAGTGCGCTTGTCATAGTTGACACTGTAGTACTGTGCCGTCATTGGTACAGCAGCACAGACGAAGAGGATGATTATGAACAGATAACGTTTCATTGTTGGGATGAATGTTTCGTTGTTTCTACTTTCAATATCTTATTCAGATTGGTTGTGGGGAGTGAGATGAAGCACATGGCCTGTCTGGTTGACCTTTTGGGCGAATGGCAATGACTTGGATATTCCTGAAAGTTCCCAGTCACGGCAGTAGGCTTCTATGGCGTGCTGATGGTCACACTGCAGCTCTTTCTTGTAGAGCTTCAGGGCTTCCTTCTCGGCTCGCTCGGTGGTGTAGGTCATATAGCACTCATGGGGCTCTTCCACTCCAAAGACCGCACCGACAGAACCACGACGGATGAAGACTTCACGGAAGAAACTGCGCCCTTCCTTGTTCTCCAGACGGTTGATGGTGAAGATTTTCTTGCAATCGACATCGGTCAAGCCAAGGATGGCCTTGATCTCGTCGAATCGCTCACGGAACTTTGCCTGATCGAGCAGCATCACGACATCGGAGTTGTTGATGATAGCTTCCTTGACAATGGGACTGCCTACAATGTCCTGAATCTCCTGTGTCACCACACCTACGCTCGCCCAGAACTTTCGGGCTGTCTTGTAGAGGTACTTGATATACTCTGCCATCATAGGGGAGGCAATGGCTTTCCATGCCTCTTCGATGACCAGCACCTTGCGGTTCTTCTTGATGCGCATCTTCTGGATGAAGACATCCATGATAATAAGGGTGACAAGAGGAAACAGAAGCGGGTCGTCCTTGATGGAGTCAATCTCAAAGACAATGAAGGTCTCGTCAAACAGCTTCGTGTCCAGGTTCTCATTGAGGGTCAGCTCATGGCTGCCTCCCTTGTAGAAGTCCTTCAGCAGATAGTTGTAGGCTGCCAGGTCGATGCCGGCAAGGTTGTTCTCCTTGATGATGGTCGGGATGCGGACAGTGCTGTACTCATAGAAAGTGTTGAACGAGAGGTTGTCGATGCGCTTCTTCACAAAGTATTCATCGAAATACTCTGTGATGACTTGCTCTACCAAGCGGTCTTCCGTCTTGGTGACTTCTCCCTGGGTTCCCTTCCAGATAAGCATGATGAGATTCTTCAGGAAGCCAATCTTCTCGATATTCAACTCCTCTCGCTTGATGGCAAAGGGGTTCATCGTGATAGGATGCTCATCGGTATAGCTGATATACTTGCCTCCGACATACTCGCAGAGTCCCTCATACGAGTTACCCGTATCGACCATGACCACATCGGTGTTCTGTTCCCACATCTGGCGCACTACGCTGTTCATGTGGAACGACTTGCCGCTGCCACTTGGACCCAGACAAAAGAAGTTTGAGTTGTCCGTAATCTTGTTCTTGCCTTCCTTGCCGCTGATGTCAATGGCAACAGGAACACCTTGTCGGTCTGTATAGTAGATTTTCAAAGGGGTCTCCTCGCTATGCTGTATGTGTTCCTTATACATGAGACAGGCGGCAGCGTCACTCAATGTGAGGAATCGGTCGTAGTCGGGATTCATGCCGTAGCAGTTACCGGGGAAGGAGTTGACGAACAGCTCCAACTGGTTGTAGGCACGCTTGCTGATATGGATGCCCAAACGACCGAAGGCGTTTTCCAGATGGTTGGTGCATTTCTGGATGTCGGCATCAATGGGAACACCCACAACAAGGTTGAAGTGGGCATAGACCAGCTGCTTGTTCTCCCTGGCAATGACTTCCTGCACTTTCTTGATGTCCTCCACAGCAATGAGGTTGCTGGGGTTGGGCATACTGGCATGACGGTTCTTCTTCTTGTCGAGAAGGGAGAGCTCTCGCTTCTGGTTCGGTATGAAGAACATCTGGTTATACACCACGACATCGGCTGAAGGGATGCTGTCAACCAAGGACACCATGTCAACAGGCATGGCGACATTGTTCACCTCGATATTGGTGAATGGACGGACGATGGAAGGGGTGTTGATGCAATCGACATCGACAAGGCTATAGACCTTGCAACGCTTGTCGCCCATGCAGATGGACTCTTCATCTACCTTGAAGTTGGTCATGGAGATTATCTTGTCCTTGAAGTTCATCGCGAAATAACGGTCAACATAGTCACGGGCTGTAGTGCCGTCAAGATAGGTCGCCGATACTCCCGAATCCTTCAACTGGTCTTTCACTTTGCGTATCTTCACGACAAAGTCACGCCATTTCTTGCTGTCAAAAGAGAAGATGCGACTCTTCTTGTTCTCCTGAGTAATGATAAGGTAGGTCTGACTGTCGGTATAGGGACGGCCTGTGAAATACCTGAAATAAGACTCTGACAGAAACTCATGATTATCGTTACTCTCATCATGGAAATGCTTGCGGACAAACACATCCTGTTTATGGATGGCATAGCCTTCTCCAAGGGTCTGGGCAAGGGAGGTCATCAGATGGTTGAACTCATAATAGCTGTCGATGTTGGCAGAATACTTCTGGACAGGGTTCTCCATCTTCAGGATGGCAGAATACTCCCCGGTCTTGGTATAGAGCACACCGATGCCATCCACGTCCTCGATAGAGAAGTAGATGTCCTGGAATATCTTCTTCCGCTTGCCGCCTGTACCAAAGGCTGATACGGAAATTGCCATACCAATAAGGATAGCCACGAATGTTATGATAACGTATAGAATCATTCTTGTTCTGGGTTTACATTAACTTGATATGAAGATAGGCCCATCCTGACGAAAGGGTGAGCCTATCGGTTACACTATTCAGATTTCAACACACTTGCTCATTTGTTTACGTTTGAATTGAGTTTAATCACATTCTATGCGAACAAGCATAGATGAACACACCATGATCCTCCTTCTTGGTATGCAACCCCTTCTTCTGCTTGAAGAAGATAAGGGCTGCACCAGTACAGAGAGAAACGGCAAGGACGAGGAGACCCGCTACAAAGCCAAGGATGCAGTAGGTGATGATGAAGCCCAGAATGGCTCCGCCAACAGCACAGGCTGCCCAGGTGATGTAGCGACCTTGAAACCCCATAAATTCGAGGGGCTTTTGCAGTCCCTTGAACATGGGATAACAGACGTACTGAGTATCGTTGTTTATTGCTGACATGATGTATCTCTATTGCTTGAACGATAGGTTAGATACCGAAGAACAGAGGCAGAGCCTGGGCTGCTGCGACAAGGAAGATACATGCGCCAACGACCATCATTATCTTCTTCTTGACATCCTGCTCCTCGTTGTTCATGGCGATGTAAACCGAGATCGCACCGACCACAGCAACAACGCCAGCGATGGCATAACAGAGCTTCACGACGAAAGGCACGTACTTGGCAATCTCCTCCGTGACGGTTGCCAGAGCATCAGTACCGGCAGTGTAATCACCAGCGGCGTTCTGGGCATAGGTGGCAATGGTGCCACAGAGGAGCATCAAGGCAAGCGTCTTCATTCGCTTGGCTCCAAACAGATTTTTCGCAATTGTTTTGATTTTCTTCATTTGCTTTCTTTTGATTTACTTAATTTGTTACTACACACAATTATCTCTCCTGCAGGTTGAGATGTCTTTGTTATCCTTAATCTTTTTACCTATACTATGTTATATCCGAAGAAGGCAGGGAACAGGATGGTGGCACCTATCATGAAAAGGCATGCGCCGATAAGCATCATGATGGACTTGGTTACATCTCCTTCACCTGTATTCATCTTTATATATATCTGTAGTGCGCCAATGATGGCAACTATGGCTGATATGGCATACAGGAGATAAACCACGTAGAGCATCATGGTCACAGTGAAATCGTGGGCATTGCTAAGAGCATCAGCTCCCCAGCTGTAATCAACACCACCACATTTGGCAGATGCCGACATGGGCAAGAGGAGCATGATGCCTGCAATGGCAAACAATTGATTGTATTTACATCTTATCCCTGGCATTCTTCTTCTCTATTTTTCGTTTGTTATGCTTCTCGTTGAGATTCTGCATAAACTCATCAGCAAAGAAACTGCACTGAGCCTTGGGGTCGATATGCTCCAAGTGCGCATCATTCTCTTCATTGAGTTCCTGGCTTGTTACGGGCTGCTCCGTCTGGGACGGTTGTGGAGTTTCCTCAGCTACAGGAGGATTGACTACTACTGATTTGCCTGTTGGATTCAAAACCCTAAGTCCATCCTCCGTAACCTGTTCTGTATAGGTGGGGACGCTTAAATCAGGGTCATCGCTGTGCTCTTCCACCGCAACAGGCTGCTCCTCGTTGGCCATGTCACTGACATCATAGGTCTCTTCTTCTGTACTTTTTTCACCTTTCTTTCCGTGGAGGTCTAAAGTGATCTGTACTGCGAAGTACACCACATAAGCAAAGGTTAGGACGAGTGCAAATATTACAAATCCTGACATTGTTCAATTTGATTATTATGTTATCCAATATAATTATTATCATACTCTGAAGATAGACGCTTATCCTGTGTTATCCCGAAATTCAGTGCAAAGGAACATATAATTCAACGAACAAAGAAAAATTGCAGGGTTAAGCGTATCATACTTAACACACATTACAAAAGAAGTATGATTTTCTTTGCATAATCATACTATATAGGTCAAGTTGCTGTACATAACAACGAGATAAGGCTCCAGCGAAAAGCAATAGCCATTCGAGGAGCCTCAGTAAAGGAAAAAAGATTTGCTGCTGTATAAGCAAAAAAAAATCCTTGCCTATTGCAGACAAGGATTCAATGCTTTATTATATATGTAGTAAAGAAGCGGGGGGCGATTGTTCAGTTATCGTCCCAAGACATCTTCCTTCCAATATTCTTGTAGATTCTCTTTAATGCAGTTCATTACATCAGAGAAGTCAATATGTTCCTTCCAACGAATCTTTTTCAAGAACGCTTTCCACCAGGCATTACGTGTATCGTCTTGGGCAAACGTGTTCGTGAACAGGGCGAGGTTATCTTTGTATGATGTATTTCTGTTCTTGAAGGTGCTGACTATGGCTTCTTCTAGAAGAGCTTTGTCTATTTCATGATAGGTGAAGAGCTGGTACACATCAAAGAAATCCTTCATACGGCTGTTACTCTCGTCGCGGTCAACCATGGTGTGAAACTTCTCAGCAATCAGCGTTTCCAGCGAATAGGCATAGATTTCTACAGCTGGAACATCGGGAAGCAATAATGGGTAATCCAATGAGACAGGATAAGGCGTAACCACATCACCGAAGCCAATGTCAACAGATACCTGCTGCACTATAGTGTCCAAGTGGGCCACAACCTTCACACAAGTGCCTGGGTATTTCTTCTCAATGGCTATCGGTTCCAGTTCAAGAGAACCAGCATCAAAACGGACACCATCATCCTCACATTCCACACTGCATACCTTTTGGAACACTTCTTTAAGACTGTCCCTATCATTGCTGATGCGTTCACCGAGCAGGTCAATGTCGATGGTGGGTCGAGCCTTAAAACCATCCAATGCAAACAGCAGGGAACTTCCTTTCAACAAGAAGTGACTTTTATAAGGGCTTGCTGAAATGCGGAACAACAAGCGTTCGTGCAAGTATCTCACAAGCACCTTCATGTAATCCTGCTTCTCCTCTTTTGCCAGGTTTAGCAGACGTGTCTTAATTGACTTTCCAATATTCTTTGTCATAGTCTGGTCTCCAGATATTTAGTCAAGATGTTCTTTACTCTTAGTCTCCCTGCGTATTCATGGAGAAGTGTGATGTTGCGATTCTCATTTTTGAGATAATTGTCAATTACCTCACCGCACACGTCAAGACCTATCTTGTTGCGGTACTTTACGGCATCGCATACAGATCGCTCCATGTCTGTGATAAGAACCTTGTATCCCGAAATCTCCTTTTCCACAACGCCAAACTCAAGGTTCTCCTTCTTCCAATAATATAGGTCTATGGGAGGGTATTCGGGCAGACGTACCTTTCGCTTGGCATCGATGGCGATACATGTAGCTGCTGGCACATGCGTAGAAAGTCCATAGTGGGCAAATGCACTATAAAGGCAAAGCACCCCGTTAGGTACTATGCGCTGTACATCAATCATATTGTTTGCCAGCGCAGAAGTCTCGGCATAAACACCTTGACGGATTCGCATTAGCGTTCCGTCCACTGTGGCACGGCGCAGGTGTTCGTAATCACCACGGCTTTTCACTTCACCTGTGGTCATGAACCCGCCTTGCTTTTGCAGTGTTTCTATGATGTCCTTTCTATTCATCTCATTCACTGTTTTGGGTGCAAAGTTACAATCATTTATCGAAAATCACGAATGTTATTCGTAAAAAGTTACGGAGAATATAAAAATTCCCCGTAGTTTAATACATTTTACGAGGTATTCGTATTTATCAGAGTCTCATTTCGATTAAAAGAGAAAATATGGCAGCAGGTTTAAGTTTACATTCATCCATGTATATATACATGACCTTTTCAAACTTGGAAAAATAAACTTGCCTGTTCTCAATTCAAGTTTACCTACCTTATTATATATATAAGTCCATCTAAACTTAAACCTAAACTGCCTGGACTGGCAAGCCTTTTCTTTTTACCGAAAGAGAACTGCCCTCTGGAGTATATGATTTGGTGCTTGTTTATCAATAAAACGGCTTATTTTGCATAAAAAACGCGAATAACTTGCAGGAAGTTTGGTGTTCTGTAGATTATTCGTTAATTTTGCAAGCAAAATTTGCAGAACGTGCTAAAAGGCATGTGAAGCGATTAGTATCAACCCTAAAAAATAGAAAGGACAATAGCAAAGAATAGAAATTAATCGAATGGCACATGGAAGCAGAATGTGCAGTACATGCTCTAAATGTTTCCCAAATGTTTCCCAATCCCAATATATGTTGCTGAAAATCAGTACCCGTTAGCAGCGGCGCAGGCTGCCATTGAAGGCTGATTTCAATAATACTGAATAATGACATTTATGGGCTGCATGCTTTACTTGGTAATGGCATGCGGCCTATTTTGTTGGAAAAAACTGTAGTTTCTATTAATTTATTTGTATTTTCTTTAGTATATTTGCTTCCCATAATTTTATAGTTTCCAATAAGCAAGCAAAAAACGATGATATTGACAATTACGGCAGCATACGATGTTTGGACGAATGACTTCTATCAGAATAATGAAGCATTGGTATATAGTTTTGGGATAATTGTCATTCTGCTTTTGGTCATCATGATAATCATTTCCATCAGCAAGAGCAAAAGGTTGAAGACGTTGCAGCGCATCAATGAGGTTGCCGAAGAATCCAACCAGCTGAAGAATGCTTTCATCGCTAATATGACTCACGAAATTCGTACTCCTTTGAATGCCATTGTAGGCTTTACAACTATGCTTGCCGAAATGGATAATTTGGACAGAGAAACCCGTATGGCTTTTCTGAAGGAGATTAATGATAACAAGGACTCGCTGCTGCAACTGGTCAATGACTTGCTGGACTATTCGAAGATTGAGGCAAATACTCTGGAATATAACGATGGAGAAGTGGATGTAAACGCGCTGATTGATGAAGTCTGTACGACGGAGAATATGCGCTCGCATCCCACGGGCATTCAGGTGGAGTTTGTAGAACGGCTGCCTCAATGCCGTTTGGTGGTAGACCGCGTGCGTTTTGCCCAAGTCATAGGTAACTTGGTGAGGAACGCCTTGAAGTTTACGGAGATGGGCAGTGTGAAAATCGGTTGCAGGAGATTGAGCAACCATAACTTCTATTTTTATGTGGCAGATACAGGCTGTGGTATCGATGAAGTGGGAAGACATGCCATCTTTGAACGGTTTGTGAAGATGAACTACAATATCAAAGGTACGGGGTTGGGGCTTTCCATCACCAAATCTATTGTGGAGCACTATGGGGGAGGTATCGGTGTGGAGTCTAAGAAAGGGGAAGGCTCCACCTTCTATTTCACGTTGCCTGCCGGTATTGAATACAAAGAGTACGGTAAATTTTGATTTGCCAGTCCAAGAAGGCTCAATCAGCCATTTTCTTCAACTTCTTGAAGTGGCGGATTACTTCCAGATAATCGCGGTCGGTGCAGGCATTGAATTTATTCCATAAGTCACCCATTACAACGGCACCACCGAATCCGTAATCCTTAATCTCCAGTATGTTGTCGGGAGTAATGCCTCCCAAAGCCATGACTCTACTGTCTATGACCTTACTTTTTCCTGCTTGCCGCAACTCTTCGGCTGTGAAGCCGGACGTGACTCCGGACTTTGTGATGCAATTATATATCGGGCTTAGGAACAGATAGTCATAGAAATGCTTCTTGTTCTGCACTTCGTCCAGTGAATGGCAGGTGCAACTGATGTGGCCCGAATAGTCGTGGGGCTCTTTGGGATTGCGGGTGTTTAGATGAATCCCCATCAGGCTGAACTCTTCCTGCAGGTAGAAGTGCTCATGGGTAATGATGCGCTTATGGTATTTTTCGGGTATCAGCGTTAAAAGCCGTTCTGAATACATGGCGGGAGTTTCCGGCTTCCTCAGATGTAGAATATCCAGCCCCTCTTCGAATAGTGCCGTGATAATCTTGTCTTCTTCCACAAAAAATGTGGGTGCTGTTACTACGATGAGTTTCATTTCTTTTGTTTAACTTTTAAGTTTAGCAAAGTTAATGAATACTTATGGTAGAAGCCAAAGAATTTCTTTAAAATATGTTAGATGGCTATTTTAAACAAGAAAACGCATTCTTGAACCTTAGTTGCTCAAGAATGCGTCATTAACATGTTTAGTGGGACCTTGTTGCTTATTTCAGTCTTTTACCTACTACATCCCAGTCGATGATGCTCCACAGTTCGTTCACATGGTCGGCACGGCGGTTCTGGTAATCAAGATAGTAGGCATGTTCCCACACGTCGAATCCGAGTAGCGGAACAAGACCGGCGCGTACCGGATTGCTACCGTTGGCTTCTTTGGTGATGTGGAGTTTGCCGTTCTTGTCGGCAGACAACCAAGCCCATCCGGAGCCGAACAAGCCGACAGCTGCCGCGTTGAATTCCTTCTTGAAATTCTCAAAGCTGCCGAAGTCGCGTTTGATGGCTTCTGCCAGCTTGCCGGTAGGCTCGCTGTGGGCAGGCTTCGGAGCAAACTGTAAGAAGTATAATGTGTGGTTCAACACTTGTCCTGCATTGTTGAAGATGGCACCGTCCGGTGCTGTGGCAACAATGGTTACCAGGTCTTTGCCTTCAAATTCCGTTCCCGGAACGAGGTTGTTGAGGTTGTTCACGTAGGTTTGCAGATGTTTACCGTAGTGGTAATCTATGGTTTGCTGACTGATTACAGGTTCCAGTGCATTGTTAGTGTAGGGAAGTTTTGGCATTTCGTAAGTCATAACTGTTATCATTAAAATCGTTAATATTGTATTCATAAGTTTCAATTATTTAATTTTGGAACTTTACTATATAAACACTATAACCTATAGAAATGTTCGTACGTCTCCGAAGCTTTTTTTATCTTTGCCTCCGTAAAAACAAAGGAAGGAAAAATATCATCATTTTAAGATTATACGGATATGCCCGATTATATAGAGGAACTGAACGAAGGACAACGGAACGCGGTGTTATACAATGACGGTCCGTCACTGGTGATAGCCGGTGCCGGTTCGGGAAAGACGCGCGTGCTGACCTACAAGATTGCTTATCTGCTGGAGAATGGCTACCAGCCTTGGAACATTCTGGCATTGACCTTTACCAACAAGGCGGCGCGCGAAATGAAGGAGCGTATAGCCCGTCAGATGGGGCCGGAGAGGGCGCGCCATCTGTGGATGGGAACCTTTCACTCCATGTTCCTGCGCATTCTGCATGTCGAGGCCGGGCATATCGGCTTCACTTCGCAGTTTACCATTTACGATACGGCAGACAGTAAAAGCTTGATACGTTCCATTATCAAGGAAATGGGGCTGGATGAGAAAGTGTACAAGCCGGGGATGGTGCAGGCGCGTATCTCGAATGCCAAGAATCATCTGGTTTCTCCGGCAGGCTATGCCAACAACAAGGAGGCTTACGAAGGAGACCGTGCTGCCAAGGTTCCGGCGCTTCGCGACATCTACCAGAGATATTGGGAGCGTTGCCGGCGGGCGGATGCGATGGACTTCGACGATTTGCTGTTCTACACATTCCTGCTGTTCCGAGACCACCCCGAGGTGTTGGCACGTTATCAGGAGCAGTTCCGTTACATTCTGGTGGATGAGTATCAGGATACCAATTTTGCACAGCACAGCATCGTGCTGCAACTTGCCAAGAACCATCAGCATGTCTGTGTGGTGGGGGATGATGCACAGAGTATTTACTCCTTCCGTGGTGCCGATATTGACAATATTCTCTACTTTACGAAAGTATATCCCGATACGAAGGTCTTCAAGCTGGAGCAGAATTACCGTTCCACCCAGACCATTGTCCGCGCGGCCAACAGCCTGATAGAAAAGAACCAGTGGCAGATACGCAAGGAAGTGTTCTCGGAAAAGGAGAAGGGAGAGGCCATTGGTGTGTACCAGGCATACAGTGATGTGGAAGAAGGGGATATTGTGGTGAATAAGATAGCTGAACTGCGGCGTGAAAAGCGCTATGCCTACTCTGATTTTGCGATACTCTACCGTACCAATGCGCAGAGCCGTATCTTTGAGGAAGCCATGCGCAAACGCAGTATGCCTTACCGTATTTACGGAGGCTTGTCGTTCTATCAACGCAAGGAAATCAAAGATGTTATTGCTTACTTCCGTCTGATAGTGAATCCCAATGATGAAGAGGCTTTCAAACGTATTATCAATTATCCTGCACGGGGTATCGGAGATACGACAGTGGGAAAAATCATTGCTGCCGCCACCGGGCACAATGTAAGTTTGTGGACCGTGCTTTGTGAGCCGTTGGCGTATGGCTTGAACTTCAATAAAGGTACGGTGGGAAAGTTGCAGGTATTCCGCGAACTTATATCTGCCTTTATCACAGATGCTGCGGAGAAGAATGCCTACGAGATCGGTGCCGACATTATTCGCCAATCGGGCATCATCAATGATGTGTGTCAGGACAACTCTCCCGAGAATCTGAGCCGTAAGGAGAATATAGAGGAGCTGGTGAACGGTATGAGTGATTTTTGTGCCCAACGGCAGGAGGAAGGAAACCCGAACGTGTTGTTGGGTGACTTCCTTTCGGAAGTTTCCCTTCTTACCGACCAGGATTCGGATAAGGATGGGGACGATGAGAAGATAACCCTGATGACTGTACATTCGGCCAAGGGATTGGAGTTCAAGAATGTGTTTGTAGTGGGGATGGAGGAGAATCTTTTTCCCAGCGGCATGGTGGGTGACTCTCCCCGGGCATTGGAGGAAGAACGGCGGCTGTTTTATGTAGCCATCACACGTGCCGAAGAACACTGTTTCCTGTCGTATGCAAAGACACGTTTCCGGTATGGCAAGATGGAGTTCGGCAGTCCCAGCCGTTTCCTGAAGGATATAGATATACGTTTCCTGCGTCTGCCTCAGGATGCGGGAATGTTCCGCAGGGTAGAGGAGGAAGCCGCCGCTTTCCGCAGGGAGAACGCCAGAGGCTTTGCGCCTGATAGGGAAGATGCTCCGTATGGAGGAAAAGAACGTGTGTCTGTACGACCGAAACAGCAGATTATTGCGCCGACCGTTCCACGTAATTTGAAACGGGTGGCGCCTTCTGCAAATACGGCAAGTACATCGCCTTCTGCCGGCGGGTCTGCCAACTGTGTACAGCAGGGACAACTGATAGAGCACGAACGTTTCGGCCTGGGTGAAGTTTTGAAAGTGGAGGGCGAAGGAGACAATGCGAAAGCCACCATCCGCTTCAAGAATGCGGGAGACAAACAACTTTTGCTGCGCTTCGCGCGTTTCAAAGTGCTGTCATAGGATAGTCGCATCTTTTGTCTCACACAAAAACGGGATATTTGTAAGAGGATGATGGTATAAGTGTAGGACCGTGGTATCTTAAAAAAAGACAGTTAGAACGATACATACGGACAATTTAGAATAGTAAATATAGATAGAAGAATGACAAATAAAGACTTTTCCCTTTTCCCTTCTCCCTGCTATATTATGGAAGAAGGATTGCTGAGAAAGAACCTCGCACTGATAAAAAGTGTGGCCGACCGCGCAGGTGTGGAGATAATCCTCGCTTTCAAATCATTTGCCATGTGGCGTTCCTTTCCCATTTTCAGGGAGTATATAGACCACTCTACGGCAAGTTCCGTCTACGAAGCCCGTCTGGCATTGGAGGAGTTCGGAAGTAAGGCACATACGTACTCGCCTGCCTATACCGAGGCCGATTTTCCGGAGATAATGCGGTGCAGCAGCCATATTACTTTCAATTCGCTTTCGCAGTTCCACCGCTTTTATCCGGTAGTGGTGGCGGAGGGAAGCGGCATTTCCTGCGGTATCCGTATCAATCCTGAATACTCTGAGGTGGAAACGGAGCTTTATAATCCCTGCGCACCCGGTACCCGCTTCGGTGTAATGGCCGACCCGCTTCCCGAAGAACTTCCGGCGGGTATTGAAGGTTTTCACTGTCATTGTCACTGCGAGTCTTCTTCCTACGAGCTGGAACACACATTGGAGCACTTGGAAGGAAAATTCTCCCGCTGGTTCTCACAGATTAAGTGGTTGAATTTAGGAGGCGGGCATCTGATGACGCGTAAGGATTATGATGTAGAGCATCTTGTCCGTCTGTTGCAGGGCTTGAAGGGGCGCTATCCACATCTTCAAATCATTCTTGAGCCCGGTTCCGCTTTTACTTGGCAGACCGGTGTGCTGAGCTCGGAGATAGTGGACATCGTGGAAAACCGCGGCATTCGTACCGCCATTCTCAACGTTAGCTTTACGTGCCACATGCCGGATTGTCTGGAGATGCCCTATCAGCCTGCAGTGCGTGGAGCGGAGATGGGCGATGCGGGCCCTTACGTCTATCGCCTTGGAGGAAACTCCTGCTTGAGCGGCGACTATATGGGACTGTGGAGTTTCGACCATGAGCTGCAGATAGGGGAGAGAATCGTCTTTGAGGACATGATACATTACACCACTGTAAAGACGAATATGTTCAATGGAATTCACCATCCGGCCATTGCAATGTGGACAAAAGAAGGAAAAGCTGAAGTTTTCAAGCAATTTTCTTATGAAGATTATCGTGGGCGAATGAGTTGATAATCAAAAGTCTGCTTGTATGCCTGGCGAAAATGTACACTTTTCTGTGTGAAAAAAGTCTGCGGAATGTTTGCAGGTTTAAGGAAAATATCTACCTTTGCATCCGCAATCGCGGAAATAGCTCAGTTGGTAGAGCATAACCTTGCCAAGGTTAGGGTCGCGAGTTCGAGTCTCGTTTTCCGCTC
>OCHD01000757.1_pt1 | contig 25504 bp, 18 predicted proteins | sample 1538481 | NCBI WGS metagenome assembly OCHD01 (sample SAMN04571699, study PRJEB22368) | human gut metagenome | biome: human gut; material: stool | host: Homo sapiens | place: Luxembourg | collected 2012-09-07
AATCGGCAGAGAGCCGGATAATACATACGAGCATCGAAGTCGTAACTGTCATAGCCGTGCAGCTCTATAAACTCCTTTCCTCCGTATTTGTACGGCTGTTCTTCGGGCTGGTAATGGGCTTCATAAGGAAGACCGAAAGGATAGTATTGCATACGTTGGTAGGTGACGGTATGCTCTATGGGGGTTGGGCGAATAGGTGGTTTATCTCCGCCTATCGCCCCCCGGTTCGTCAAGGAAAAAGGAGGTTCCACTGGTATTAGTTTTGCTACCGCACTGCCGTAGACGGTGCGGATATTCCCTTGATAATCCCGCACGAAGTACCGGAAATCTTGTTCCGAACAATCCAAATAGCCGTCGCCGTTATGAATTCGTATCAGGGTATCGCTCTCGAAATCGGCTCCCGCATATTCCAAAGAACCCCGACGTGCTGTAACATGACTGCTCATGGCCGCTGTCCCCGATGTACTGCCGAAGGTCTGACCCGCGGGGATAACGACCGTTGTCTGTGGTGTGAGGTATTTACTGCCGGTTCTCTTGCCGTCGGCGGTGTAATAATTCACGATAGCCGACCCGTTGCGGAACTGTACGGTGTCGGGCAGATTCAGCAAATTGTATCGTATGGCGACAATATCCCGGTCGAGGTCAGCCGTCATATTTCCGTTGGAGTCCTTTATTACAAAATAAGACAATCGTCCGAATGTGAAATTCATATCGTTTGAACTTTCAGGAATATAATCTATACTATATTTGACAAGTCAAATGGAAGCAATCTTTTTATTTTTCAAAACGTAATTATACTTTATTGTTAGTATGAGTTATTTAGCTTTAACGTCATTATCGAGAAACATAATGGGAAAGATTGTCTCGACAGTTTCTCCTCGATGAGTTGCCGGGATAAATTTATATTGGCATATTATCTTGGCTACTTTTAATGCTTCCTCATCGATTACTGTGTCTCCCGAACTTTTTCTGATACCGATTAGTTTTGCAATACCATGTTTATCGATTAAGACATCAACTACTACTGGTATTTTCCCTTGCATAGGAGCCCTCTTTACTCGTTTAAAATTCGATGTTATAATTTGCCTTAAAGAATCGTTACCTAAAATAAATTGGGGCTCGGTCTCAACTTCGTATAATTGATATATTTCGTTTGTTGACGGTCGTGATATTTTAAAATACTTTTTTGCTAAGTTTTCTATATCTGCAATGTTTTCGCTTGGAGTAGTTTTGTATGTTCTCATTTTACAAAAAGAGCTGTCTTTATAAAAACTAACTTGCCAGACAGATGGATCATATTCCTTCATATTTGGGATATCTTGCCTTTTTTGTTTAACAAAATTATTCCCTGAATAAAAGATAGGAATCTTGTCTCCAAAAGCTTTGATAGAGTGTCCCATATATATTGTTCGTCCTACGAAATCGAAAGTCTCATATTTATAAGACTTACTATTGTTGCTAAATATCAATAAGGTGTAATATAGTGAATCTGTTGTAGAAATTAGTATTATTTCGTCCTTCCTTTTTTGGGCTTGGATATGTTCGGAGTCATTAAGATATATGGAGATTAATTCTTTTGTAAAATCTGTCAGTACGATATCTCTATTTCCTGAACAGGAAATAAACCAAGTAATGAATATGAAACTAATTATCTTTCTCATACTTTCAAAAATAGATTAAATAAAAAGGTAATTCTTATTTTTTTGAGGGGATTAAGTGTCTTATATATCATTTATTAGAAGAGAAAATATATTCCCATGGGATAGGTCCTATAATTTTGTTTTTATCATACATTATTAAACGCCCCTTTTGTGGCTGATATACATAGTGTTCAACTCTATATCCTTTGGAATTAGAGATAAGTGCTGCCGCATATTTATCACCATGATTGTCTTTTTTTCTAAACCCCGATGGATATGAATTGTTTGGATGATTGTGAACGATCGATGTTACAGTCGCTCCATTCATACTTAATCTTTTTGCTTGTTTACTTACTTTAATGGAGTGTTCTTGATGGTTAGTCATAACAAGGGAACCATTGTTTTGTGTATTTATTAACCCAAATTCAATTTTTGTATTATTAGCAAAGAACTTGAATAAATTTGCTCCGTCTGATTCATTATTAATAGAAAAACTTGTTTCCTGATTGAAAAACCATGCTTTTTTTGAATCGGTTATGACTCCATATTCGAAATTGATGGAATTATACTTCTTGTTCCCGTCTTCATCGACCGAGAAAGTCCGTTGATAATCACCGTTACTATCTTTTGCCACCATATAAAAGGCATCTTGGGTCTTGTTCTCGATACGATTTATAATTCTGCCATCGTAATCTATTTCCCAAATATCCCTCCCGTCCGGGTCTACATAATTCACCGGATTATTATTACAATAGGCATAGGGCGAGATGGAGTAATATTTCTCGCAGAGAGGATCCATCGTCATAAATCGGCAGAGAGCCGGATAATACATACGAGCATCGAAGTCGTAACTGTCATAGCCGTGCAGCTCTATAAACTCCTTTCCTCCGTATTTGTACGGCTGTTCTTCGGGCTGGTAATGGGCTTCATAAGGAAGACCGAAAGGATAGTATTGCATACGTTGGTAGGTGACGGTATGCTCTATGGGGGTTGGGCGAATAGGTGGTTTATCTCCGCCTATCGCCCCCCGGTTCGTCAAGGAAAAAGGAGGTTCCACTGGTATTAGTTTTGCTACCGCACTGCCGTAGACGGTGCGGATATTCCCTTGATAATCCCGCACGAAGTACCGGAAATCTTGTTCCGAACAATCCAAATAGCCGTCGCCGTTATGAATTCGTATCAGGGTATCGCTCTCGAAATCGGCTCCCGCATATTCCAAAGAACCCCGACGTGCTGTAACATGACTGCTCATGGCCGCTGTCCCCGATGTACTGCCGAAGGTCTGACCCGCGGGGATAACGACCGTTGTCTGTGGTGTGAGGTATTTACTGCCGGTTCTCTTGCCGTCGGCGGTGTAATAATTCACGATAGCCGACCCGTTGCGGAACTGTACGGTGTCGGGCAGATTCAGCAAATTGTATCGTATGGCGACAATATCCCGGTCGAGGTCAGCCGTCATATTTCCGTTGGAGTCGTAAAAATAATCGAGTCCGTTATGATTATAGTCCCGATATTCTTTCATGTCGTATCGCCCCTGTTCTCCCACCATATCGGTAATCTCTACTACCCTATTCCCTTCATAAAACCAGTTCATCTCGTCTATCATTCCGCCCCTTCCCCCATTGCGATACAAATTTACCATATTACCATGCTTGTCATATTCATATTCGACATGATAACGGCCGCTGGAAAAATCACTGCCTGTCACCGAATAGGCCGAAGCCAGCCGGTCGTAGGCATCATAAGTGAAGCGATAGCCGTTCACAATCGTGTCGGTATCGGTGCGATATGTCCAATTCATCGCCGATATATTTCCGTTATAACGAACTTTCCCATAGTTTCCCATAAAGCTTTCGTAATACAAATTCTGTACAAAATCGACATCTTCTATCCGAGTGATCCAACCCTGCAAATTATACCGATATTTAGCATGCGTCAGTCCTCCGTCGATACTTTTGCTGGATATCCGTCCCAACTCGTCGTATTCATATATCCAATCGGTAGACAAAGAGTCGTTAACCGCATAATCGGTGCGGGTGAGGCGTCCCGAGCGGTCATAAGTATTTTCTACGGACTCCGATACCGATAAACGCCCCCGGGAATCCAAATGTTCCGTGTATGATTTAAGAATATTTCCCGAAAGGTCGCATTGAGCATAAGTCATTTCATAATCACCCGATACATGCCGAGTGCGTGTCTGTACGGGATTTCCATATTCATCGTAATAATAAACGGTAATCGCATATTTGCTCCTGTCCGTCAAGTCGAACACCTGCGTCCCGGTCAGCAAACCTTTGGCCGAGGAATAAGCCGCACCATATCCCTCCTTACTCCGATAGGCAAGCTGCGAAGCTGCCGTCCCCTCGATGTACAAAAAAGAATAGTCGTCGTAATAATTGACCGTGAGCAACCGGTAATCATTGGCGGCAGGCAGCAGAATCCTGAGGGTATAACCCATACCCGGCCACGCAGTATAACTATCGGCACGTTCCTCGACAAACAATTTTTCTTTACAATACTGGCGCAAGTCTCCGGGGCTGCGAAGCGGATTCGCCTCATAAGTATACAGCACTCGGGAGAGGGCATCATATTTGGTTATGGTCCAGAGACTTTCGCTCTGTTGATTGCCGTCCTGACTCATGACCAACCGATTAGCCCTATCGTAAATCATCTGTATCGATTTACAACCGGGCAAACGCTTCCCTATGCAGTTCCCCCGGTCGTCGTATTTATAGAGATAGGCATACTGTTGCAAAAGAGTGTGGCTGTCGGGATAATTGCCGGTATTATACATTCCGTCCACAGCCATCGGGGGCAGTACGTAGCACAGCCTGCCGTGGTCGTCATAAATGTAGTAAGTGTCATAACCGTTTCCCTGACGGGTCATAACCACTCGACCCGATTTATCGGTGAAACTCTCTTGCCAAATTCCGTCCTCGTCGGTTTCGCGAGTAACATAAAGAGCACCCGGGGTATACCGCCCCACTCGTTGTACCCCATCGGACGAAATTCGGAAAAGAACGACCTCTCCTGCCGTATTGCACCGATATGCAGCAGTCTTCGGGTGAGCGTTCCAAACAGCTCCGGGATTTTTCACACCGACTGTCCGGCTCAACGGTGAGTTTTCGTACAAAGTCTCCCGATAGAGATATGTGTCTCCATAATAACTTTGAGCCGTCTGCCCGTATGTAGAAGGATTCACATAACAGCCGTTGTTCCCCGATACGGGTGTGGGAAGCCCTTGACGATATTCTCTCCCGGCCTCGTCGTAACTAACCGTGGACAGCAGGTCGGCGCCCGTTGCCGTGAAACCCACTCGGGAAGTCTGTTCGGGACGACCCAGCCCGTCATAATAGACCACGGTCGCAAGCGCCTGCGAAGCCCCTTCGGCAGTTATCCGGCCGTCCTCTATATTCGCCGACGTACTACCGCCGGGAAGAACGACCTCCACGATATAATTCTTTTCAGACGACAAACTCAAAGGAATATCGACGGCAGCCGACACTATCGCCGACATGGGTGACAAAAAGAGTATAGACAAACTCATTGAAAAGCGGAGGGGTCTTTTCATAGTATCGTGATTTTGTGTCTCTCCGTAAATTTATGCTTTTTTTTACATTTCCCCAAATATTTCACGCTTTTTTTTCATGCCTCGGCTCCAAACGACTGTTTTAACCCTCTTCAAACAAAATTCGGGAATTATTTTCGAGGAAAGCCCCATGAAACACATTCCCCCTATGCATAGCACGAAAGCCGACTCTTCCCATTATCCGGGAATCACCCTTCTCCGAACAATCGCACAGCATTGGCCGTGGTAGCCTCCTCTACCTCGGCAGTCGTAATATCCAGAATTTCGGCTATTCGCTTCGCCATATAAGGCAAATACGAAGGTTCGTTCCGTTTGCCTCGATAAGGCACGGGAGCCAAATACGGAGCATCGGTTTCGAGCAATATACGCCCGATGCCCACTTCTCGTACCATATCTTCAAGATGAGCGTTCTTGAAAGTAACGATGCCGTTTATCCCGAAATAATAGTCACCGGTTCCCCTCAGCAGACGCACCTGTTCGGCCGACCCCGTGAAACTATGGAATACCCCTCGGAATGCCGGCACTCTGCCCGACTGCAACAGAGCCGATATTTCGTCGAATGCCTCCCGGCAATGAATAATCACCGGCAAACCCGACTCTGCCGCCCACCCCGTTTGCATCACAAAAGCCTCTTTCTGCTCCTCGGCATAGGTCTTATCCCAATACAAATCGAGCCCTATCTCGCCCACGGCGCAATACTCCCCGGAGAAAAGCAGCTCTCTCACCTGTCCAAGCCGCTCCCGATAATCGTCCTCCACCGACGTGGGGTGTAGCCCCATAGCCATACGGCAATAACCGGGAAACAAATCGTTCGTGGCATGCATGGCTTGCACCGTGTCGAAATCGACATTGGGCAATATCACTCGTTCGACTCCCGCTTCACGGGCGCGGCGCACCACCTCGACACGGTCTTCGTCAAACTCTTCCAGATAAATATGCGTGTGAGTATCAATCATCTTCGGGTCGTTTTTCTCCACTGCGGTAATAATATACTACGCCGTAAGCCCGGCAACGGTTCAAACGGATTTCGGCAGGGAGATCGGCGTAATACGTTTCCACCTGATTCCACAAATCCAAGATAATCCGGTCCGCCTCCTCGCGCAAGGCATCCAATCCCGACTGGGAACGAGTCGTATTCAGTTTATAATTCTGTTGTTCCCGATAGGCTTCCTTGAAAATATCGTAATGCACGGTCACTTTCGCGATCGTAGGGTTATAAATAGGTGCGCCTCCGTGCGACACCCGTTCGCGTTCCCCCTCGATGAGACGTTCTCCCCAAACGAGAATGTGCTTCTCGCCGGTCAGCTCGGGCACGGCAAAATCTTCGGGGGCGAGCCCGTAAAACAATTTGTGTTCCTTACGCACCTCGTTACGCAACACTGCCAAATTAAGCACCTGTATGAAATGCGAGATGTACAACCGGGCCGTCTTCAAATGCGACTGATATTGTCGGTTGGCCTCGGCCTGAGCCGTATAGCAATACTGGAACTGCTCGACGGCACTTTTGAAACGTCTCAAAAGAGCGCGGGCCTCGTTCAGCGTTTTATACGAAGCCGCCTGCTTGTCCACATCGCACTCGTGCTCCATCGCCACCGCTTTTTCGAGAGCGGCAAGGCGGGCTTTGTCTGTATTCGGTAACCGGCGGTAAGGCATTGTTTCTGAAAAATTTTAGTGATCTCGTTTTATCAATGAATTCGCCAAATCGTATAAGGGCTGCTTTGCCGCTTCGTCCACTCCGATTTGCCGCAAAGCCTCTATCGCCCGACGGCTGTATTCGTCGACCTGCCGCAGACACAAATCGCCTGCACCGACACGGTCGTACAACGCCGTCACAGCAGCTATCTTCTCGGAAGGATCGTATTCGGCTGCGCTCAACCAGCGGGACAACTCCTCGGCATCTTTCCCTTCGACCCGTTGCCGGGCATTGATGAGCATATACGTTTTCTTGTTATTCAGAATATCGCCTCCTATCTTTTTCCCGAAACGGGCAGGGTCGCCATACACGTCCAACCAATCGTCCTGCAACTGGAACGCCAGTCCCAAAGACTCGCCGAAACGGTAGATACAATCCGCATCCGTCTCGCTCGCTCCGCCTATAATCGCCCCTATCTTCAACGCTCCCCCCAATAGCACGGCTGTTTTCAAGCGAATCATCTCGATATATTCCGCCTCGGTCACATCGTCCCGACGCTCGAATTCCATATCGTATTGCTGACCCTCGCAAATTTCAAGAGCCGTTTTCAGGAACAACTCGACGACAGCCCCCGTGTGCGGAGCCTCTGTGCGGGCGATATAACGGAAAGCGATGATCTCCATAGCATCGCCCGAAAGTATGGCCGTATTCTCGTCCCACACCTTATGCACCGTGGGTTTACCCCGGCGCACGTCGGCTTTGTCCATCACATCGTCATGCAACAGCGTAAAGTTGTGAAACACTTCCAACCCCACCGCCGCATTCAATGCCCGACGATAATCGCCCGCAAACATCTCGCAAGCAAGCAACGTCAACAACGGCCTCACGCGCTTACCGCCCAACGACAACTCATAACGCACGGGAGCATACAATCCATCGGGTTCGGCGGCATATTCTATCTTCGAAAGTTCAGCTTCTATCGCATCGAAATATCTTTGCAGTTTTTCCATAAACTACTTGAAAATTTTTATGTTTTACATAGAACAGAGTTCAAAATTAACGATTTCCATCGAGCCGAGCAAACATAACTCACAATATAATACGAATAAAGTTCCGATACAAACTCGTTCCGCCACATACTTTATTGCCCTTTTTCCCGTTAATAAATCATCGGGAACCATTCTGCCGAAAGCAAAATTCAATCACGCGACTTTCTGCCGACCGGGAATTTTGGCTATCTTTGAAACCCGAAAACAATTATGACACATACATTTCGATATATAACGGTTCTTCTGGCGACTGTCACTACATGCTTCGCCGGGAGGGGACAAGAGGGGAAAAGCTCGTTCGACTTTCTCAATATCCCCACCTCTACCCACGCCTATACGTTGGGAGGAACCAATATATCCGTCATCGACGAAGATATAAACCTCGTCAATCAAAACCCGGCTCTGATGGGACCCGAATCGGATTTACAACTCGGGCTGAACTACATGAAATACGTCGGGGGAATCAATCTGGCAGGAGCCACTTTCGGAAAGGCGGCCGGAGAACGGGGAGCATGGGCGGCCGGCATACAATACTACGGGTACGGCAAAATGAAAAGTGCCGACGAAACCGGCGTGATCACCGGTGAATTTTCACCCAAAGACATCGTCTTCAACGGTATCTACGCCCACGACATCACCACGACCTTGCGGGGCGGAGTCAATGCCAAAGTCATCTACTCCTCTTACGAACAATACACCTCTTGGGCGCTTGCCGTCGATCTCGGCCTCAACTACTACAACGCCGACAACGACCTCTCGCTCTCGCTGGTAGCACGCAATCTGGGTGGACAAATCAAACGTTACAACGACACTTTCGAACGCATGCCGTTCGATTTGCAGATAGGCTATACGCAAAGCCTCGAACATGCGCCCATACGGGTGTCGGTCACCGCTCGTAACCTCACAAGGTGGAAACTTCCCTATCCCGCCATCGAAAGCAGCTCTTACACCGGGAGCGATGAAATCGTTGAAAAAAGCGGATTCGTGGACAACCTTTTCCGCCACCTCATTTTCGGCGTGGAGTTCCTGCCCACCGACCGCATTTACATAGGAGTGGGGTACAACTACAAAACCCGCACCGACATGCGCACCGCTCACCGTAACTTTCTCTCCGGATTCAGCATAGGTGGCGGAATCAAAGTCCGCATGTTCGGCATAGGTGTCGCCCTCGCACAACAACACACGGGAGCGACCACGCTCATGGTCAACCTCTCGACCAATCTTTTCGAATTCAAAAAATAAACGCTTATGAATAAACCTGAACCTCGGATAATCATCGCCGTCGACGGCTTCTCTTCGTGTGGGAAAAGTACGATGGCGAAAGCTCTTGCCCGGAACATAGGCTACATTTATATCGACAGTGGCGCGATGTACCGCGCCGTCACCCTCTACTGCCTCGACCACGGTCTCATCGACGGCGACACGGTCGATACCGATACGCTGAGGTCCCTCATGGACGACATTCAAATCGATTTCCGCCCCGATCCCGAAACGGGTATGACACACACATTCCTAAACGGAATCGACGTAGAGCGTGAAATTCGCTCCATGCGAGTATCCGACAAGGTAAGCCCCGTTAGTGCCATACCTTTCGTGCGCACGGCGATGGTCGCCGCACAGCAAAAGATGGGCGGACGGAAAGGCATCGTCATGGACGGGCGCGATATAGGCACGACTGTATTCCCCCATGCCGAACTGAAAATATTCGTCACGGCCTCGGCGGAGACTCGGGCACAACGACGCGTCGACGAACTGAGGGCGAAAGGTATCGATGTCGATTTCGACGAAGTGGTCGCCAACATCAACAAACGCGACCACATTGACCAGACCCGTAAAGAAAGTCCTTTGCGCAAAGCCGACGATGCCATAGAACTCGACAATTCCCACATGACAATCGCCGAGCAGGACGCATGGCTCATGACCCGGTACAAAGAAACCGTCAAAAAACTTCGATAAACCACCCGCAAAGGTAGAAAGGAGACAGGTTATGGCACGCATAGAAATAGACGAACATTCGGGTTTCTGCTTCGGTGTAGTCACGGCTATCCGCAAGGCCGAAGAAGAACTCGACCGCACCGGACGACTCTACTGCCTCGGCGACATCGTACACAACAGCAACGAGGTGGAACGACTCAAAGCCAAAGGGCTCATCACCATAGACCACGAGCAACTCAAACAGTTGCACGACGTGAAAGTATTGCTGCGAGCCCACGGCGAACCTCCCGAAACCTACCGAATCGCCGCCGAGAACAACATCGAAATCATTGACGCCACCTGCCCTGTCGTGTTGCAACTGCAACGTAAAATCAAAACCGCATACGATTCCAACCCTCCCGGAGAGGCGCAAATCGTTATCTACGGCAAAACCGGACACGCCGAAGTCAACGGACTGGTGGGACAAACCCACGGCAAAGCCGTCGTCATCGAGGGAGACAAAGACCTCGACAAGATAGACCTCCGCAAAAAACTGTTGCTCTATTCCCAGACAACTAAGTCGGTAGAAGGTTTCCGCCACATCGTCGACGAGATAAAACAGCTGAAACCCGATGGACAATTCGAATCGTTCGACACCATCTGTCGGCAAGTCGCCAACCGCATTCCCAATATCAGGGAGTTTGCCCGCCGACACGACCTTATCCTGTTCGTTTGCGGGAAAAAGAGTTCCAACGGACGGGTGCTTTTCGGAGAATGCCTGCAAGTCAATCCCCAATCCCGACTCGTTTCCGACATCAGTGAAATAGACCCCACATGGCTCGAAGGAAAAGAGAGCATAGGTATCTGCGGAGCTACCTCCACCCCCCGCTGGCTCATGACCGAAGTCCAAGAATACATAACCCGGTTATTGGAAACGACCGGCTCTACCGCCACCCGATGACCGACCGTATTTCTGTGAATACCCAAAAGCACATAATCCGGCTCAGCCCGGATAAGTTTACTCCGATACTTTATACAAAAATAGATTCTACCCCTGCCTTTCATTTTGGTAAATAGTTTATCAAAATGAAAGGCATTTGCGCTCCGAAAAAACCGACTATCGCCATAATAATCAACAATTTAATCATATCCCCACAAAAATGGTCTGCCATTTGTCGTGTAAGAGATATGAAACTCTACATCATATCAAACAGACTGCCGGTCAAGGTAAGCGAAAAAAACGGAACGTTTTCATTCACCCGAAGCGAAGGCGGGCTGGCAACGGGGCTCGATTCTCTTCAAACTGCTTACGAAAAGCATTGGATCGGGTGGCTGGGAATTTGTGTGGATAATGATAGCGACAAACAAGCGATCGGGGAAAAATTGGAAGAACTAAACTTTCACCCCGTATTCCTGTCCGACACCCAGATAAAAAATTATTACGAAGGTTACAGCAACAGTACCATCTGGCCGCTGTGCCACTATTTCTTTGCCTATACATTGTACAAGGACACTTTCTGGCAAGCCTACCGAGAAGTAAACAAGCGATTCTGTGAAACCATCTGCCGGCTGATAGGCCCCGAAGATAAAGTGTGGGTACAGGATTATCAACTGATGTTATTGCCCGGTATGCTTCGAGAAGCCGTTCCCGACTTGTGCATAGGCTATTTTCATCACATACCTTTCCCGTCCTATGAACTCTTCCGCATATTGCCCGAACGAGCCGAGATTCTCAAAGGTCTGTTAGGAGCCGATTTCATAGCTTTTCACACTCACGACTACATGCAGCACTTTATCAGTGCGGTAGAACGCGTGCTGCGCATGAATTTCAAATTGGACGAAATACAGTTAGGCAATCGGGTCGTACGAATAGATGCCCTTCCTATGGGGATTAATTACGACCTGTACCACAATGCTTCTACACAACCGGAAGTCCGTCAAGCGGTCGACCGCACGAGAAAACTGTTCGGAGATCACAAGTTGATTCTCTCCGTGGACCGCCTCGATTACAGTAAAGGAATCCTGCACAGGCTGCGAGGCTTCGCCGCCTTCCTCGAACATCACCCCGAATATCATGGCAAGGTCGCTTTGGCTATGATCATAGTCCCCTCGCGCGACCACGTAGGCAGTTACGCCCAATTAAAGACCAAAATAGACGAAGAAATAGGCTCCATCAACGGGGCGTATTCTACGATGGATTGGACTCCGGTATATTATTTCTATCACGGATTTTCTTTCGAGGAACTGACAGCCATGTACCACATGGCCGACATAGCGCTTGTGACACCCCTCCGGGACGGAATGAACTTGGTAGCCAAAGAATATGTAGCCGCCAAAAGCGAAAATCCCGGTGTATTGATTCTCAGCGAAATGGCAGGAGCAGCCGTCGAATTGACCGACGCTCTGTTAATCAATCCCAATGACACGGGACAAATCGAACGGGCAATTTGTCAAGCATTGGAAATGCCCGTAGAGGAACAGTTGCGACGGCTGCAAAACATGCAGAAAATCATCTCGACCCAAACCGTCGACAAATGGGCTGCCGACTTTACCGACGAGTGGAACGATATTTGCCGCAAGAACATCTCCTTCCGCAAAAAACAGATTACAGCAAACGCGATAGGCACTATCAAACAAGAGTACAATAGAGCGAAAAAACGGCTCATTCTTTTGGACTACGACGGAACATTGGCGGCTCTCAAACCCCGCCCCGAAGATGCCGAGCCGACGCCCGAACTCATAGAAACGCTACAAAAACTTTGTGAAGACTCCGACAACCACATCGTTATCAATAGCGGACGCGATCACTTCACATTGGAAAAATGGCTGGGAAACCTTCCGGTCTCGATAGCTGCGGAGCATGGAGCATTCTATCGGGAAAACGGGCTATGGCACAAAAACATCAACAAACCGGTATGGAGCGCAGGTTTGTTATCTATCCTCAAACTATTCGTAGCGAAAACACCCCGTTCGCGTCTGGAAGTCAAAGAAACCGCCATCGCATGGCACTATCGGGAAAGCGATGCTTGGCTGGGAACTTTGCGAGCCCAACAATTAGCCAACGAACTTGTTTGTATCTGTATACAACAGAAATTGCAAATCATTCAGGGAGACAAAGTGATCGAAATAAAATCGCCCGATTACAACAAAGGCTCGGAAGTTTCCCGCCAGCTCAAAAAAGAATATTACGATTTCATTCTGGCTATCGGCGACGACACCACCGACGAAGATATGTTCAAGGCTCTGCCCAAAAATGCGGCAACCATAAAAGTGGGTTACGTCTCCGAAACCGCCAGATACAACTTGCCATCACAGGAACAAGTCCTCCCCTTGTTGCAAACATTGGTAAATATTTCGGGCGAGTCATCGACCAACGATAAAGTCCGAAAAGGATTGAACTCCGCATTACATTTCTTTAAAGAACTATTAAACTTAAAATAAAACCGATGAATAACCTCAACTATGGTGTAATTGGAAACTGCCGGACGGCAGCGCTCATATCGGAAAAAGGGAATATCGAATGGTTGTGTTTCCCCGACTTCGATTCGCCCTCTATCTTCGCGGCACTGCTCGATAGGGACAAAGGCGGTTGTTTCGGATTCGAAGTGTCGAACGAATATCACATCTCGCAATCTTATGTACCTCATACCAATATACTATCCACCCATTTCTCTTCCGACGAAGGAGAATTTGTCGTGCTCGACTTCATGCCGTGCTACCGTTCCTATGAAAAAGAGCACTATCTGCCCGCAGAAATATATCGTTATATCCGTTGGATAAAAGGGACACCCCGGTTTAAAGTAAATTACAATCCGGCTCCCGATTATGCACGGGGAAAAGTCATACACAACATTACCGACGAATACATCGAAACTTATTGTTCGTCCGAGAACAAAGACCGACAATACCTATACTCTTCCCTGTCTTTACAAGACATCGAACAAAAAAAGGAAATCACGCTCCAACGAGATGAATTTTTCCTGCTGTCATACAACGAAAAGGTGATTCCGATAGACATCGAACGGGAAAAGCTCGAATATTGCCGCACACTGGTCTATTGGCTCAACTGGACGAACCGGACTAAAAAATACTCGCTCTACAACGACGTTATAGAACGAAGTCTGTTAGTATTGAAGTTAATGTCTTATTACAACGGAGCCGTATTGGCGGCACTCACTACGAGCCTGCCCGAAACCGTCGGTGACGTCCGCAACTGGGACTATCGTTTTTGTTGGTTGAGAGATGCATCCATGTCCATCGAGACCCTCTTCCAAATCGGGCATGCAGGAGCGGCTCGCAGATTTATGAAATTCATTCAATCCACCTTCGTCGCCAAGCACGAGTCTTTTCAAATCATGTATGGCATTCGCGGAGAAAGGCAATTAAAAGAAATCATTCTGGACCACCTCGACGGATATAAAAACTCCAAACCGGTGAGAATAGGAAACGATGCCTATCACCAAAGGCAAAACGACTCGTTCGGCTATCTCATGGACTTGATCTACCAATACTATCGACTCATGCCGGGGACGTTAGACGAAATAGAAGACATGTGGGAAATGGTGAAGAGTATTCTCGCCACAGTCGAAGAGGAATGGAGAGAACCGGACAAAGGAATCTGGGAAATCAGAGGGGAAAGTCAGCATTTCGTCTCCTCGAAAGTAATGTGCTGGGTCGCTTTGGATCGGGGAACGAAAATCGCCAATATGCTAAAAAAATACAAATATATCGAACGCTGGCAGAAAGAAGCCGACAAGATAAAAACCGATGTGATGACTCACGGCTGGAAAGAAAAAATCCACAGTTTTTCCCAGACCTACGAAAACACGGCCTTAGATTCCTCCCTGCTCCTCATGGAACCCTACGGCTTCATCGAAGCGAACGACATTCGTTATCACCAAACAGTGAAAGCCATAAAAAAAGCGTTGTTACACAAAGGCTTGATGTACCGGTACAACAGCAAAGACGACTTCGGACTGCCCTCCTCGGCATTCACGATATGCACCTTTTGGCTCGTGAGGGCTCTTTTCGTCATAGGAGAAAAAGAAGAGGCCCGCTGTCTGTTCGACGAAATACTGAAATGCTCCAATCACTTGGGTCTGTTCAGCGAAGATTTGGACTTCGACACCAAAGAACAATTAGGGAATTTCCCCCAAGCCTATTCCCATCTGGCTCTGGTAAACACGGCCATTCTATTTGCAGAAGAAGACAAGAAATTATCGTTCATTCGACCCTAAAAAAACAGAAAAGAGGCGGTATTGCGAAAACATTTCTTCACAATATCGTCATCTCTACTGTACCGGTATTTGACTTTTAATTTCTATATTTGCCGAAAATGCAAAAATAGGAAGAGGTGCGGCATAAAATTAGCGCAAGCTCTTTTTTCTACATTCACCTTTCACTATCTTTGCTACCAATTAAACAATATAGGTTATGTCGCAAATTAAATGTGTAGGTATTTTAACTTCCGGTGGCGATGCTCCCGGAATGAATGCGGCCATTCGCGCGGTAACTCGTGCAGCCATCTACAACGGATTCGAGGTAAAAGGTATTTATCGAGGTTATAAAGGTTTGATTACGGGAGAAATAACCCCTTTCAAAACGCAAAACGTAAGTAACATCATACAGTTGGGAGGTACGATATTGAAGACAGCCCGCTGTCAAGAATTCAAAACGCCCGAAGGACGAAAAGTCGCTTACGACACACTCGTCAAAGAAGGCATAGATGCCCTTGTCGTAATCGGAGGAGACGGAACATTGACCGGTGCGCGCATTTTCGCCACCGAATACAACTATCCCATCGTAGGATTGCCGGGAACGATAGACAACGATCTCTATGGAACCGACACCACTATCGGATACGATACGGCGCTGAACACCATTATGGATGCCGTCGATAAAATACGCGATACCGCAACGTCCCACGAAAGACTGTTCTTTATCGAAGTCATGGGTCGCGATGCCGGATTCCTCGCTTTGAACGGAGCCATCGCTACGGGAGCCGAAGCAGCTATTATTCCGGAGATTTCGACCGAAGTGGACCAACTCGAAGAACTCATCAAGAACGGATTCCGCAAATCGAAAAACAGTAGTATCGTGTTGGTAGCCGAAAGCCCCATCACCGGTGGAGCCATGCACTTGGCAGAACGGGTACAGAAAGAGTACCCGCAATACGATGTCCGCGTAACTATTCTGGGACACATTCAACGAGGAGGTTCACCCACGGCTCACGACCGCATTCTGGCCAGCCGCATGGGTTCGGCCGCCATCGATGCCCTGCTCGAAGATCAACGCAATGTCATGATCGGTATCCGCAACAACGAAATAGAATATATTCCTTTCAATAAAGCTATCAAAAACGACAAACCCATAGACCGAGAATTACTCAACACGTTGAGAAAACTCTCGATCTAATCACGGGGAACATAAAATTTCACTACACGGGGCTGCTTGATGGAATAAAATCAAGCAGCCCCGGTTTTATTGGGAAAAGACCGACCTACACCCTCACCCGGTCCGATGGGTCGAGCAACTTGTAAAGCAAGAAAAATTTTGGCTTGGTAGAAATTCAGACGTGATTTTTATGCAGCTAACTCCTCTCTCCCCCTGCCGTGCCCCGTAGCATTGCGGGGTGTGACGTAGAGATATAGGGGGAGTGCCCGTAGGGCGAGGGGGTTAAACACAATAGTAGAACAAAAATATTGAATCTCACACTCCTCCCCTGTGTGGCGCAGGCAAATAGGGGAGGTGGCACGTAGTGACGGAGGGGTTAAAAAAAGAAAGTTGAATAAAACCGGAAAAAGGACCGGTTAATTCCGCCTTTATTGGGCGGCAAAGTCGCAAGGAAGACGGAGGAAAAAGGGCGAGGACTGTTTGAGCGAAGCGAGTTCCGCAGACCCCGACGACGACCGAGGCGACGAGCCGAAAAGCCCGATAACTGCGGTAGCGCTTCTTGGTTCGTTCTTCTCGCTGCTGAGAAGAATGAACAACAATCTTTCACCCCCTCTCCTCAGAAACAAATGTTTCTTCGGTCTCTCCCCTATATTTTGCGTTGCAAAACACAGGGGAGAAGTATAAAATCTATCCTTATACCAAAACTGAAACACCACTTTCAATCCTCTCCCCCTGCCACGTCCCGTGGCATTACGGGGTGTTTCCGTTAGGGAATATAGGGGGAGTGTCCGCAGGACGAGGGGGTTAAACACAATAGTAGAATAAAAATATAAAACTCCACCCCCTGCCGTGTCCCGTAGCATTACGAGGTGGCACGAAGTGACGGAGGGGTTAGAAAATACCGGTAGGAAGAAAGTTAGATTGTTTTTCTGAAAAGAAAATCGACAGGCTCGTCGCACCGATTCGGCAATTCTCCTCAATTCTCGAATAAAATTTGCATTTGCTCCCGACTTGTTTTATCTTTGTTTTTCTTAGATTTCGAACTATGGAAACGTCCGATCAACAATACACCAACGAAGAGCAACTTATCGAAGATAAATTTCAAGAACTGCTCAACGGATATCTCAACTCCAACCACCGGAAGAAAGTCGAGATTATCGAGCGTGCGTTCAAATTTGCCAAAGAAGCCCACAAGGGAATACGCCGACGATCGGGCGAACCCTACATACTGCACCCTATCGCCGTGGCTCGTATCGTCAGTCAGGAAATAGGTTTGGGCTCTACATCGATATGCGCCGCCCTGTTGCACGATGTAGTGGAAGACACCGAATATACCGTCGAGGACATCGAGAACCACTTCGGGAAAAAGATAGCATCCATCGTCGACGGGCTCACCAAAATATCGGGCGGTATTTTCGGCGACCAAGCATCGGCTCAGGCCGAGAATTTTCGACGGCTGTTGCTCACCATGTCCGAAGACATTCGGGTAATCCTCATCAAAATGGCCGACCGTCTGCACAACATGCGCACGCTCGGTTCCATGCTTCCCAGCAAACAATATAAAATCGCTGGCGAGACGCTCTATATATATGCCCCGTTGGCCCACCGTTTAGGATTGTTCGCCATAAAGACCGAGTTGGAAGACCTCGCCTTCAAATACGAACACCCCGAAGCCTACAACCAAATCAAGCAGAAAATCGCCGAGACCGAAGAATCGCGCCAACAAATCTACAACAACTTCTCCAAGCCGATTGTCGCGAAGCTCAAAGAAATGGGGCTCGAATTCGAGATGAAAGCCCGAGTAAAATCCATCTATTCCATTTGGAACAAGATGGAGTCGAAACACATACCTTTCGAGGAAGTCTACGACCTCTATGCGGTTCGTATCATTTTCAAATGCCCCAACGAAGCCGACGAGAAAAAAGAGTGCTGGGCCATTTACTCGGTCATCACCGACATCTACAAACTGCACCCCGAACGCACCCGCGACTGGGTGAGCCGCCCCAAAGCCAATGGATACAAAGCTCTGCATCTCACGGTCATGGGTCCCGATGGCAATTGGATAGAAGTACAAATACGAAGCGAAAAAATGGACGAGATCGCCGAACGGGGATTCGCCGCCCATTGGAAATACAAAGTGGGAAACTCCGACGAAGAGTCGGAACTCGACATCTGGCTGAAAACCATCAAAGACATTCTCGAACACCCCGAGCCCAACGCCATCGATTTTCTCGACACGATAAAGCTCAACCTGTTCAGTACCGAGATATTTGTCTTTACGCCCAAAGGCGAGCTCATCACATTGCCCAAAGACGCCACGGCACTCGATTTGGCTTTCACTCTGCACTCCGACCTCGGCTTCCATTGTATCGCCGCCAAAGTAAATCACCGGCTAGTACCGCTGAACCAAAAACTGCATAGCGGCGACCAAGTGGAAATACTCACCTCCAAATCGCAAACGCCCAAAGAGGAATGGCTCAACTTCATCACCACGGCCAAAGCCCGAAGCAGACTGACGGCGTCGTTGCGGAAAGACCGGCGAAAAATCATAGCGAAAGGAGAGAAAATTCTGAAAGAATTTTTCGAAAGCAGTCACATCGAATACAACAACGATGTAGTAACCAAAATATTAAGCAACCTCGGCATACGACATCGGGACGATCTGTTCTACAAAATAGGAAATGACGAGATTACCCCCAACGAAAATATCAAAAAAATCATCAAGGGAAAAAGTCAAAATCCCTTCATGCGGTATCTGAAACTTTCGTTCGGCAGCAACAACGGGAAAAACGAACAACCCAAACCCGTCACTCCTCAGCAACTTACGATAGACCGCAAACAGACCTACATTCTGCGAGACGAGAACGGAGTGAAAAACTATAAAGTAGCGGATTGCTGTTGCCCGATACCCGGTGACGACGTCTTGGGATATGTGGAAGACGACGAGACCGTAGTCGTGCACAAAAGGGAATGTCCCGTAGCCATGCGACTGAAATCGAGCTTCGGCCCACGGTTGGTATCCACGCAATGGGAAGCCAGCGAATCGCTCTCTTTCCCCGCCAAGATAGAGATACAAGGTATCGACCGGATAGGGATTCTCAACGAAATCACCCGGGTGATTTCCAATGAATTGATTATCGACATGAGAGGACTCACCATAAAAGCCAACGAAGGAGTATTCACCGGGACGGTCAACATCATGGTGCACGACACCCGCGTCGTAGAATCGCTTTGTAATAAATTACGTAAAATAAAGGGCGTACAGAAGGTCGCACGCTGTAAAGAATAACCCGTAGAATCATGGATAAAAACCGTATACAAAAATTCCTGTCCAGCACACGTGTCCTGCAATTTGTCTTTTTCGTGGCAGCAGTGACATTGGTTACCTATTTCTTCCCGAGAGAAGGAAAATTTCGTTACACCTTTCAGGAAGGGAAACCGTGGAAGTACGGATTGCTCACCGCTCCGTTCGACTTTCCCGTTTATAAAGACGAAGCCGTCATTCAACAAGAGCGCGACAGCATCATGCTCGACTTCCAACCGGTCTTCTCACACAACGAATCGATAGAGAAAAAGTCCGTCGACGACTTCGAAAAAGCATTGAGCAACTATACGGAAATGTCTATCCCGCCGACTCTCCGCAAGAACTTGGTCCAAGCTCTGCGAGAAGCCTATCGGAAAGGAATCGTCTCTTCCGAAGCATACACCCAACTGCACTCCGGAAAATTCAAGGAAATACGAATCCTCGAAAACAATGTCGCGCGCGAAATACCGGTATCCGAACTGCAATCTGCACGGGAAGCCTACGAAAACATGCTCAATAAATTCCCCGACTCCTACTCGCATCATATTTTACAAACCTGTAACCTGAACGATTTTCTAAACACAAATATCGCATTCGATAGTATTACGACCGACCGGCTCAAAGACAATCTGTTACAACGAATCGCTCTCTCCGACGGTATTGTTCAAGCCGGAGAACGCATTGTCGACCGGGGCGAAATCATCACGCCGCAAACCTATCGCATTCTCAAATCGCTCGAAACCGTCACCTTGAAAAAAAGCGTCGGCAACGACCACAGAGGTTACACTATACTGGGACAAATCATCGTATTCACCTGTCTCTTTTCTTTTTTCTATCTGTTCTTGGCGCTGTTCCGTCCGCAGACTTTCAACGAGATGCGTACCCTCGGCTTTATGATGATGCTCATCGTGGGCATCTCCCTGATAGCTTTTTTCCTTTCCGAAATTCGATTACAAGGTATATATTTGGTTCCGTTCGCCATTATTCCCATTATCGTGGTCACCTTCTTCGACTCGCGCACCGCACTCTATGTACACCTCATTACGGTACTTATCTGTGCTTTTACGGCGCCGTTCGCACTCGAATTCATCTTCTTGCAACTCATCGTGGGCATGACCGCCATCGACAGCCTCAGCGACCTTTCTCGTCGCTCCCAGCTCATGCGCTGCGCCCTGCTCGTCTTTCTCGCTTACTGCTTTGCCTACGTGGGATATACACTCCTTTCCGAAGGCGACCTCTCGAAACTGAATTACAATATGTTCATCTATTTCGGAGTCAATTGTGTATTTCTGCTTTTCGCCTACCTCCTTATCTATATATTCGAAAAGGCCTTCGGGTTCATTTCCACAGTCACTCTGGTCGAATTGTCCGATGTGAACAATCCCATATTGAGACAATTATCCGAAGAGTGCCCCGGAACCTTCCAACACTCCCTGCAAATCTCCAACTTAGCGGCCGAGGCTGCCAATAAAATAGGAGCGAAGGCTCAATTGGTTCGTACCGGAGCCCTTTATCACGATATCGGGAAACTCAAAAATCCGGCATTCTTCACCGAGAATCAATCGGGGTTCAATCCGCACACACCGCTCTCCTTCGAACAAAGCGCACAAATCGTCATCTCTCATGTGAACGACGGACTAAAAATGGCCGATAAACTACGATTACCCCAAGCTATCAAAGACTTTATCTCCACGCACCACGGACACGGGAAAGCAAAATTCTTTTACAACTCCTTCTGTAACAAATACCCCGACCAACCCATAGACGAATCGAAATTCACCTACCCCGGTCCCAACCCGTTCACGAAAGAGACGGGAATACTCATGATGGCCGATGCCGTCGAAGCCGCTTCGAGAAGCCTCAAAGAATACACCAACGAAAGTATCTCGCAACTCGTTAACCGCATCATCGACTCGCAAGTCGCCGACGGCCTCTTGCGCGATACCCCCCTCAGCTTCCGCGATGTGGAGACGATCAAAGCTACCTTTATCGAGAAACTCAAAACCATCTATCACACCCGCATTAGTTATCCCGAACTGAATAAAAACGGGAAAGCCGAGGAGAAAAAAACAGACAAGGAAACAACAAAAGCAGACAACAATGCTCCCTCTCCAACTGAAATAAAGAAATAATCGATAAAAATTCTATTCCTCTTTAACAGGCTGTCAAAATATCATTCTCGTTAGACGAACTTATGAAAATAAGCAAATGATAGGAACAACATATAATCCATGAAACAATACGAAGCAGTCATTGAAACATTAGATAAATTAGGTGGTGTAGCCACATTGGGAGACTTAAACTCAGAAGTTTTTAAAATCCAAGAATGTGAATGGAAAACAAAAACTCCATTCGCATCAATCAGACGCATAGTTCAACAAACTAAGGGTATTTATAAAATCAAACCCGGATTATATGGCCTTGAAAAATACCGAAAACAAAACGAAGAAAGAGGAATTATTCCTGAAACAGAAAAGAACAAAGACTCCGAAATACAGAGATCGTTCAATCACGCTTACTATCAAGGCCTACTGGTGATAATAGGTAATTTGCGTAATCTGAAAACGTTTATTCCAAACCAAGACAAAAATAAAAAATTTTACGATGGGAAAACGCTTCAAGAACTCTCTACACTCAAAAAATTACCCAATTACTCCTACCCCGCATTAATAAATCGAAGTGCGATGATTGATACCATTTGGTTCAATGAACGCAATATGCCTCATTCGTTCTTCGAAATAGAACACTCGACAGATATCCAAAACTCGCTCTTAAAATTTAATGATTTGCAAGATTTTTACGTCAGAATGGCCATAGTGGCAGACGCCAAACGAAAATCTGAATTTGAAACCAAACTTTCATATCATGCATTCGACGAGTTACGGTTAAACAAGCGCGTCTCTTTTTTAAGTTATGAAGCTCTTGTTAAACAATATGAAATGGAAATAGAGAAACAATCTCTTGATTTTATACTATAACATTAGCCATACCATAGAAATCACAAAGCCATTATCGTGTGATACACCTTTTCGATAAAAAGCTCGTAATCGTTAAATATCACACCATTCCCGAAATCATTATAGTCATGTTCTGTTAATGATAAAGAAGGATTCAACCTCCTATAATAATCCATATACTCCCTGCTGGTAGACAAAGAGTCGTTATCAGGAATATGCACGACATAAATCAAAGTTTTGTTAGGTGTATGGAAATAGATACTAGCATCATCTTGAGAAAGAGTAACATATTTTTCGGCATTATGAGCTGTAAAAGTCTCCCACCGGCTCAATTCTCCAGATCGTTGATAATACGGTAGTTTATCAAGTATGATGAATATTTGAAAATACGGACAATTCCCACATCGTATATTGGCAGTTTCACCCAACATGTTCTCAAAATAATTGTTCGAGTTTTGCGAGTAATTCTGCATAACGAATTTAACCGCCAAACCGGCTACGGCACGCTCCCCTTTCTTCACTGTAATATCCACAGCCTTATTGACATAACGTCCCCTTATCTTCGTCTCTTTACCAATTCCATACCCCTGCGAAAAAACGGTATAATTCCGGCCTAACTTTTCTGCCAAATCTCGTGCTATTGCACCGTGTAACGGTTTAAGTTTTGCCGTGCTCCGAGATGTACCCTTTTCGATAAACTCTTTGAACGAATTAGTAAGCACTCTCAAAAAGTCCGAGTTGCCCAGTGGATAAGTTATCTCTTCCCTTTCCATATTCCAATTGTATCTTATAATTTATATATAGTTCCAAGTCTTTCGAATTGAAGGTATAATATCCACCGCTTTTATAATTTTTGAGTAGCGAAACGTAACGAATAAATTCCTCGTTTCTAATAATCCGATCGAGCATATCGAATGTAACCCTTTTATCAGGCAATATATACAAGCCGCTATACAGACCACACCCTGGTGGAACCTCCGTCAATTTAATACTCTCGACTCCTTTGATACAAGTGTTAACAGCATACTTCAAGATACAAACATCTTTCAACGCCTGTGTACGTCCATACAAAAACCAATCAGGCGTCTCACTTCTTTTTCTTCCTTTTAGAAGTTTTTCCGCATGATCCTCTAAATACCGACATACACTCTCGCTCTCCGACAAAAGTTCATACTCGAGAGGAGACCCTTTTTCATCATAAGGGAAAAAAGCCCTCGACCATTTTCCTGTCGAGGCCTTCAACACCGGAATCGTATACTCCATAAAAGGCAGTTCGCCGATAAACACATCGTCGAACAACGTAGCGAATCCATTTTTCACCCGTACATATGAATCCGAAGCAGACAGCCTTATCCGCTTCAACAGTTCCAACTCCTTCTTACCGGAAAGATAAAACTTGCGATTTATTTGTATCTCGTCGTATGACAGCGTGTCTATGTGCCGTATTTTACCCACCCGTTCGTCATAGACATTATAATCTATCCGATCATTATCTTCGACTTTTTCAAACCGGGAAATCAACGTATAGGTAGTAGCCTTGAAAGGTTGAAAATGTCCCATATCCACTACTCCTGTCAAATACTTTCTCAAAACAATTTCACGACGCATATTCTCACCTGCCAAGCTATTCAGCCACGAACTCGGCGTAATATAACACAATCGTCCACCTGCCGACAACATACGAAGACCTAATTCGAAAAACACCAGAAACAAATCCGTCATTCCCCCATTGGCAAAAGTAAACTGTTTGACATCTGTATAATCGGTTTCTAAATTATGAACTCTCACATACGGGGGATTACCCACCACAAAATCCATTGCCCCGTCATAAATTTTGATTTTCAAAGCATTACCTTCGATAATATCCCAATCCACATCGGTTACACCGAACTTCAAAGCAACAAGATTCAAATTTTCTATGCACCGTTCATAAGTCCCGGCATCGATTTCTATCCCATGTATATATGTCTGCAATTCGTCTTTAAGGAGAGCGATATCATCATTCCCTGCACGAAAAGCCCGGCAATAACGGCCGACAATTTCGCAAAGAAATGCCCCCTCGCCACAACTGTTATCGATGATGTGCTTTCCCAATATGCGGGGAGATTCCACATAACCGCAAAAATCCAATATATCGGCGACCAAATAATCGGGGGTAAATACTTGCCCGCTATGTTTTATCCGTAAACTTCCCATGAATTGCAAAGATAATATATTTTCCTTTTTTCCTGCCCATCACCTTCCAAAACATCGTTTCGTATCACCCTGCCATAAAACGGGGTGGAAGCGGCATTTCTTTTGCAGAAAATTGCAGAAGAAATGGGGATTGTATTTCATCACGAAGAGATTACGGTCGAAGAGAACCGACAGAGAAACGAATACCTGCGACGGTACTATAACCCCGAGACGGGAGAGGGTAGCGATACAGGCGACCGCCGGATATTGCGGTTGCCCGATGCTCCTATACCGGTTCAATATATTCCGAAGGCTCTGTTCGAGAACGAAATAATGGCGCAAAGACTCGTCGAATGCGGGAGTCTGGCGGTGTATGCCGAACGATACGGTCACGACAAAATAATCGCTACCGACGAAGCAGGAAGAAACCCGAAACTCGCCGACGGCGGGGATGCCACAGAAGAACTATGGAGGGAGTGGATACGGGTGCGAATTCGGTACGATTTCGAATTTTGGGCATTCAGCTTTGTCCGTATCAAAGATAAATTGGGAGCCGAAGACATTCCATTCCGTCTGAACAGACCGCAACGGCGCATATTGGGGATGCTCGAAGATATGCGCACGGCGGGAAAACCCATTCGCCTCATCTTGCTCAAAGCCCGGCAATGGGGAGGTTCCACTCTCGTACAAATCTATATGGCATGGATTCAGCTGGTGCACTGCCGCAACTGGAACAGCGTGATTTGCGCCCATCTCAAAGAATCGGCCGCCAACATCAAGGGCATGTACAGCAAACTGCTCGCCAACTATCCCGACACCAGCTGGGCCTTGGCGTCCTGGATCTGATCAT
>OCHD01000832.1_pt1 | contig 23920 bp, 20 predicted proteins | sample 1538481 | NCBI WGS metagenome assembly OCHD01 (sample SAMN04571699, study PRJEB22368) | human gut metagenome | biome: human gut; material: stool | host: Homo sapiens | place: Luxembourg | collected 2012-09-07
AAGATGGCATAATTAATTTATCATGACATTTAGTATTATATTTGCAATTCTAAGCGTTTCCATAGACGCATTAATTATTATATTAACAGGAATATACAGCATTTGGTGGGCTGATCTTTTAATGGTTCTAGCTTTACCTATTTTTTATGCTGCTATATTTATTGTTTATTTACTCATATTGTTTATTTGGTCTTTATTTATTAATAAGAAAAAAGATTATGTTAATCCAAATAAATTTTATTACTTTATTTTAAAACAAACTTGTTATTTATTAGTACAATTTTCAAATTCAAAGATATATTGTACTGGTTTAGATAAAATACCAAACGATAGAAAGTGTTTGATAGTCAACAATCATACGTCGAATTTTGACCCAATTTGTATTATGGCCGCGCTTAAGCAATCACCTATAATTTGTATTACTAAACCAGAGAATAAAAAGATTCCAATTTGTGGACCTTTTATTCATAGAAATGGATTTATATCTATCGATAGAAAAAGTGCTATGAAAGCTTTAAGGTCAATTATGCGTGCAGCAAAATTAGTCGAAGAAGATAAGGCACATATTTGTATATCTCCTGAGGGTACACGTAGCAAGACTGGTGAACTATTACCATTTAAAGCTGGTAGCTTTAAAATAGCTTACTATTCTAACTCTCCTATTGTTGTTGTTAGTTTACTTAACACTAATAAGATAGCTAAAGACTTTCCTTTTAAACGTACTAAGGTGTATTTAGACGTCGTTGATGTTATATACCCTGAAGATTATAAGGAAAAGACTACTATTGAAATTAGTGAAATAGTAAGAAATGAAATACAAGAACAATTAAATATTAGGAAAGGAGAAAAGAAATAATTATGAATTATATCCTAGTTAATAAGCTTGCAAACAATGAACATGCATCTGAAACTGTTAGTGGTGCTATTGAAAAGTTAAGTAAAAGATTTGGTAATGTCGAAGAAGTTAGCCTTAACGAAATAGATAGAGTTAATTTTTATAAGACATTAAAAGGAGGCGATAATATCGTCTTAGTTGGTGGAGATGGAACAATTAACTTCTTTGTCAATGAAATAAAAGATTTAGATGTTACTTTTGATGCTTATGTCTATGCTGCTGGAACAGGTAACGATTTCCTTAAAGATGTCGAAAAAGACATTGATAGCGATGGTTTGTTACACTTGAATAAATATATTAAGAACTTGCCAACAGTTACTATTAATGGTAAAGAGACTAGATTCATTAATGGTATCGGTTATGGAATTGATGGAGAAGCTTGTAGAGTAGCTGATGAAATGAAAGCTAAAGGCAAAAAGAAGATCAACTATACAAGTATTTCTATCAAATTAGCTTTATTTAAATATAGAAGACCAACTGCTACAATAAAAGTCGATGGAAACGTTATTACACGTAAGAAAGTTTTCTTAGCTTCAGCAATGAATGGTAGATACTATGGTGGTGGTATGTTTGTTGCACCTCAACAAGATAGATTAGGTGGTAAACTTACTATGGTTTGTATGCACTCATATTCAAGAATTAAGGCTTTAATGATCTTTGCTTCAATCTTTACAGGTGGTCATATTAAACATAAGAAACAAGTTGACGTAATTGAAGGAAAAGAAATTGAAGTTATCTTTAGTAGACCAACATCACTTCAAATCGATGGTGAAACAGTTTTAAATGTCACAAGTTATAAGGCTAAAATTTAATAAAAGTAATATTAAGGCTTAACAAAATAATAACTGTTAGGCCTTTTTTGTATGAAAAAAGGATTGCTGAATAAACAACAATCCAATTTGAGTTTAAAATTTCGTAAAGCACAAGCACAAAGTATAACCTTAAACTCCATACTTGTCGTTAATATGATACTAAAGTAGAAAAAACCTATTGCTTAATCTAGTTAATATCTAACGTAGTTTAAAGTTATCACAATAATTCTATTTACCATATGTTAATTTTCTTTTAAAAGTATTGCATTTCAGTATTTTAGGAAGTTCAACTCCCTTTTTGTATAAAATATATCTAAAAATTGACCTTCGACATATTTCTTTAATAAATAAAGTTTATACTTAGCCCTTTCACTATATATAAACGTAAGATTTTATATGTTTTTGCTCACTTTTTTGATAAATTTTGATTTCTTTACAATTTGTTTATAATTTAATAGCTTTTTCTAATATCATTAATGGTATATTGCTAAATATCCATATGTTTTGGTAATTACTTATTGAAAATATAAAATTGCTAAGAATTACTTTTTTCAAAAAATATATAATAAATTTATCTTTAGATAATATTTTAATTAAGACTTTATTTGATTAAATTTTTGTATGTTTAACAATCATTATAAAAAATAATATTCATACAATTAATAAGGTGGATATTATGAAATTTTATTTAATTGGTATTAAAGGGTCAGGCATGAGTGCCTTAGCTTTATATTTGTTAGATTTAAATTATGTAGTAACTGGTGTTGATATAAGTGAAGAACTGTTTACAGAAAAGGAATTACTTAGTCGAGGAGTAGTAATTAGTAATTTTGATAATATAAAATTAGTAGATATTAAGACTAATATTGTTATATATTCATCAGCATATAAAGATAGTGAAATCGTTAAATATTTAAAAGTAAAGTATCCTACTTTTGAATATCATGAGTTTTTATCATATTTATTATCAGGTAAAAAAGTGATAGCTATATCTGGAACACATGGAAAAACTACAGCATGTAATATGTTAGATTTAATTTTAAGTCACAAGACATCACTTATTGAAGGGGATGGAGTAGGAAGAGGAAATAATTCTGATTATGCTATAGTTGAAGCTTGCGAATATAAAGATCATTTTCTTAGCTATAATCCCTATATTTCATTAGTCTTACCACTAACTTTAGATCATACAGATTATTTTCATAATATTAACGAATATTTGACTAGTTTTGAAACGTTTATTAATCAATCAAAGTATTGCTTAATTGTAAATGAAAATAAGAAATATAGATTAAAAGGAACATACGTTGAAAATTTTAAAAATAGAGTTAAATACAAGTTTATAGGAATTAATAAATGTGAAGTCTCTTATAAAATTAAAGGAATAAAATATCCAAAAGTAATACTTCCATTTAATAGCAAACATGAAGTAAATATATCTTTAGCATGTTTAATAATTGCTGATAAGTTAAAAGTTAAATTAAGTGAGGCGTTAAAAGAACTAAGAAACTATGTAGGCCCTCAAAGAAGAATGAAAATTAAAGTTATTAAAAATGATATATTTATTGATGACTATGCTCATCAACCAGAACAGATGAATGAAGTGTTATCATTTATAAATAGAGTAAAAGAAGATAGAGAAACTATTTTATTTTATAAACCAGATAGAATTAGTAGATTGTTAGATTTTAAAAATGAATTTGTAAAGGTTTTTAATAAATTTGATAAAGTGTACTTAATTCCTTATCACGATATAAATGAAGGAATATTAAAAGAGCTTATAAGTGAAAAAGTTAAGCTTTATAGCAAATTAAAAATTGATAAAGACAAAAAGTATGTCTTTGCGTTTTTAACTAGCAAAAGCATAATTAGAGAAATAGAACAAATTAAAGACTTAAGAAAGTAAGTATGGCAAAATAAAACCCAGGAATAAAAGTTCCTGGGTAATTTTGGTTTAAATTAATTAGAGCTTTAAGAGTCTCATTGTGTCTCTAGCAATCATTAATTCTTCATCGGTTGGGATAACAACCATTGGGATTTTTGATTCTGGAGCAGAGATATATCCTTCTTTGCCTTTGATTGTAACAACGTTAGCTTCTTTGTTTAAAACTAAGCCTAAAGCATCTTTACATTCGTTGACAATGAATTCACGGAATTCAGGAGAGTTTTCACCGATACCAGCAGAGAAGACTAAGATATCAGCGCCGCCTAATCTAACAAAGTATTGTCCGACGTAGCTAGCGATTCTCATAGCAAACATCTTTGCTGCTAAAACGCATCTTTCGTTACCTTCTTCCATGCCTTTTTCGATATCTCTTGTATCGTTTGAAACACCAGAAACACCGAGTAAGCCTGACTTTTTGTTAAAGATATTGTATATTTCATCAGCGCTCATGCCTGTTTGATTAACAAGATATGGCATAACAGATGGATCGATATCACCTGTTCTTGTTCCCATCATAACACCAGCAAGAGGAGTTAAACCCATTGATGTTGTGACGCACTTTCCGTCTTTAATAGCACATAAAGAAGCGCCTGAACCAATGTGAAGAGTAATGATTCTCTTTGACTTATCACCATTTAAATATTTTTCAATAGCTTCATCAGCTAAATAGTGGTGAGATGTACCGTGAGCACCATATCTTCTGACTGCATATTTTTCATAGTATTCGAGTGGAAGAGCATATAAATAATCTTCTGGCTTCATCGACATGTGGAAAGCTGTATCAAAGACTGCAACGTTACCAACGTGAGGTAAAATCTTTTTAAAAGCTCTATATCCAACAAGGTGAGCACCGTTGTGAAGTGGAGCAAGTGGAATTAAACTTTCAATCTTGCTTTCTGTATCACCAGCTTCATCAAAGATAGCGGAATCATCAAAGTATTTACCACCTTGAACTATACGGTGACCGACGCCTTTAATTTCATCCAAAGATTTAACGATTCCTTCACTAACTAAGGCATCGACTAATAAGCTAACTGCTTTAGCGTGATCTAGAATAGGAAGAATTTCTTCTCTTGTACTACCATCTAATCTTTTGATTTTGAAGATTGCATCTTCATGGCCGATTCTATCAGCAATTCCTGATGTGATAACTTTTTCTTCTGGCATTTCAAAAAGCTTAAATTTCAAGCTAGAGCTACCAGCATTAACACTCATAATTTTAAACATAAATTAAGGACTCCTTTTTAACTATAATATATTAACCTTATTTTAAATTATTTTCAATTGATAAAACTAATCATTAATTAAAAAATAAACGATAAGTGTTTTTTATGATAAATATCAAAAAAACACTATAAAACAAGCAAAAAAGACTATTTTTAGTAAATTTTTTTCTTAAGTAAACGCTTACCATTTAATCGCAGCTCATTATTTGTTATACTTAACATTGGACAAACACGAGGTAATTTATGGGCTATTCATGGTTTGATGATTATTTACTAGGCTATTCTACTGAAGCGTATAAGCACTTTGGTGCTCACTTTACTGAAAAAGATGGTAAACAAGGAATTTTATTTAGAGTCTATGCACCACTTGCTAAAGAAATCAATTTAATTGGTGAATTTAACAATTGGAATATATATGCAAATCAAATGGAAAAAGTGGACGATAGAGGTATTTATGAGTGCTTCATCGAAAACGCAAAAGAATATCAATCTTATAAGTATCACATTTTAGGTGCTGATAATGTTTGGCACGATAAAGCTGATCCATTTGGTTTCTTTGCTGAACTTAGACCAGGCAGTTGCTCTAGAACTTTTGATATAAGAAACTTTATCTTCCACGATGAAGAATTCTTAAAGAATAGGGATAGAAATTTTGATAAACCTGTTTCAATTTATGAAGTACACTTAGGCTCTTGGCTCGGCAAGGTTGATGGAAGATTCTTAAGCTATGAAGAAATAGCTCCAAGACTTATCCAATACGTTAAAGAGCACGGCTTTACTCACGTTGAAATTATGCCTATTACTCAATATCCTTTTGATGGATCTTGGGGATATCAAGCTGTCGGTTACTATGCTGTCGATTCAAGATATGGTAATCCAAAACAATTGATGTCTTTAGTAGACCAACTTCACCAAGCTGGTATTGGAATTATTCTTGATTTTGTTCCAGTTCACTTTGCTGTTGATGGCTATGGCTTGAACCGTTTTGATGGTTCGACCATGTACGAATATAGCAATGAACATGAATACTCACAATGGGGTTCAAAGAACTTTGATTTAGGAAAAGATCCTGTTAGAAGTTTCTTAATGAGCTCTGTAAATTACTTTGTCGACATGTTCCATTTCGATGGGGTAAGATTCGATGCAGTTAGCAACATCATTTATTGGGATGGTAATGGCTCTAATCCAGTGAATGAAGGCGCTGTTGAATTTATTAAGAGAGTTAATGGCTTAATGCATCAAAAACATCCTGATGTTATGATGATTGCTGAAGACTCTTCTGCCTATGGACAAGTCACTAAAGGCTACGGTGGCCTTGGATTTGATTATAAGTGGGATTTAGGTTGGATGAACGATACTTTAAAATATTATGGAAAAGATCCAATATATAGAAAGTATCACCATAACCAATTAACATTCTCTATGGCATATTTCTATTCTGAGAACTTTATGCTTCCACTTTCACACGATGAAGTAGTTCACGGAAAAGGAACTATTCTCAACAAGATGTGGGGAAGTTATGAAGATAAATTTGCTCAAGTAAGAAACTTATATGCTTACCAATTTGCTCATCCAGGTAAAAAACTTAACTTTATGGGTAACGAATTAGGATCGTTTGATGAGTGGAATGAAAATAAATCTATTCCATGGGAATTAAAGAAATTCCCTAAACACGATTCTGTCAGTAGATTATTCAGAGATTTGAATTTGATTTATCAAAATCACAAAGCAATGTATTTTGAAGAATATAATCAAGCACACTTCCAATGGATTATGGCTGATAACGCTGAACAATCAGTCTTAGTCTTTAAGCGTGAAGTCCCTGGAGAAACTATGATATTTGTCTTTAATATGACTCCAAGATTCTATAGTGAATACGATATTGGTGTTCCTTATGAAGGAGAATATGAAGAAATATTAAATACAGATAAAGACGTCTATGGTGGTTGGAACCAATATAACGGTGCAAACTTATTTACTCACGGTTCAGGTTTACAAAATCAACCATATAGAATCACTATCAAATTAGCTTCATTTGCCGGTATATTCTTAAGATATATACCTAAAATAAAAGAAGAAGAGAAGCCAGTTATTGAACAAAAAGCTGAGCCAATCAAACAAGCTAGTGCCAAAAAGACTACTACTAGAAAACGCGCTAGCAAAAAGTAGAAAGGAAAATTAAAATGTTTTCATCAAAAGAGAACTTTAAAAAGGAATTTAGACGTCGTATTGTTGAAAAATACGGTCGTGATGTCAAGGATTGTCACATAACTGAATGTTATGACATTCTTGGAACAATGGTTAGAGATTACGCAAATATTAATACAAAAGATTGTAAGGAATTAGTTGTTAAAAACGGAACTAAACAATTAATTTATTTTTCAATGGAATTCTTAATTGGTCGTTTATTAACATCAAATTTAGTTAATTTAGGAATCTTTAATGTTGTTCAAGATGGCTTAAACGACTTAGGTATCGATTTAAACGATGTCGAAGAACAAGAAAGTGATGCTGGCTTAGGCAATGGTGGCTTAGGTAGATTAGCTGCATGTTTCTTAGACTCACTTGCTTCTTTAGGCTTGGTTGGTCACGGTAACTGCATACGCTATGACTATGGTTTCTTCCGTCAAAAAATTAAAGATGGAAAACAAGAAGAAGTTCCAGATCAATGGTTATTAAATGGTAACGCTTGGGAAATTAGAAAGCCTAAGCACGCTGTTGAAGTAAAATTCTATGGTAATGCTGAAACATATCAAGATGAAAATGGTTATGTTAGAAGTCGTACAGTTAACGCTTTAACAGTTTTAGCTATTCCTTATGATATTCCAGTCATCGGTTATAGAAATGGTGTGACAAATACACTTAGACTTTGGTATGCTGAACCAAGTGATGAAAATTTACCATCAAACCAAGACTTTACAGGCTATCTCCAATTCGTTAGAGATTTAACTCACGGCTTATATCCAGATGATTCAACCGAACAAGGAAGACTTTTAAGATTGCGTCAACAATATTTCTTAGTATCTGCTGGTATGCAATCTATGTTAAGAGCTCACTATAGACACTATAAGACATTCAAAAATCTTCCAGAACACTATGTCTTCCAACTTAACGATACACACCCAATCATGGCTATTCCAGAACTTATGAGACTCCTTATGGATGAACATAACTTTGGTTGGGATGAAGCTTTTGAAATATGTTCGAAGTGCTTTGCCTTTACTAACCACACAGTCATGGCTGAAGCTTTAGAAAAATGGCCATGCCACTATATTGCTAACCTCTTCCCACGTATCTATATGATCATCGAAGAGATTAACAGAAGAATGATTATTAAGATGAGAAATGAAAACCTTCCAGAAAACGTTATTCAAAACTCCTTAATTATCAAAGATGGAAATGTTCATATGTGCCAAATGGCTATTCACGTTTGTTTCTCAGTAAACGGTGTTGCTAACTTGCACACTGAAATTTTAAAAGCTGATACATTTAAAGAATTATATTCAATCTATCCAGAAAAATTTAATAACAAGACTAATGGTATTACACACAGACGTTGGTTCTTAGCTTCTAACCCTGAATTATCAGGATTAGTAACATCTTTAATCGGTGATGGTTGGATTAAAAAGCCTGATGAACTTCAAAAACTTGCTAAATATCAAGACGATGAAGAAGTTTTAAAGAAGATTATTGAAATCAAACATCACAACAAAGAGAAACTAGCAGCTTTAATCAAGAAAGAAACAGGTATTGAAGTCGATACAAACTCTATTTTTGATACTCAAATTAAGAGATTACACGCTTATAAGAGACAACTTATGAATGTCTTTAGAATCATTCACTTATATAAGCGTATGAAAGCTGACAAGAACTTTAGAATAACGCCTCATACATATATCTTTGGTGCTAAAGCTGCTCCAAGTTACGTTTATGCTAAAAAGATTATCGAACTTATTTTAGCTGTTGCTGATACAGTCAATAACGATCCAGAAATTTCAAAATATATGAAGGTAGTCTTTATTCCAAATTATGGAGTAAGTAAAGCTGAAGTAATTATTCCTGCTTCTGATGTTTCTGAACAAATCTCTACAGCTGGTAAGGAAGCTTCTGGTACATCTAACATGAAGTTTATGATTAATGGAGCTTTAACATTAGGAACTCTCGATGGAGCTAACGTTGAAATCGATCAATTAGTCGGTTCAGAAAACGATGTTATCTTTGGTAAACACGCTGATGAACTCGATGAAATTAGATATAACAACTCTTATAATCCATGGGATATCTATAACTCAGATATTAGAGTTAAAGTTGTCTTAGACTCTTTAGTCGACGGTACTTTCTCACCAAACCACGAAAAGTTCAGAATGATTTTCGATGAAGTTATGTATCACGGTGATGAATACTTCATTCTCCTTGACTTTGCAAGTTATCTTGAAGCAAGCAAGAAGATTGAATCGTTATATGCAGATCAAATGTCATGGGCTAAGAAGTGTTTAATTAACATTTCTAAAGCTGGTTTCTTCTCATCAGATAGAACTATTAGCGAATACAATCGCGATATATGGCATCTTCAAAAGATTAAGTAAATATGATTTACGACATCGGTGAACTTATACCATTACAAAAAGCTCTCGATGAAGACATTGCTAGTAGGCATAATTTAAGTTATGCGTCTACTAGCAATCGTCGTTTATTGGCACTTTTTGTTGAAATCGGGGAGTTTGCAAATTCGACGAGAACTTTTAAATTTTGGTCGACAAAAGGGCCAGAAATAAGAGAAAGAGTATTAGATGAAGCTGCTGATTGCTTACATTTTTTCTTAAGCAAGTTTATAGAAAACAATGTTGAAAAATGCATTTTTGATATTAATCCTAAAGATGCTGATGAAATTGAGTTGACAGATTTATTTTTAAATATATATTCGAATCTTAGCGAATTTGGTAAATTAAACGATAACAAGTACTTATTAGAGGCTTTTTCTAGCTATCTACAAGTAGTAAGAAAGTTAGGATTTAGCAATGTAGATTTAGTTTATGGATATAAACTTAAACTAAAAGTTAACTATAATAGACAAAAAATAAATTATTGAGGTGTTTATTTATGGAATATAACTTTGATGAAGAAATAGCGTTTTTAACTGATATTACTTTAGCAAAAGGCGTATCAGGAAGAGAAAAAGAGGTGGCTAAAACTTTTATAAAGTATGCCGAACCATATGCTGATGAAATTAAACGAGATGCTTTAGGTAACGTAATAGCTTATCACTATGGTAAACCAAATGGACCAGTGGTCATGATGTGTGGCCATATGGATGAGGTAGGCTTTTTTGTTAAGTCTATAGAAGATAACGGGTTAATTAGACTTCATCCAATTGGTGGTTGGTGGCCACTTTGTTTGCCAAGCGATTTATTTGTAGTTACAAATAAAGAAGGCAAAGAATTTTTGGGTGTTATTGGCGCTAGAGCTCCTCATGGTGTTCCTCAAGAACAAAGAAAAAATGTTATTCCACTTGAAAATCTTTACTTAGATTTAGGTGTTAAAGATAAAAAGATGGTTGATGACTTGAAAATTAAAGTTGGTGATATGGTTACACCTAAAGTTGATTTCCACGTTATGAACGACGGCAAGACTTTAATGAGCAAAGCTTTTGACGATAGAATCGGAGCTGCAATAGCTTTAAGAGTTTTAAAAAATCTTAAAGGAGTTGAAACTGAATGTACATATGTTTGTGTTGGAACAACTCAAGAAGAAGTTGGATTACGTGGTGCTAAGACAAGCGCTTATGGTGTTGAACCAGATATAAGTTTTGCTACTGATGTTTCACTTTCTCACGACACTCCAGATGTTTTAGATAGAGGCGATAGTAAACTTGGTGCTGGTGTAGCTATGACTTTATGTGATGCCGGTATATTATCTCATCCAGGTTTAGTCAACTATTTAAAAGAAACAGCTCAAAGACTTGATATTCCTTATACAAACGATTTCATGGCAGCAGGATCAACTGATGCTGGCACTATTCACAAAACAAGAGAAGGAGTTATGACAATGACAGTCTCCTTAGCTTGTAGATATTATCATTCTCCATACTCTATGATTAACTATGATGATTATATAAACGCTTGCAAACTTATGACTGAAGCTATTAAGAATGTTGATCGTAAAGTAGTCAATAAAATTAGAGAAGCAAAGTATTAATAAGGGCAATTAAGAAATAAAAATATTTCTTAATGTCCTTTTTTAATTTGAATAAATAAAGAATAAAATTTAAGTATATATTGAATAAAAAAGCATAAAATATTAATAAATATTTAAGAATTATAGTAAAAAACTACAAAATCAGAAAGAATATTGAGTTTTTAGTAAGAAAAAATCGATATTAATGTTTTAATTTCAATGTTCCATTAACTTATGATGAAAGTTGGAATTAGATAATGGAAAAATCTAATTCAATTAGATGCGGAGAAAACTATATTATTTTACTTAATATGTTAAAAGAATATAATTCGACAAATAAGTAATAATAAAACACACTTTTGGAAATTTTTAGGCTACGTGCTATAATAGCATAAGTTTTTATATGCAAACAAAGGAGTAACCTATGAACGATGAAGACTATATTTTAAAAGTAGATCACCTAAATAAAAAATATGGCGATAAAATAGTTTTAAAAGATTTGTCTTTTAACGTTAAAAAAGGTGAAATATTTGGTTTTATTGGAAGCAATGGTACTGGCAAAAGTACAACTATTAAATGTTTAACAAATATTGTTAATTATGATAGTGGAGATATTATCATAAACGGATTTTCTTTAGATAAAAATCCTATAGACGCTAAAAAGTCTTTTGGTTTAATTATGGAAGAACCGTGTGTATATGAAGATATGAGTGGGAAAGAATTCGTTTCTTTCACAGCTTCGATTTATGGTGTAAATAAAGAGACTTTTGAAACTAGATATGAAGAGCTAGTTTCAAAGTTTAATATGAAAAACGATATGAATAAATTTATAAAGTTTTATTCTCATGGTATGAAACAAAAAGTTGCCATGATTGCTTCACTTATTCACGAACCAAAGCTTTGGATTCTGGATGAACCTTTGACTGGGTTAGATATTATAACTGTCAAAGAGTTGATAGATTATATGAAAGATTATAGAGAAAAAGGAAACTCTATATTTTTAACGTCTCACAATATAGATATAGTTGAAAAAATATGCGATAGAGTAGTTTTTATTCATAAAGGAAAAATACTAAATACATACGATTTACATTCTGATTTGAAAAAAGGATTCAGTCTTTCAGATGAATTCTTTAAACTAGTTAAGGAAAATAGCGATGATTAAGTTACTTTTAAAAAAAGAATGGTCAATATTTAAACATAAAAAGCTAAACGATAATATTGTTAGTTTTATAATAAATGCAATTATTAGCTTAGCTATTTTTGTTGTTATCATATATATATTTAACGCTTTAAATGCTAGATTTGTAAACTATGGAGTAAGCGATAAGTTATTAGCCTTCACTTTAGAAGCAATTGGTTTTTTTGAAAGCTTAGTGATGATAAAAAAGATTGATAAAAACATTTACGATATAAAAGATATGGAACTAGTGTTTTCATCACCTATTTCAATGAAAGACTTAGTAATTTCCAAATATATTGCGTTATATATTAAAGAGCTAGTTTCTTTAGCGCCATTATTTATAGCTGTAATAATTTGTTTTGGCTTAAAAACAGCTTTTACATTTAGCTTAATTCTTGGCTTATTTTTAACTATATTTTTTGAGCCGATATGGATAATTTTCTTTGCAACTATCTTATCTTTCCCAGCACATTATTTGTTTGAATTTTTAAAAAATCATTCCATAGTTCAAGTAATCTTATCTATTGTTTTAGTGTCGATATTTTCTTTAGCTTATTATTACGTTTTAAAAGTTTTTATTGACCTTATAAGTGAAGGAAGACTAAATTATCTTTTCAGTGATTCAAATATGGAAATTTTAAGTGTTATTAATAATGTTTTAATCCCATCAATCTTCTTAAAAAATATATTGACTGGTGAAAACTTACTAGTTTCTAGTACTGTTATTATTTTTGGAAGTATTTTATTGTTAACTATAAGCGTTTTAGCTTTGTTATTTTATTATAGTTGGATTAAAGATCACTCATTAACTTTAAATTTGAAAAGAAAAGAAAAGAGAGCAAAAGTATATAACTTTAAAATTGCTCAACTAAAGAAAGAGTTTATAGTTATGTTTAGAAATTCAAATAATTCTTTCTTATATTGCACTTTGTTGCTATCGTTAAGCTTTATTTGTTTAGCTATATGTTTAGCTTTAAAAGAACTCGTTATTAAACTACTAGGTTCAACATTTAGTTTTTATCCATTTGCGTTATTGATTGTTAGCGTCTTTGCTTGTGTTATTAATGGGATAGGTTCTAACACTATTTATAGTGAAAAAAAGAATATTGCCTTAATTAAAACTTCACCAATCGCATATAGAACACAAATAAATATAAAACTTTTGAGCTTAAGTATCATGTCTTTAATTTCTATAGCTTTAACTGCGTTAGCTTTATATGTTGGCAAAGTGTTAAACATTATCGAATCTCTTAGCTTATTTATTACAGTTTTATTCTTAGTGTTAGTAACGATAACTAGTATTTTATATTTAGATTTAAAAAGACCTACAAAAACTCATAAAGCTGATTTTGTATTACTATTTGGAATCTTAGTACCCGGTATAACAAGCTTCTTATCGTTGATATTCTTTTATTATGTTGGAAAAAGTATTATGTTATATATTCCTTTGTTATTAACTGCTATTATTTTTGCAGCTTCTTTTATAGTTTTAGAATTAAATATATCTAAATTAGTAAATAAATTGGAGGTGAATTTATGAAGTATAAAGTAATAAGTTCATTATTGTTATTACCAATTTTATTAACATTAATAGTCTTTACTTCTAGCAAATCAATAAAGTTACCTACGGATACTAAGGCTGACAAAATAGTTTTAGAGCACGATAAACTTGAAGTAGTAAAGTTAGGTGAAAAATTAAAACTTAGCGCCTACGCAATTCCTAAAAACGTTTCAAATGCTCAGATAGAATTCTCAGTTAGTAATGAAGAGTACGCAAACATTGAAAGTATAGAAGACGAATACTATTTAATTCCTAAAAAAGAAGGTTATGTTAGAGTAAATGCTTATACTAGCGATAAACTTATTTATTCAAGTTTTGAGGCTTATATATACGAGGATAAAGGTTTAGGAGCTCAAGAAATATTAATATATGACGACAACTTTTCTTATAGTGGTATCGATAATAATTATGTTTATGGTCAATATGATTTGGATAAAAATGGAAATAAAGTATTAGCGACAAATGAACTACAAATAAAAGTAGTTGGATCAAAAAATCAAAATGTCGATATAGATGTTATAAAAGGAAATGCAAAAATTAAAGATAGAAAGATAACTTTTATCAATGGTGAAGACGTAGTGATAAAAGTCAGTTCTATTACTAATAGTAATATCTCAAAAGAATATACTTTTAATGTCGTCCCTGACGGTGTAAACGTTTATAATTATGAAGATCTAATGATTTGTACTAATAAATCTGAATCTGGTGAAAAAGTAGTTTTAAGAACTAACTTTGAAAGCAAAGAAAACGCCTTACTAGATCCTAAGGATTTAAATAGTGCTACTTATTCAAATACAAATCTATTTGGTAGAGTTTTAAATAATAAATTAGAATTTGATTACGAGACAATAGAGTCTACATACGATACTACATATCAAGATAACTTAGCCAAATTTAATAATTTAAGCTCAGATGAATTAAAAAAGAGCAAAGAGTTAAAAGTTGGATTAGTCATAAAAAAAGATTTCTATGGTAACGGATTTACTATCAACATGCACGAAATGTGTTATCCAAGTGAAAGAATTGGTGGTGGCGCTCCACTATTAGGTAAAAACGATTTATTTAGAGGCCCAATCTCTTTTGTTGAAGCTTTGGGTATGGCTAAAGTATCAGGGCAAGATAATATAGGAACACTAATAAAAGGTGATAATATAACATTGTCTAACGTTAATATAAAAAATTGTAGCAACGTTAAAGACTTAACATTCTTGGATTATGTAGGAACGACATTAGAAATAATGGGTAATAATGTAACAGTTAAAGATTCAATAATATCTAATGGAAGAACAGTAATAAGATCTTTTTCAAACGAAAACTTATTGATTGATAACTGCTTAGTTCAATTTGGAAGAGAATTTTTAATTAAAGCAGGTTCAAACTCAGTTATCAAGCCAACTCAAGATGTCGATTTAAGCAATATGAGTGATGAAGAAATAAATAACTTCTTAGCACCGGAGTTACCAATAGATGCAAACACTAAAAAAAGCGTTTCAGATTCTTCTATAACTATAAACGATACTTATTTATATAAATCAGGATTATTTAGTATTGGTATTGACACTCATTTTGCTGGTCAACTCCTATATGATGCAACGACAACAAGCGTTGGAGCATATTTCCCAGAAGTAAAAAATATGGCAGGCACATCTTATGCTACTAATATGAAGATAACAGGAAATACAAAAATGTTTGACTGGAAAGATGTCAAAAGTCTTGATTCTTCGACATTAATTCAAATTATTAGTAATGATTTAGATGTTAATAAGTACTTTAATTTACAAGAACTAGTTGAAAATTATGTAACTAAAGAAGATACATCATTTGCTATAAACGATAACGGTAAAACTTATGTACATGGTGGAATAGCAATGTATGGTGGTGGTAAAAACTACTCTGAAGTTGAAATAGAAGATGAATTATTATCAGACTTTAAGAATATTGATGCTTTAAGTTTAACAGGATTAATTACTTTAGCAGCTGGAACTGAACCATTTAGGTTTAAACTATATACAAGTCAGTCAACGCCAGTTACTATTAATGAAGTTCCGAATATTGACGATTTAAAAAACAATATAAAAAGTAATTAATTTTATCTCTACGCATATATAAATAACATGGAATTCCATAAATTTATTGAAAATTGTTCAAAAATTATTTCTTTTTTGTAATTAAATGTTGCAATTGAACAATATGTGATTAAAATATAGGTATATGGTAATTAATTCCATTAATGTAAGGAAAGGAAATTTTAAAATGAAGAAGAGATTAAAGAAAGGTTTTACCTTAGTTGAATTAGTCGTAGTTATTGCTATCATTGCAATTCTATCAGCTGTTTCAGTTGCTGGTTACTTCGGATTCACAACAAATGCTAGAAAGACAGCTACAAAGCAAGAAGCAAAAGATATTGCTAACTTAATTTTAGTTGTTGCTGCTGATGAAGAAACAACAGGTGTTACAAATGATGGAACAAAAGTTACACTTACTTATACAGAAAGTTCAACAACAGATGCTGCTGAATTAGTCAAAGCTTTAGCAAATGCAGGTTGGGCAATGCCAACAGGTGCTACACTTGCAGAAACAGCTACAACAACAACAGATAAAGAAATCACAGAGTTGAAATATACTAATAATGGCTATGTTTGCACAATCAACGCCGCAACTGGTGCTGTTTCAAGTGCTACAGCTGCTTAATTAATTAAACTAGTCTCAAAAAAAGATAATATAAAGACTGTGGTGAAAAGCCACAGTTTTTTATTGCTATAAAATAACTAATCATGCTACGAATGTAGATAAATTAATATAAAAGGCATTTTTATATCGTTATATATGTCTAATTTGATCGAATTATATAAAAAATATCTATTATTAATTACTAAAGTAATTAAAATATATCACTGAATAATGTTTTAATGTTATAATTAAATCATGAATAAATATAAGTCACACAAAAGATTTAAGCTTGGTTTTACTTTAGTAGAATTAGTTGTTACTTTAGCACTTATTGCAATTGTTACTGGAATGACTTCTACTTTTTTATACATGTTTATAAAAATTAACAATAATATCGATACTTATAGAAAGACTTATCAAAATGCTAATTCAATAGCTTATATTCTTTCAACGTTTGTCGATCAAAAAAATGATGGCGGTTTAAGTGTTGGAAGTGAGAATAACTTGTTAAATTATACAGATGAAGAAAACACATATACACTTTACTACAACTCTGAAACTGATGAGCTTATTTATAACGATAAAAGTCTATATGCTTCTGAAGATAATAGTTTAGAAATATCGATAACTTATCTTGAAAAATATGAAGATAAACAATTAATTAAATTTGAAATTAGTTATGACAACAACAAAAGATCGATGTCTTTAATTAAGACTCTATACTGATGAAAGGAGAAAATATGGCAAAGACTGTAAATAACAATATTAGCTTATGCATTGAATATGTTGATACTTATTTGACTTGCTGTTTTAATTGCTTTTATTTAGATCAAAAATCAGGAGAAATAATTAAGACAAACAAATTTAAAGTTGAAGGTGGAGACATAGTTTCAACTTCAGCAATGGAAATAAGAAAGATTGCTGAAGAGATAAAAAAAGATGCAAACGAATTAGGAAAAACAATTGTTGGAAAAATTAATTATGTCGTTGCATCTAAAAGTGTTTTCTCATATTCAAACATTTTTCCAAAGATAAACAAGAAAAAGATAGTGCAATATTCTCGTAGAGATTTAGAAATGTCTTTCCCAGATTTTAAAAAGAAGAATGTGTATATTGAAAACTGGCATGAAGATGGAAATTTAGGAACATGTATTTTAACTACTTTGTTGCCTATTACTGTTTTTGAAAGACTTGATTTGTTGTCACGTGAAATTGGTTTGAAAATGGGAAATGTCACAACATCAAGCGTTTGTTTAAACGAAAGATATAAACAAAATTATCCTGAAGAATTTGATTCTGGTGCTTTAATTGACATTGAAGCTGACTATACAGTTATAAGCTTGATTGTAAATAAAGTTATGGTTGATTCAGTTTTTATCAATGAAGGATTTGAATCTGTTTCAGAAGATGAAAACACATTTTGTGCTTTAGTTAAAAATAGATTAATTTCTGTTATTGCTAAACATGAATTCGGACTTGAAAAAGCTTCAATTTCTACAATAAAGATTACTTCTACAAACAACATCATTTCTAGCGCTCTTGAAAAGTATTTAGAGAGTACAACATCGTTTGTAGTTGGTTATACTCAAGCAAAGGAATTAGCTTATTGTAACTTTGATACTAAGAAAAGCTTTGCTAAATTTAAAAAAGAGTTTTTTAAAAAAGGCTTCACTTTAGTTGAAGTTGTAGTTTCGTTAGCATTATTTGCTATTCTTTCAGGTGTAGCTTTAGGTTGTATTGTACCTATGACTAATACAGTTAAGAATGCTGAGAGAAATTCAAATATAAGTAGAACAGTAAATGATATAACTGAAACTTTTAGACTTTATCATGATAATTTTGCTACTTATTATTATGAAATAAATAATGTTACTGGAAATATCGTAGAAAACAAATTATTTTACGATAAAGATGTTAACGTTATTTCTAGTGAAGAAAATAGTTTTTATACACTTAACTATACATTGGACGGATCAACATTAACTATAGACAGTTTTGTTAAAACTGGAACTACAAAAAGTTTATTAAAAAGTGTAACAATACGAGGCTAAATATGAAAAAGAGAAGAAGAGAAGAAAAAGGAGCTGTATTAATTGCTACCATCGCTATTCTGGCATTTGTTGGTATTATGATGGGCTTTTTAGGTCAGCTTGTTTTGTATACTTCAAACTATTCTTCTTCTTTAAATAATGCTTATAAGGTTAAAAGAATTCTAACTAATGATTGCTATTTATTTGTTGAAAATATAGATTCATCAAAAACTATTGATGAAAATATCAGTACTATTTCAGGTTTGTTAGAAAATTCAGAATACGTTGATGAGTCTATGACTTATTACATCGATACGGATGTTAAAACTGGTGGTAATTTTTCTTTGACCTATAAAAGATATCAAGCAGATGTTGTATTTGTAATTAATGATTCATCTATAACTTTAAAAAGTTTAACTATAAAGGGAGCAAAATAATGGATTTATTTATTCAAATATTTATCGGAGTTTTGTTCTTTGTTATCGGTACAGTATTTGCAAGTTTTTCTAATGTTTTGATTTATAGATTACCGTTAGAACAATCTATAGCTTATCCTGCTAGTCATTGTCCTCAATGTGGTGCTGAACTCAAGTGGTATGAAAATATACCGCTTTTCAGCTATATATTTTTAAAAGGTAAATGTGGTCATTGCCATCAAAAAATATCTCCGAGATATTTTATTGTTGAACTGTTAGGCGGTTTATTATCATTAGCTTGTTATTTAAAACTTGGTTTTGGTGTCGACTCAGTAATAGGAGCAATTAGTGCCATAATTTTAGTAGCTATCGCCTTTATCGATGCTGAACACAAAATTATTCCTTTATCGCTAAATATAACATTAGGTGTGTTAGCTATTCTTAAATTAGTATTAAATATTATTTTTACTCCAAACTATCCATGGGTTCATTATTTAATTGGCTTTGGAGTATTTGCTGTTTTATTCTTAGCTGTCTATTTTTTAGCAATATTATTTTATAAGCAAGAAGGCCTTGGCTTAGGAGATGTAATTCTTATGAGCATTTGTGGATTATATCTAAATTGGAGTGGAGCCTTTATTGTATTTTTAGCTTCATCTGTCATATGTGCAATTGTTATGATAATCTTAATAGCTATTAAAAAACTTAAGAGAAACGAAGAGTGGGGATTTGGTCCTTATATCGCAATTGCCTTTGTAATTATGATTTATTTCAGTAACGATTTGTTAAGTTATATACTTAGCTTTTTATCGTAGAAAGGAGAAAAGATGCCTTACTTTCAATATAAGAGTATAACCATTGATGGAATAAAAAAAGATGGTACCAAAGAAGCTTCGAGTTATGAAGATCTCAAGTGTATCTTAAAAGATAAAGGTGAATACTTATTAGAAGCAAATATAGCTAAAGAAAAAAGACGTTCAAACTTCTTAACTGCAACAAATAGAGTTTCTCCTAGAGCAGTTGCAAACTTTTGTCGTCAATTTTCTATTCTTTTAGATGCTGGTGTCAGCGTTGCTGATAGCTTGGATGTTTTAAGAAAGCAAAATTTCTCAACATATTTTAAAAACGTTATTTCTGATATATATGATTCAGTTTTAAAAGGCATGTTCATCTCTGATGCTATGAGAAAATATCCAAAAATATTTAAATCATTTGTTGTCAATATGGTTCATATCGGTGAATTATCAGGTGACTTAACTAAAGTACTTATCAAAGTGGCTGATTACTTAGAAAACGATCAGAAAATCAAGTCTAAAACTAAAAGTGCTATGGTTTATCCTTTATTTTTACTTGTAGTAGTCACAATTGTTACAGTAGTTTTGATGGTATTTGTCGTTCCTCAATTTGAAAAGATAATTCTTGAAAATGGTGGTAAAGTGCCTGGAATTACTAGAGTTGTTTTATCTATATCTCACTTCTTTACTGAATATTGGTTTATTTTAATACCTGCTATTATAGTTGCTATTATGCTGTTAGTCTTCTTCTTTACTCGCACTCAAAAAGGAAAGTATTGTCGAAACTTTTTAGCCATTCATCTTCCAATATTAAAAACAGTTACAATTGAAACTATTACAACGAGATTTACTACAGCTTTTTCAATTTTAATTGATTCAGGTATGCCTGTAATTGATTCTATGGAAGCTTTGATACCAATTCTTGATAATAAATTCTTTGAATCGAAGTTTGTCTATGCTATTGAGGATATTCGTCGTGGTAAAAGAATAGCTCCATTAATTGAAAAATGTGATATTTTTCCAAAGATGCTTATAGAAATGTTAGATGTTGGTGAAGAGTCATCAAGACTTTCTGAAGTCTGCGATACAGTCAGTAAATACTATTCAGCTCAATTAGCTAACTCCATTCAAAAGTTAAGTTCAATACTTGAACCTGTAGTTATAATTATCATGGGTGTATTAGTTGGAACAATTATACTAGCTGTATTCTTACCAATTATGGAAATGACAAATTCTATGGGAAATCTCGATAGTGATATTCCTGATTTAGATGTATAGGAGGTAAATATGAACCTTAATCAACAAATTGCTGAGTTCTTTGTACAAAAAGGACTTATAGATCCAGAATCAAAGAATAAGATTTTAGCTGAATCAGAAGCAAAGTCTATTGGCTTTTATACTAGCTTATTAAAAAATCAAGTAGTTGATGAAACTAAAGTATTTGAAGCTTTGTCAGAGTTTTATTCATTAGAATTTTATAACACGTCTGTTTATAATTTGAACGAAGAGATTATTTCAAAAATTCCAATGTCTTTTATTAAAGACAATAGAATGATCCCTTTTGCTATAGAAAATAATTCACTTGTCGTTTTAATTGATGAGCCATATAGAGTTGTCGATGTTGATGCTTTATCATACTTCTTTGATAAACCAATAGTAGTTAAACTTGTTACTACTTCAAGTATGAACGGCATGCTTGGTTATATTGATAATAGACGTAGAAGAGCTGATGCTATGTCAGCAATTTCAAACGAATTATCAGATGAAAAAAAGAATGTAAAAGTAACAATTGACGCGTCACAATTAATCGATGCTCCTACAGTTAAATTAACAGATTCAATAATTAGAGAAGCAACATTGACAGGTGCTTCTGATATTCATATTGAACCATTTGATGGCTTAGTCAGAGTAAGGTTTAGATTGGATGGTAAATTGTTTACTAACACTCAATTACCTGCAGAATCATTTCCAGCTATTTTAGCTCGTTTTAAAATTATGGCTGGCATGGATATTTCAGAACGTCGTATTCCTCAAGATGGTAAGATAACTATGGAAATAGATGGAAGAAAATATGATTACCGTGTTTCCACAGTTCCTATGGCTTTTGGAGAAAAGATAGTTATTCGTATATTTGATACCTTTGATAATCATTCAGATATATCTAAATTAGGCTTGGATGAAAGACAAGAAAAATTAGTCAGAAGAATGATTAGCTATCCACATGGTATTTTACTTTTGACAGGTCCAACAGGTTCAGGTAAAACAACATCTTTGTACTCATTCTTAAAGTCTTTGAATAAAGAAGATGTAAATATTACTACTATTGAAGATCCAATTGAAAATAACATTTCAGGAGTTAACCAAATCCAAGTTAATTCTAAAGTAAACATGACTTTTGCTGCTGCTTTAAGAGCAATTTTAAGACAAGACCCTAACATTATTATGATCGGTGAAATTAGAGATGAAGAAACAGCAGAAATCGCTGTAAAAGCCGCTATCACTGGTCACTTGGTTCTTTCGACTCTTCACACCAATAGCGCTCATGGAACTATTTCACGTTTAGTAGATATGGGTATACCTAAATACTTAGTTGCTGACGCTTTGATTGGTGCTATTTCTCAAAGATTAGTTAGAAAACTTTGTCCAAACTGCAAAAAGCCGCACATGACAACGCCTGAAGAAATGAAAGAACTAGGTTTGACTGAACCAGTTCAAATATATGAACCAGGATCTTGTGGCAATTGCAATAATACAGGTTATCATGGAAGAACAGGTGTCTTTGAAATATTAAACATGAATCCAACAATTAAAAAAGCTATTGAAATGCCTGAATTTTCCATGGAGACTATTTATGATGCTTGCGTTAGTAGTGGTATGATTCCACTTAAGGAAGCAGCAAAGAAATTAGTATTAGAAGGAGTAACATCATACTCTGAATATATAGCTTTATTAGACAATGATACGGAGATTAAATAATGAAAAATAAAAGTGTACTTTTAATATTGTTTTTGGTAGTGGCACCATTACTATCAGCATGTAATTCTAAAACATCAGATCAATTACAGTTTTTAATTACATATAAGGCTGATGGAACTGAAGCTATAAAATACGGCTTGTTTTTTGATAAAGATGAAATAACTTCATCTAACTTTAATTTAAATTTAGAAAAAGTTGGCAAAGTAAAATATAGTACTTCAATATCTAACGGTAACTATTCAGTAAAAAATATTAATGCAACAGAGTTAGAAGTCGGAGACCTTTTAACAATTAGATTAGATAAAAAAGCTAAAATTTCTAAATTAAAAAGTTATGATTTCTTGAAAGACGCATCGAGTATTGTTGCTAGAAATGGCGCTCGTTCAAAAGGTTGGATTTTAAATTCTAAGGTTCATTATGGCGATGAAATATCTTATGGAGATTTTGCTTATAGTGAATTACCACTATTTGTTTCTAAAGATAGTAAGGTAATAGATCCAAATAGCTTGCAAGAAAAAGAAACTGGCTATGGTGGATATTATAAGTATGGTGATAAAGATCAATATAAATATATGTTCCCATTTGTTTTAGATGGTAATACTAGACAATAAAAAATAGGCATATTTGATGCTTTAGTGCATCATTTATGCCTTTTATCTTTCGTTAATTTTGTACCATTTTAAGACGTAAGCCAAATTTTCAAGCTTAACAGTATAAACTCCCTTGCTCATTATATTTAATAAATCGCTATTAGAAGTTTCTTGAAGTTGATTATATTTTTGTGATGCAGATATCATTACTTTCATAATAAACTTATTCATACCAGTAAGCTTTTCTAAGTTAAATCCACCTTGAACAGTGAAAAGAGGAGTTTTATCATTAACTTTACTCTTTTTTCTAACGACATCTTCATTATCACCAGTTGGAACCATACCAACACCGACGACAGCTTTGATATTAAACTTTTTATTAGCTTTTTTATAGCCTTGTACTTTAGCTGATTTAATCCAACCCATATAGATTATTTTGCTATCTTTAGGCAATTTTCTTTCAAGTGCTTCTTCTAGAGATAAAGCTTCTTTTTTTATTTGCTTTGAAAGCATGTTTGCATAGTCTTTTGTATGACCAGCGTTAGATGTATAAATAATATAGTCAATCATAAATATATTCCTTCAATATATAAAGTATAAAACATTTACCTAAATAATAATATATTTAAATTATTTTTTTAAATTACA
>OCHD01000837.1_pt1 | contig 23823 bp, 21 predicted proteins | sample 1538481 | NCBI WGS metagenome assembly OCHD01 (sample SAMN04571699, study PRJEB22368) | human gut metagenome | biome: human gut; material: stool | host: Homo sapiens | place: Luxembourg | collected 2012-09-07
GGGTATATTTATTATGTCAAAGTATAATTTTATACAAAAGGGGAATTTTATGAAATCAAAGTGTTCAAATTGTGGTCAAGAGTTTGAAGGCGACTTAAACTTTTGTCCAAAATGTGGAAAGCCAATAGAAACTGGCAATAAGACAGTAACGTGTCCAAAATGTGGCTATTCGTATGAAAGCGACTATAGTTTTTGTCCAAAGTGTGGTGAAAAGACAAGTGTAACAGTTGACGACACACCAATTGTCGAAGTTAATAGTAGTGCTCCTAAAGAAGAAAAAGTAGTTGAAAAAAAGAAATTTAATTTAAATATACCTTTCTTTAAAAAAGGAGCATTTAAAAATGAACCAATTGAAGAAAATAATGAAGAAGGTTTAGAGTTATATCAACAAAAAAGTTTCCAAGAAGAAGTAAGAAAAGATGTATATGTTCGTATTGCAATGTTTGGATCTATAACTTTATTTATCTTATTATATATATTTATTCCATTCCTTGTTGAAATTGGATCAGATGATTCTTTAGTTCATATGTCATTCTTTAAATTGGCTATTTTAAATATAAAGAATCTTTTTAGAGCAGATTCTTTAGGATTTTATTTTGTATTTATAACAATATACTCTATTGTCATTTTAGGGTTTACAATTTATTACTTAGTAAAAGAAATAAAAAAAATACAAGATATTGAAGAGGCTTCGAGAAGTACTTATGAATTAGTATCTAAAAAAGACGAAGATGTAGTTAAATCTTACATAAGAAAAACTGAAAGAGCAAATCAATTATTAAATAAGAATAGATTATTTTATAATGCTGTCTCGGGATTATTTTTATTAACGATTTTAATGATTATTTTTAATAATATGTTTGACGGTAAATTCTTTTATGAAAAGATTAGTGGTTTAATTACATTCCCAATACTTTTCTTCATACTCTTTGTTGTTTGCTTAGTTATAGATTTCTTTATAAATAGAAATTTGAAGAAAATTGTTAATAAGAAATAGGTTAGAATTATGAAGTCAAAGTGTTCGTTTTGTAATAAAGAGTTTGAAGGAGATTTAAATTTTTGTCCGCATTGTGGTAAACCAATAGCTAAAGAGAATAAGCTAATCACATGTTCAAAATGTGGCTTTTCTTATAAAAGTGATTTTAGTTTTTGCCCAAAATGTGGCACTCCTAAGGAACAAGTTAAAAAAACTATAAATGAACCAGTTAATAAGCAAGTAGCTGCTCCTATAGCAAAACCTATAAAAGAAGAACTGGTTTTAGAAGAAAAGGTTAAACCTGAAGTATTTAAAGAAGAGAAAAAAGTCGAAAAAGTTCAACCAGTAAAAATTGAAAAAGAGATAGAAGAAAAACCAATTGTTATGGCTAAAGATACTACTTCACCTTCTTTACAAAATACTAACAATGATAAAGAATTTTTAAGTAATTTAGAAACAAAATTAACTAAATATTTAAATATAAGAATATTTGGTAATGTAATTTATTTAATTGCAAATGTTTTATTTTTGTTTGTCCCAACAATTTATTTTAATGTTAAAATTGATGATAAAATTGAGCAAATATATTATTCAAGTTTTGATTATTCAATAATAGCTTTAAAAGAAATGATTGAACAATTTAAAACAACATTAAATTATGCGGTATTTTTTGACTTTCTTTTTATAATAGCAAGTTTAAGTTTCATATCATTTATATATTACGCAATTAAATTTATAGTAAAAGCGTTTATGAATAGAAAAAACATTTCTAAATTTGCAAATGATAAATATAAATTTACTAATAAATATCTTGATACCTCATCAATGGATGAATATGTTAATAAAAATAAATTTGATCAACAAAATGGTGATAAGGATAAAACTGGTCAGTCCTTATTTTTTTGGTTTATAGTTGGACCGTATATGGCATTTGCTTTATATATAATGCTCTATTTTATTTCAAGTGGTCATATTAGCTTCACAATAATTATTCCAAGTGTATTTATTGTAATTTACTTTATTGTTGGATGTACACAAAGAATATTAATGAAAAAAATCAATAAAGAAATATATGATTATAAAGATTATAAAAGTGGTAAGAAGAAGGTAAATAGATAAATATGAAAAATAAATTAAATATTATAATAACTAGCATATCTTTAGTTTTATTAACTAGTTGTCAACTTGGTGGATTTAAAAGTCCAAATGAAATAGAACATGCAGCTAATGACTTAAAAACACCTACAAATTTAACATATAATGAAAAAACAAGATGCTTTAAGTGTAATCCTGTTGAACATGCTGATTCTTATGAAGTAAGAATTGGTGGTGAAACATTTACAACTCCAGTTAATAGTTATTATTACTTGCCAAGTGATTTTACTGTTTATGTCGGTATTAAAGCTTTATCAAAAACAAATAGTTCATACTATCCTTCAAACGTAAAAATCTTTACATACGATTTTGATAAAAGTGTAATATCAGAATCGACTGTAAGTATATTTTTAAGAAAGCTTACAGAAGATAACATAGTTCGCGTTAATGGCTTATATATTTCTGATGGATACTTATATGCAGTTACTAATGTCTATGTTGCACCATCTTCAAAGTATACAAATGTTTCTGAAAAAGTAACTACTGAATTTGTTAAAATATATAAAATTGAATATAGTGAGCCAATTGAAACTTTAAGTCAAGTTTTGTCTTTAGATGTTAATAAAGTAACTTATAGACAAGCTAAGTATGAAGCTGCTGAATATGATTCAGCGTATTATTTTATAAACTCAAGTGAATATGTTGGACAAATGGAAGAATATAGACAAATGGGCTATAACTTTGAAATAGTTTCAAGCATTGTTAAATATGATGGATATGGTGAATATACAATATATGGAACATATAGATTAGAAAAGAATGGTAGTATCAAATATATTTATTCTACACTTGATTGTACAATTTTAAACTCAGGTATGTCAGAGAAAGCAAGCTATACAACAGCGCTCCAAAATATTGAATCTAGAAATGTTCAAGAATCTGATTTCTATGTATTAGAAGGTGATCTGCAAAGATGGGCAAATAATATCTATACAAATAGAAATTCGTAATAAGGCTAATATAGCCTTTTTTGCATTTTAAGAAAATTGATTTATATGCAATACGTTAGTGATTTACCAACAAAGTGGTAGTTAAAATAGGAGAAAACTATAATGAAAAAACTTTTAAAAGCAAATTTAATTTTATTATCTTTATTATTAGTCTCATGTGGATCTAATTCAATTACTAGCCCAAGTTCAACAAGTATTAGTAGTTCTGTTTCTAGTACTAATACTGTCACTAGCTCTACTTCTATAAGTAGTTTTACACCAACAGTATCTAGTAGTAGCTCTTCTCATACCAGTTCTTCAAGTAGCAGTTCTAGTTCAGTAGAGCATAGAGCACTAACTGAAACAGAATGGGATAATTTATTTACTTCATTTACAACGTTAAATTATTCTCTTACTGAAGAACAAATAAATGATTCAGAAAAGTCTTCATATACATTTACTTGTTATAACGATTTTATAAGTCTATATATAAAAAATAGCATGTTTTCAGGTTATATATATTACTTTGTTAAATCTAATGATACTTATTATTTACTTTATAATAACGATGACAATATTTGGAAAAAGGGTGAATTTAATAAAGCAGGCTACGATGATTATAGAAATTCTAATTTGCTTTATGTTGGTAAATATAATTTGTTTACATACGATAAAGAAACAAATAGTTATTCAGCAGATGAAATAGAGATGCCATATATTGAAGGTATAGGCTATGTAAGAAAAATGAAAAATGTAGTAATGTACTTTAATGATGAAAATAAAGTTTCGTCAATTACTTATACATTGACATATGAAGATAATTCTATTCCTTCAACTTTAACTTTTAACTATGATGTTGATGAAATTGTTTTGCCACCAGTTCATGAGCACAATTATTCAAAAGAGTGGTCATACGATGATAATTGTCATTGGCACGCTTGCGATGGATGTGACGAAAATGAAAATTATGCTGAACATGAATTCAAAGAAACTGAAACGGGATTTGTTTGTGAAATTTGCGGATATGTTAAGCCTAAAGAATTGAAAAATATTACTGAAGAAGATCTTATTTTTGAATTAAATAACGATAATAAATCCTATGCTGTTACAGGTATAAACATAGATGATGTTCGTAAAGTTTACACTGTAGATATACCAAATACTCATAATAATCTTCCTGTTACTGTTTTAGACGATTCGTTATTTTCAAACTATACTAATTTGATCAATGCTAAACTTCCTGAAGGCTTAAGCGAAATTAGTTTTAGATTATTTTATAAATGTACTAATTTAAAAAGTGTAGAAATTCCTTCTAGTGTTACTAAAATCGGTAATGGAGCATTTTATAAATGCGAGAGTTTAGAATGTGTAGATATACCAGCAAATGTAACAGAAATAGAAGATAGTGCATTTTATGGATGTACAAGACTAGCAGAAATTAATTTATCAGCAAGTTTACTAAGAATTGGTAATAGAAGTTTTTATAAATGTACAAGATTAAATTCAATTATTTTACCTCATAGTCTTACATATGCTGACTCTCAGGCTTTTGGATATTGTGAAAATTTAAATGCTATTTATTATGAAGGTTCACTTGAGGAGTGGAGTTCAGTATTTACTTATGAAGAATTTCCAAATAATATTTCTGAATCAATTATTTGTTATTATTCAGAAACTAATCCAACAGATAAATTACACACTTATTGGTCATATGTTGATGGTAAACCAGTAGTATATATGCCTTAAAAGGAAAATTTAAAATGAAAAAATTAATAAAATTCAATTTAGTTTTATTATCTTTATTATTAGTTTCATGTGGATCTAATTCACTAAGTAGTTCTATATCAAGTGTTAATTCATCAAGTCCAAGTAGTAGTGTAAATACCAGTAGTTTTTCAACTATTTCAAGTAGTATTACTAGTTCAACAAGCAGTACAATTGAGACAAAAAAACTTACTGAATCACAATGGAATGAAGTTATTTCATCATATTCAAATATTGACTATAGTACGATAGAAAAAAGCACACATGATGAATCGCAAGCAGTTGCATATATATCTAATATAACACGTATTGGTAATCAAGTATATGCTAGCGTTGAAGCAAATGGTTCTATTACTAGTATTAATTATATAAAATCAGAGGAAAAATATAGTGCTGTTCAAACAAACTCAATTGGTACAAATGAATATGAGATATCAAAAGAAGATTACGATAATATTAGAAATCCTTATACTTATTTGATAGGTCAATATAATAAATTTGTTTTTGATGAATCTCAAAATAGTTATACGTCAACTGAAAAGATATCATATCCTAATTTTGAAGTTCTTAATGCTGAAATAGTATCTTTTAAGCTAATATTTAATAGTGATAAAAAAATAACTAAGATCTTTTATGATTTAAACTTTATAGAGAATTCAACATTAGTTAAATATGATGTTGAATTTACATATGAGAATAAAGACGTAGTAATACCTGAAGCTCCTATGAAAGAAGATGAATGGAATCAAATAGTTGAATCATATTCTAACATTGATTTTAAATCAGTAGCTAATTCGCATTTATTAGGATCAGGAGAAACTCTTTATAATACTACTGCTAATTACATTGGAAACAATATCAAAATTAAAGATAATAATGGTGACTGTTATTATTGTAAAGAAGATGATAAATATTACTTAATTGCATACGACTATGATAAAGAAGAATTTGAAAAAAGTGAAGTTGATTATTTAGTATATTCTTATGTTAGAAATATGTTTATAATTTTAAAAAATAAGTATATTGAATTTAGTTATGATTCCTTAACTGACTATTACGTTTCAACAACAGTATGTATGGATGCATTTGCTATTGTTGGATTCTATAGTGTTGTTTATACTAAATTGAAATTTGATGAAAATAAAAAAGTAACTAATGTTCAGTACGAACTTAAATATGGAGACAATGGAACAGTACATACAAATATCGATATAATTTATGAAACTGATTCTTTTGAATTACCTAATATATAAGGATGGAAATTTATGTTTAAAAAATATATTAAATATTTATGGATGCTTATAGCTATTCCATTTGCTTTAGCTCTTGCTTCTTGTAATTTTATTAATATTGGAGGTAATAGTGAAGCTAGTGGTTTAGATTCAGAATCTTGGAACCAAGTAATTGATAACTTTGATACTATTAATTATTCTTACTCAATTAAAGTTTTTAATAGCAACCCTTTCTATTTCGATTTCAGTGCTGATGAAAATGCAATAGATGCGGATATTGAATCTGGATATAGTTCTAGTAAAATGTATTTAGAAAAACAAGATAACAAATATTATCATTATGAAGAAGATGAAGGTTACTATAGTAAAGTCGAAATAACTGAAGAAAAGTTTTTGAGTGTACGAAATGCCTTTAAAGGATTAAAGGGAAAACGTGATCAATTTACTTATGATAATAGTTCAAACACTTATCATATCGACTCGATCGAATTAATTGTTATAAATGAAGAATTTGGTATTTTCGGTTATAACGTCAATGTCAAATTTTATGATAATAATAAATGGATATCAAATATATATTTTTCACTTAATGACAGTTCAAATGATAGATTTACAATAAATTTTGGCTATAATCCAAGCACTATATTTTTGCCTAAAACACATGAATTTGAGACTGAATTATCTTATGATGAAGAATCACATTTCTATCAATGTAAGGATTGCGATGCTAGAAAACACATAACATCTCATTCATTCAAAAGTAGTGGTGTGGCTATTGATCCTAATAATGCAGACACATATAGTCTTAAATATGAATGCTATGACTGTGGATATGTAAAATACGAAGAAGCTATAGTGGCTGATGAGAATAGTTTAATTTTTGATTATCGATATAGTAACGGAAATAAATTTTATGAAGTTAAGGGGTTAGAAAATAAAGAAGCTAACGTAGTTGTTATTCCTGAAACTCATGACTCATCACCTGTATATTATATTGATTCTGAAGCTTTTATGGATTGTGACAAAATTAAAAAAGTTATTATTCCAGATTCAATTATATATATAGGGGATAGAGCTTTTAAGAATTGTTCGAGTTTATACGATATCACTATTCCAAAAAAAGTTAATTATATTAACAATTCAACTTTTGAAAATTGTACTAGTTTGAATAGTGTAGTTATTCAAGACGGAGTAACTGAAATAAGCAATAATGCATTTGCATATTGTTATAATATAAAATATTTTGAATTTACAAGTAGCGTAAAATTATTTAAAAGCGATGCATTTATAAATGCTACAAATTATAATGAAAATAATACTGTTAATTTTATAGGAACGATTACTGATTGGTTAGATATTAAATTTGAAAATGAATATTCTAATCCATGTTCTAGAGCTTGCAAGCTTTGTTATAACAATGAGCTAGTTGAAGAAATAGAAATTCCAGAAGAAAAGACTTCAATAAATAATTATGCCTTTTATTATTGTACTAGTTTGACAAAAGTCACAATGCCATACGATATTTATTACATTGAAGATTATGCTTTTTACGATTGTAATAATTTAAGTTATATTCAATTGTCCAAAAAAGTTACAACAATTGGTATGTACGCATTTGCATTTACAGGTTTTGAAGAAATAAATCTTTCATCTAATTTAAGAAGTATAGGTGAATATGCTTTTTATTGTTCGAAAATTAAAACGATAGCTATTCCTTCAAGTGTTACATGTATTGAAGCAAATACATTTATGAATTCGACATTAGAAACTATATATATTAATGGAGCTGAAAAAATAGCTGATTCAGCTTTTGAAGGATGTTTTGCTTTAAAAAGAGTTTCGTTACCAAGTGACTTAAAAGAAATTGGAGCATCTTCCTTTGAATACTGTAACGAGTTAGAAGAAATAGTTTTGCCAGATAGCCTAACAACAATAGGAAATAAGGCTTTTTCTGAATGCAACTCTCTAAAGAAAATTACTCTTAATAAAAATATAAAAGAAATTGGAAATAATGCGTTTTATGATACGTCATATGATAAAGATGTGTATTTTAATGGTAATGTCAATGATTGGTTAAATATACCATTTAATAATATATATTCTAACCCTTGTTATCAATCAAACGAAGTATATTTTGATGATAAATTACTTGATAATTTAGTAATTTCTGAAAACATTTATAGCATTAGTGAGTATGCATTTAGCGGAATTGATTCTTTAAAAACTGTTGTAATTTCTAAAAAAATTAAAGAAATAAAGAAACGAGCTTTTGAAAATTGCTATAATTTAAAAGATGTTAAGTATTTAGGAAGTTTAGAAGATTGGTTGAATATATCTTTTGCTGATGAAGAATCTAATCCATGTTCTAATAAAGCAAATTTATATATTAACGATGAATTAGTGATATATCTAGATCTTTCACACGCATCGATAATTAATAATTATGCATTTTATGGTTGCAGTTCAATAAAATTTGTAACTTTAGGTAAAAATATTAATGAATTTGGCAAAGGTGTATTTGGAAGCTGCTCTAACTTAGAAAAAGTTTATATAGAAGAAGGATTAAAGATTTTAGGAAAAGCAACATTTTGTGATTGTCCATCATTGAAATCTATAAATATCCCATCAAGTATTAAATCAATTCCTGATGCAACCTTTTCAGAGTGTGAAAATTTAGTTAGTGTTGAATTAAACAAAGGAATAGAAGAAATTTGTTATAATGCTTTTATTGATTGTAATAGCTTTAAAAAAGTTAATTATTTAGGAACATTGGAAGACTGGTTAAATATTAAATTTGAAACATATTATTCTAACCCTTGTTGTTATGGGGCAGATCTATATTTCAATAACGAATTAGTAACTGATTTAGAAATTCCAGATAATGTTAGTTGTATAAACTATAACTTTGTTGGATGTAGTTCTATTAAGTCTTTAGTTATACATGAAAACGCAAATGTATTAATGAAAGCTTTTTTGGATTGTTCTTCGCTCAAAGAAGTTAGATATCTAGGACCATTAGATAAATGGTTAGATTATCACAACGATGAAAAAAATGATAATTTAGATTTTTCAAATGGAACTTTATCATATGCATTATATATCAATAATGAACTAGTTGAAGATCTAGTAATACCTGAAGATATCATTGCTATTTGGAGCTATGCATTTTATGGTTGCAGTTCAATTAAATCAGTAAGAATGCATGATGATGTAAAACTATTAGATGAATTATCGTTTAATTATTGCATTAATCTTAAAGAAGTATATTTAGGAAAAAACATAGAATATTGTAATTTGCCGGATGTATTTAAAGGCTGTACTTCATTAACAGACATATACTATGAAGGAACAAAATCTGAATTTGAATCAAATAATATTTATATATTAAACCTTTATGAAAAATTACCTAATATAACTATTCATTACGAATACAAATTTGAATAGAATAAAAGAGATGAAATCAACATAAACTGGTTTCATCTTTTTTAGTAATAATATAGTTGACTTAATTTGAGCGATTATTTTTAACTAAAAATGTAGAAAGTAGTATCATATTATGATAAAATGATTATACTTTAAAACGGAGGTGTAGATATGTTTATTGATAAATTAGCAGAAAATTTTAATATTAACGAACCTATCTTTACTGAAGAAATACTTGATTTATTTAAAGAATATTCTCGCGCACAAGTTTTTAGATACATAGATAAAGCAAAAGAAAATAAAAAAATAATTCAGTTTACTAAGGGAGTTTACTATATTCCGAATACAACCTTTTGGGGTGATTTGTCTACTATAACAGTTGATTCTGTCATTGAAAAAAAGTATTTGAAAAATGCAAGTGATACTTTTGGTGTTTTTGGTGGAATAAAACTATTAAATAATTTCTCAATTACGACACAAATGGCTGCAGTAATCGAAGTGGTTACTAATAATGAAACTACACGATGTAGAAGGATAAGTATAAATGGTAGAAATTTCATTTTAAGAAAATCACGTTGCAAGATTAACACTGATAATTATGCGGCATATACAATTTTGCAATTGTTTAATGATTTTGAAAAAAATGATAAACTTGATGAGTCATCACGAAGAAGAGTAGTTGACTATATAAAAAAATACCAAGTTACACAAAAACAATTGTTTGAAATGTCAAAACAATTTCCAGCACGTGCTATTAAAAAAATGATAGAAAATGGAGTTATTCAATGAATTTACATAACGATAAAGAACGATTTAGGGAAGCAATAATTGCTGCAAGTACAATGTTTGGTATTGAACCTTCATTAGTTGAAAAAGATTATTTTGTTACGCTATTTTTGAAAGAATCAATAAAAAGAATTCCTGGACTTGTATTTAAAGGTAGAAGTGGAAGTGGTAAATCTACATTATTTAAACTTGCTTATGGTCTTATTAAACCGACAAGTGGTAGAGTAACTATTAACGGAGTTGATACTTACTTATTATCTGATGACGTTAAACGTAAGTTCTTTGGTATTGTCTATCAAGATTATTACTTCTCGGGTGGTAGTATTAAAGAAGAAGTTACTTTATTAAATAAAGCTATTTCTGATGAAAAAGTATATGAGACTTTAAAACTTGTTGGCTTAGATAGAATTACTGATATTTCTATCCCACTTAAAACTAGCAATTATTCAACAGGTGAATTATCTTTATTTAATATTGCTAGAGCAATTATATTTGATAGTAAAATACTATTTTTAGATGAAATGAACGCTAAAATTGATGCTATTAGTGCTAAGAAAATCATTGAAGTTATTGATAAAGTTTCTCAAGATAAAATGGTTTTATCAATTAACCATTATGGTGATTTGTTAGCTAATAGTAAGATTTTAAATGTTGAGAAGTAAAGCATGATTAATTTAAGTTTAATTTATGATTTTGATCATAGTATAGGAAAAGCTGTTAATAGCTTTTTAAATTATAGCAACGGCTTTTTTACTGACTTTTTGAAATTTGTTACTACACTAGGTAACTCAGGATTAGTATTTATTATAGCTGCTATTATTATGTTGTTATTTTTTAAGACTAGAAAAGCAGGAGCAATTTCTTTAATAGCATTATTGTTTGGTTTTCTTCTAACAAATTTGCTTTTAAAAAACGTTGTTGCTCGTTTAAGACCTTATATCGATACTAATAGCGACTTTTATTTTTGGTGGAAATCAGCTGGTTCTTTATTAGAATCAGGATTTTCTTTCCCATCAGGTCATACAACAGCAGCAACTGGTTTTGGCTTTTCATTATTTATATGTTTTAAAAAGAGAATATCGTGGCTATATTTATTAATTCCAATTTTTATGGGATTTACAAGAATATATTTCATGGTTCACTATGCAAGTGATGTTGTTGGTGCACTTTTTGTTGGCATAGTCTGTTCAACATGTTCATACTTTACATTTAAAGGTATAAGTAAATTTAAATTTATAGATAAAGCTTATAATTTGCCAAGTATAGTAAGTTTATTTAAAAGAGAAGCATAGTTTCCTAAAAGATACTATACCACTATTTAGTGCGTACTTTTTAAATTGAAACTTTGTTCTTATAATTTTAGTGTAATCAAAAGTACTCGAGTAAAACTTGTTAATTCATTAAAAAGGAGCAAAGAAAATGAAAGTAGCAGTTGTTGGATCAAACGGAAGAGTTGGATCATTAGTAGTTAAAGAGTTATTAGAAAGAAATTATGATGTTGTCAGTATAGCAAAAGAAGAAACTGAATGTGTAAAAACCTTAGTTAAAGATGCTTTAGATTTAACTAAAGAAGATTTAAATAGTTTCGATGTCGTCATTGATGCAGTTGGTGGTTGGACACCAGAAACTATTCATAATATTACAGACGTTATGAATCATTTAGCTGACTTGTTAGAAAGTAGCAATACTAGATTAATTGTTGTCGGTGGAGCAGGTAGTTTATATGTTAACAAAGAAAGAACAGTTACTGTCGATATGGGTAAAGATTTTCCGGATTCCTGGAAACCATTATCTAACGCTCATGGTAAAGGCTTAGAAAAATTAAGAAATTCTAAAGATCTCAAGTGGACTTATATCTCACCAGCTTGTAATTTTGTGGCTGATGGTAAGAGAACAGGCGAATATAAATTAGGTGGTGAAAACTTAATTTTAAATTCTAATGGTGAAAGTGTAATTTCATATGCTGATTATGCTTTAGCTTTAGTTGATGTCATTGAAAGTGGCAAATATATTAAAGAAAGAATTAGTGTTGTTTCTAAATAGATTATAAATTTATGGTATCATAATATATACTATAGTTATAAAAGAAACCTAAAGGAGTATTTATTATGATTGATTATGAAAAATTGCCAGCTTGTCCAGTTCAAACTTGTTTAGACTTTATTTCTGATAAGTGGAAAATATTAATAATAAGAGACTTATTAGGTGGAACTAAAAGATTTAATGAACTTAAAAAATCTTTAGCTCTTGTAACACAAAAAATGCTGACTCAACAGCTAAGAGAGATGGAAGAAGATGGACTTATTAATAGAAAAGTCTATCCAGTAGTTCCACCTAAAGTCGAATATTCATTAACAGAACTCGGATTGTCTTTAATGCCTGTCATTGAAGCTATGAAAAAGTGGGGACAAGATTTAAAAACAAAGGAGTTAAAAAGTGAATAACGTTGTTGAAGAATTAAAGAAAGTTAAAATATTTTATATTGCAACTATCGATGGCGATAAACCAAAAGTTAGACCTTTTTCAAGTGTAGCTGAATTTGAAGGTAATATTTATATTTGTTCAGGTAAGAAAAAAGAATTTTATAAGCAAGTGTCCAATAATCCATATTTAGAGTTATCTGGTATGTATGATGGTGGTACTTGGTTAAGAGTAAGTGCTAAAGCTGTTATTGACGAAAGAATAGATGCTCAGGAAGCTGTTTTAAAAGACGAGACAGGTCCTTCACAACTTTATAAAGCAGGTGATGGTAATTTTGTCGTCTTTAAACTTACAGAAGTTAAAGCTTTAAAGTTTAACTTTTATGCTGCACCTACTGAAATTAAGGAGCATTAAATGAAAGAGCTAAATTGGTGTATTGAATATTTAAAAAAATATAACAATATAACTTATGATCTTAAATTACCTGATTTAGAAGCATTAAGAGCTTTAGAAAATATTACTATGCCAGACAATTTGTCTGATGAATTTTATGATAATCAAGATAAGGTTTTACAAGAGATATTAAAGACTAAAAATATAGTTGATATAAATAATTTATCCTTTAATAAAGACAATATAGCTTTATATAAAGGTGATATAACTTTAATAAATGCTGATGCTATAGTTAATGCGGCAAACGAAAAGCTTTTAGGATGTTTTATACCTTTACATAAGTGTATAGATAACGCCATTCATTCGTATGCTGGACTTCAAGTTAGACGAGATTTATTAAAAGTAATGGAAAAACAAAAAAATGATGAAGAGGTTGGAAAGGCTAAAATAACAAAAGCGTACAATCTGCCATCAAAATATATAATTCACACTGTTGGGCCACAAGTTGAAAATAGAGTGACAAAACAAAATGAAATAGATTTAGCAAATTGTTATTATTCATGTCTTAAACTTGCTGATTCATTATATTTGAAATCTATTGTTTTTTGTTCGATTTCAACTGGCGTATATGGATATCCTATTACTAAAGCTTCTACAATTGCAATTAATACAGTCAGAGATTACTTACATAAGACTAATTCTAAAATAAAAGTAATTTTTAATTTGTTTTCACAAAGTGATTATGAAATTTATAAAGAAAGACTAGTGAGTATTTATGATAATTAACACAGGACAAAGAACTGATATTCCAGCTTTTTATTCTATGTGGTTTATAAATAGAATAAGAGAAGGATATGTCTTAGTTAGAAATCCATATTATCCAAGTTTAGTGACTAAATTCTTATTAAATCCTGATGTTGTTGATGTTATAGGATTTTGTACTAAAAATCCTAGACCAATGTTTAAGTATTTAGATGAATTAAAACCATTTAGCCAATTCTGGTATATATCGATTACAGGTTTTGATAAAGACATTGAACCTAACGTTCCTTCCATAGATCAAGTTATAGAAGATTTTAAATTTTTATCAGATAAAGTTGGTAAAAACGCTATAGCTTTAAGATATACTCCAATCATAATTAATGAAAAATACACATTGCAAAGACATATTGATACTTTTGAATACATCACTAGTAAATTAGAAGGTTATACTTCTTTAGCTGTCTTTGGCTTTGTCGACATATACGACAAGTTAAAAAGAAATCATCCAGAAATAATTGATTGTGATGATAGTTTGAAAATTATTATTGCTAAAGAGTTTTTAAAAATAGCTAATAAACATCATATGGAACTTAGACTTTGTTCAAAAGAAAAATGGCTTAGTTCATATGGAATAGATGTAAATGGATGTATGAGACTTGAAGACTATGAAAGAGCAATAGGTTTTTCTTTAACACCAACGAAAAAGATGGATGCAAGAAGAGGTTATTGTACTTGTTATTTATCAAACGATATTGGAAGTTATAATTCTTGCCTTAACTTATGCTCATATTGTTATGCTAATGGAAATCCTAATCTTGTCTTATCTAATTTTAAAAAGCACGATGAGGACTCTCCATTTTTAATTGGAAACATATCGCCTGATGATAAAATTAGACTAGCTAAACAAGAATCTTGGAAAGAAATACAAGGGAAATTATTTTAATATGGAAAAAGAAATTGAAATATTAAAGAAGCATATTGACGATGCTGAAGTTATCGTTATTGGTGCAGGTGCTGGTTTATCAAGTGCGGCTGGATTTGAATATGGCGGCTCTACTTTTTTAAAGTATTTTAAGTATATGCACGACATGTATGGTTATACAGATATGTATTCAGCTGGATTTCATAACTTTAAATGGCCTGAAGAAAAGTGGGCTTATTGGTCTAAAATGATATATGTTAATAGATATAAAGTTGGTCCAACAAAGCTTTATAAGCACTTGTTAAATATTATTAAAAATAAAAATTATTTTGTTATAACTACAAATGTCGATCATCAGTTTCAGCTTTCTGGATTTGATAAAGAAAGACTATTTTATACTCAAGGAGATTATGGTTTGTTTCAATGTTCTAAAGCTTGTCATAATAAGACATATGATAATAAAGAGATAGTTGAAGAAATGATTAAGCAAACTAACAATAATTTAATACCTACTAAACTTGTTCCAAAGTGTCCTGTTTGTGGTAGTCTAATGGAGACAAATTTAAGAAAAGATAATTATTTTGTTGAAGATGAAGGTTGGCATAAGGCTTTAGATAGATATGAAAAGTTTTTAAAAGAAAACAAAGAGAAAAAGATCTTATTTTTAGAAATAGGTGTTGGTTGGAACACACCTGGAATAATTAAGTTTCCATTTATGCAAATGACATATAGATTTAAAAATGCGTTTTATATTTCTATAAATAATGATCCAAGTGACATACCTAATGAAATAAAAGATAAAGCCATCCATATTAAAGAGGACTTAAATATATTGTTAAAACTATAATTTATTTCTTATTTTTTTTTAAGTTCTAAGATATAAAATAACTATGAAGTAAGACTCAAAGGTGCTCTTAGTTAGCACGAGCTTACTTCTTTTTTATTTGAATAATACGAATATATTGCTTTAATTGTCGAAAAATACTAATATACAAGTATCAAGTAGTTGTTTTATTTCCATAAAAGTAAAACAACATAAGTGTTGAGGAGGTATTATCGACATGAAAAAAGTATTAGTTCCATTACTTGGATGTGTTGTTATTGGGTTAGTAAGCTGTGGGTCAGACAAAAAAGAACAAAAGACATTTAATGAGGTTTTTGACTTTGCTCCTATAGCTACTAGCATTAAAGAAGTGAAGGTGACTCACGGCCCAGGACAAGTATTGCCACTACAAGATTACGATTTAAACTATTCAAAAGACGAAGCTTATTTTAAACAAATCGAAGAATATGCTAAAAAAGCTAAATTCACAGAAATTGCTGGAAGTGATGTATATTATGGTGGAGATACATATAGCGTTTCTATCAGTCTTGATTCTGAAGAAAAGAAATTATCTTTTGTTAAAAAAGACGAATTACATATAGATAATAAAATATATAAATCATCTATAGAATTCCCAGTCCCAACAGAAGAGCAAACATATAAAGTTAATCATTATATAAATCCACTTCAAAAAGTAACTTTTAACCTAAATGGAGAAACAAAAGACATAGGTAATTTTAATTTAGCAGATATCATATTTGAATATGAAAATAAACCGGAAGGCAGTTCTGAAATAAATAAAAATGCAGTTTTAACAGTTGAAAACTCTAACGTTAAAATAGTTATTGAATCAGCTAAAAAGTTCTATTATGATGAAAAATATTGCTCAGTCGTTGGTGAGAAAGATTTTTCTGAATTATTAAATAAGTAAAATAAGAGCGTTAACTAATTTAAAAGCAATTAAATTTAATATACTAATATCTAGGAGATATTAATTGTATGTATAAAAATATTGAAAAAACAAAAGTTTTAACCTTAAACGATCAAGTTGAATATCAAAAAGGCCAAGTAGTTAGTAAAACTTTAGTTCAAAACGAATTAGTCAGTATGACAATATTCTCATTTGACAAAGGTGAAGAAATTTCATCACACGCTGCTGGCGGTGATGCTATGGTCACAGTTTTAGAAGGCAAAGGTAGATTCACAATTGGCGGAGAAGTATTTATTCTTAACGAAGGTGAAACAGTCATTATGCCTAAAGGTATTCCTCACGCTGTTTATGGTGAAGAAAAGTTTAAGATGCTTTTAGTAGTTTCCTTCTAATTAATTAACTAAAAATAAAATTTTATTTGGCGAGTTGAAATATACTCGTTTTTATAATGCTAAAAAATATTTGACAAAATAAAAAATAGGATTTAAGATATTAATGTAGTCAAAGATAGCACTGCGAAGTCCAAATAAGCTTTAGCTAAAATTCTAGGCAATTATGCCAATCCTCGAAAGGGGATTTTTTTATTGCTTTATTTTGTTGAATAATGTTAAAATATGTTTATAAGCAAGGTTTAAGGAGTGCTTAACATATGGAGAAGAAATATTATATAGGATTAGACTTAGGAACTAGTTCTGTCGGCTGGGCTGCAACAGACGAGAACTACAATTTTTTGCGTCTCAAAGGTAAAACTGCCTGGGGTGCAAGAATCTTTTCTGAAGCTGTAGATTGCAAAGGAAGAAGAAGCTTTAGATCAAGTAAAAGAAGAGTAGCTAGAAGAAAGTATAGATTATTACTTTTGAAGAATTTGTTTGCTGAAGAAATGGCAAAAGTGGATAAAACCTTTTTCTTAAGACTTGAGAATTCGACTTATTGGGCTGAAGATAAAGCTAAAGATGCTGAAGGAAATGATTTAGGAAAGACTCTTATTTTTAAAACTACGGAAGAAGAAAGAGAATTTCACAAAGCATATCCTACAACGTGGCATCTTCGTAAAAAATTAGTAGATAATGATGAACAGGCATTGTCGGATTTAAGATTAGTGTATTTGGCAATTCATCACATAATGAAATATCGTGGAAACTTTTTAAGTGATGGGACCAAAGATAATGAAGAACCATCAAAAGATACGATTGATAGAATTAATGTTATATTGAATTTGCTAGAAGCTAAAGATAATGAAAGTGGAATATCTGACAATATCACATATCTTAGTAAAGAGTCTTATAATGAATTAATAGAAACATTAGAAAATAAAAACTTAAACAAGAAAAAGAAACAGGACGAAATTAAAAAGCTGTTTAAAAATGTTGATAAAACAAATGAAGATATAAAAGTATACATAGATTTGTTTAAAACATTAGTAACAGGTGGTGTTTTTAGCGTTAAGAAAATTAATGAAGAATATGATAAATTAAAAATAGACTTTAATAATGGCTTTGATGATAATGCTGATGAAATATCTAAGGCGTTAGGTGATGCATATGAACTTGTTTTAATTGCAAAAGCTTATAATGACTATATTTCTTTAAAAGACTTATTAGGTGGAAAGCCATATTTATCTTATGTAATGGCTGATATATATGATGAGCACAAAAAAGATTTAAAAAGTCTAAAGAAAATTTTAGTATCCATTGATTATAAGCATGGAAATGAAGGAAACAATAGAGTTTATAATTTAGTTTTTAAACCAGTTATTGTTCCTAAAGAAGAACGTAAAGATAAAGATGGTAAAAAGAATAAAAAATTGACTACACCAAACTACGCTTCATTTATTCAAGGCGATGATGTTGAGAAGAAGTCAGTTACTTTAGAAAATTTAAATAAAAACATTAAAGAAATATTGGAAGCAAATAAACAATATGTTGATGAAAAAGATAAAGAAGAATTTGATAGATTACTTGATAAAGCTAGTAATAATGAATTGTTTAAAAAACAAGCTACTGTTTCTACAAGCTTAATTCCACATCAATGCCATTTAGAAGAACTTAATAAAATCTTAGAAAATGCTGGTAAAAAATATCCATTCATAAAAGAAAATTCTGATAAGATTATTCAATTGTTTAAATTTAGAGTTCCATATTATTATGGCCCTTTAAATAACGAATCTAAAGAACATGCCTGGATTGTTAAAAATGAAGGAAAAGAAAGAACAAAAATTACTCCATGGAATATTGATGAAGTAGTAAATAAAGAAAAAACTAGAGAAGGATTCTTTAAAAAATTAACAAATAGTTGTACATATTTAGTAGGTGAAACAGTGTTGCCTAAAGTTTCACTTGTTTACGAAAAATATTTAGCATTGGAACGTCTTAATAAAATGCAAGTAAATGGAAATTATCTAAATCATAGTGACAAGATGGATTTACTAAATTATGTTTTAGGGAATTCTAATACTACTATTGAAAATATTAGAAAGAAACTTGCATCAGATACAGGAATGAAAATTAATGACATAGTCATTAGTAATATTAAAAATAATGTTCCATTTACAGCGACAAGCCATGCTTTCTTTAGAAAACGTTTTAATTTAGAAAATAGTAAAGAATTTGAATTATGCGAAGAAGTAATTAAGTATGCAACTATATATGCAGACGATAAGAAAGAACTAAAAAAATTCTTGTCAGAAAATTTTAGTTTTGATGAAAAACTTATTAAAGAAATCGCTAATTTACAAACAAATAAATGGGGAAGACTTTCAAAGAAATTCCTTTGTGGCGGTGCTAAAGACGAAATGTATTACACCGATGAAAATGGTGTAATGTACACTATTCTTGGCTTGCTTGAAGAAACAAATCAAAATTTGCAAGAAATAGTTAATAGTGGAAAATATGGCTTTGATGAAAAAATTAAAGAATTCAACGATGCTTTAACAAAAGATGAAACTATTGACGAACAAATATCTAAGATTTTAGAGGGTACACCAGCTTTAATGGTTAGAAGTATAACTCAAACTATTAAAGTAGTCGATGATGTTATTAAAGCTGCTAAATGTGAACCAAAAAAGATTATCATGGAAGTAACTAGAACAGATGAGAAAAAGGTCAAGAAGTTGCTTCGAGATATATACAATTAAAGAAAAAAATATCTGAAGATAAAGGAATAGATGACAAAGAAAGAGAAGAACTACTTTCTGATCTTGAAGAAGCAAATAAAACCAAGAAACTTAAAGGAAAGCATTTATATCTTTATTTCTCTCAATTAGGAATTGATCTTTACACAGGAAAAAAGATGAAAATTGAAGAGGTACTTGAAGGTAAATATGATATTGACCACATTGTTCCTCAAAGTTTGATTAAAGATGATTCTTTAGATAATCAAGTACTTGTAAATAAAAAATATAATCAAGATGTTAAAAAAGATATATATCCAATATGTGATGAAATAAGAAGCAAGATGCTTAATTTATGGTACAACTATAAAGAACGTGGAATTATTAAAGAAGAAAAATATAATAGATTAATTCGTACTACTGAATTAACTGATGATGAAATTAATGATTTCGTAAAAAGACAAATTAATGTTGTAAACTATTCAAATGTTCAAATAAAAAGAATATTTGAACTAAAGTACCCTGATACTGAAATTATATTCTCTAAAGCTGGTTTCCCATCTTTATTAAGAAAAGAATATAAAATTGCTAAGATGAGAGATCTTAATGATGCTCACCACGCTGTTGATGCTTATTTAAATATTGTTTGCGGTGATATTTTAACAAGTTTATATACAGATGTATTTTACTTGATTAAAAGGAAAAAGGAAAAGAAAGAAAATCCTACCTTTAACATGGAAAGAAGACTTTTAGGATACATTAAAAAGAATGATTTAATGAATAAGATTAAATCAAATTGTTTAAGACATGATGCTTTAATCACTTTTAAACCAGATTATGATTCAGGAATGTTCTATAAACAAACTATATTTAAGAAATCAGGAGATAAAGAAACAGGCTTAATTCCGTTACATACAAAAGGCCCTATGAGTGATGTAAAAAAATATGGTGGGTATTCTCAATTAAGTCAATCATTCATATTAGCAGTTGAATACAAAGTAAAGAAAAAGACTATTAAGAAGCTTTTACGTGTACCAACTATGTATGTAAAACTTTATGGTGATGATTTAAATAAAATTGCTAAATTAATAGTAGATGATGAAAAAGCTACTGATATTAAAGTATTGAGAAAAATTTATTTAAATCAAAAAATTAAATATAATGGATGTTATTATTTAATATATACAAATAATGAATTTGTAAATAAATATAAAATGGCATATCAAAACTATATAGATAATGACGCTTTGGTTTATCTAAATAAGTGCTTAAAAAAGACAGATGAACTTGATGATAAAGATAAGACTGAACAAGAAATTATTGTAAATAAAGATGGAGATAAATTAAAAATTACAAAAGAAGAAAATTTAAAAATATTTAAATTAATCAAAGAACAATATTCAAAACAAATTTATGAATCTACACCTTATATCGCTAAATCAAAAGAAATGCCAGAAGATGCGTTTAATAATTTGTCTATAAAAAAACAAATTGATACTTTATTTAACATGATAAAAATTCTGTCAAGATCTAATGAAGATGCTAAGTTTGATAAATCTCTAAATAATGGAAGTTCAAAATGTTTTTTAAAGGTTAATACAATTACAGATGATAAAATTTATATTGTAAATGAATCACCTTCAGGATTATTTAAAGGTAAAGAGGAATTAATATAATATGGGATTTAGAACAGTTGTTGTTTCAACACATAGTAAATTAGAATTGTCGCTTAATTATTTAGTATTTAAAACTCCAGACGAAGTAAAAAGAATTAATATAGATGAGATTCAAACACTTATTATTGAATCAACAGCTGTTGCTATTACAACTTCACTTTTATCGGAATTAGTTAGGAAAAAGATTAAAGTAATCTTTTGTAATGAAAAGAGGGCTCCTGTTTCAGAACTAGTTCCATATTATGGTGATAGTATTTCATTTAAAAGAATAAAACAGCAAATGAGTTGGACGGATGAAATAAAAGATTTAGTGTGGAAAGAAATAATAATAGAAAAGATAAAGAATCAAGCTAGAGTGCTAAAAGACATATCTGAAGAAGATAGTAATTCTTTACTCGAATACTCAAAAGATGTTGTTGAGGGTGACCTTACTAATAGAGAAGGGCATGCAGCAAAGTTTTACTTTAATAGAGTATATGGTGAAAGTTTTACAAGAAATAATAATAGTGATATTAATAAATATTTAAATTATGGGTATACATTAGTTCTTTCACAATTTAGCAAAGCAATCGTTGCTAAAGGTTATTTAACTCAGTTAGGAATTCACCATATTGGTGAAACTAATTACTTTAATTTGGCATGTGATTTTATGGAACCAGTTAGACCTTTTATAGATAAAAGAGTGAAAGATTTAACAAACGAAAACTTTAAAGAAAAACTTGTAGAGGTGTTGTCTGAAACTTTTGTTTATGATGATCAAAAACAAACTCTTTCTAATGCTATTTCTTTATATGTTTCATCTTTATTAAATGCATTAGCATTACAAGATCCTTCTAAAATTAAATTTATAAAAGAATATGAGTAATGTATTTATGAGAATGGTATTATTTTTTGATTTGCCTTCAACTACAAAAAAAGATATTAGAGAATATAATCACTTCATAAAACTGTTGAAGAAAAACGGCTTTTTAAGAATGCAAGAAAGTGTATTTACTAAGCTTGCTTTAAATCCTTCTATAGTTAATTCGACTATGCTTGAATTGAAAAAGAATCTCCCACCTGAAGGAACTGTCTCCGTTTTAACATTAACTGAGACACAGTTTATGTCTATAGAAAACTTAATAGGTGAAATGAAAACGGATGTTGTTATGAGTTGTGATAAGGTGGTAAGGTTATGAAATTTTTATCAATGAAATTATTAGAAATAAAAGATGATTTATCTAATGTAGATAGTTATTTATTAGTTATAAAGAATAGAAAAATATTATATAAACTATTAAGTAACGCTGATTTGCAATATGAAGATAGCTATATACAAATATTAGATGAAAATTATAAAGAACTAAAAGTAAGTGACTATATAGACTTTGTCACATCAGTTATAAATTTAGATGCTAATTCAAAAAAGAACTTAAATGTTTTACTTAGAAGAATAAAAAAAGAAGAAAATGAGGTTTTAATTAAAACTTCAAATGAGATAAATAAAAAATTAGAAGAATGTGCTAAACAAATTAAGCTTTCTTCACCAATAAATATCTTTTGTGATATCGATTTAGATGAAGATGATGTGATAAAAATGCTTGGAATATCCCTACAAGATGATTCACCCAACTTAGTAGAGAGAATAAATAATTATATAAATGTGTCTTTTGAGTTAAGAAATATAAAAATATTTATATTTTATAACTTATTAGCATTTTTAGATGAGAGTGAGCTAGATTTATTGGTTCGTGCCAACAAATATAACGGTATAAAAATAATTGATATTGAAAATGTAGAGTATAAAACTGACATTTTTGATCATATAAAAATATTAGACGAAGATATTTGTGTTATTTAAAATAACACTATATAATATAAATAGATGCACTATTTGGCCTCTATATTTGAGGTTTGGAAGTAGTGCTATCTGTGATTACTTCTAGACTATAATTGTTATGATTGTTGCTCAACTGAGGTTTGGAAGTAGTGCTATCTGTGATTACTTCTAGACGCGAAAAATGAATAGATATGACGTTAATAGGTTTGGAAGTAGTGCTATCTGTGATTACTTCTAGACGAAAACAGCTTGCTTTGTTTCGCCATTTTTGTTTGGAAGTAGTGCTATCTGTGATTACTTCTAGACATAAATCCAAAGGTTTAAGTTATATTTTTCGTTTGGAAGTAGTGCTATCTGTGATTACTTCTAGACATAATTTTAGTGATTTTATAGACTACATACGTTTGGAAGTAGTGCTATCTGTGATTACTTCTAGACGAGCAATTAACTATTATCATCAAGCGATTGGTTTGGAAGTAGTGCTATCTGTGATTACTTCTAGACTGATAAAACTATTAAAGAACAAACAGGCGGGTTTGGAAGTAGTGCTATCTGTGATTACTTCTAGACAATATAGATCAAATAAACTAACATTATTAAGTTTGGAAGTAGTGCTATCTGTGATTACTTCTAGACACCACCAACAGAAGCAACGGCGTTTTTATTGTTTGGAAGTAGTGCTATCTGTGATTACTTCTAGAC
>OCHD01000838.1_pt1 | contig 23806 bp, 17 predicted proteins | sample 1538481 | NCBI WGS metagenome assembly OCHD01 (sample SAMN04571699, study PRJEB22368) | human gut metagenome | biome: human gut; material: stool | host: Homo sapiens | place: Luxembourg | collected 2012-09-07
GGGGCCAGTGGAAGCTGGTAAAACGATAAATACAGATAATACAAATACCGGACAGTACCATATGTTCACTCCTCAATCAAGGCGAGGAGAAAGGCATGGAATATTTGTTTACCAGATATTACAAGCCTTTGGTACTATGGGCGGCTTCTTTCCTGAACAACATTCCCCAGTCGGAAGATCTGGTACAGGACTTTTTTATCCGTTTATGGGAAAAAAGGACCCAAACCTCACTACAAGCAACCACCTTTAAATCTTTTCTTTACACTTCTGTACGCAATCTGGCATTCGACCGGATGGAAAAAAAAGATCCCCTGCGCCATGCTACCGATCTGAAGTCTTCCGACAAAGCCTGGGAAGAATACGATACCCTGGAAGAAGAAGTATTGACCCGGGTCAAAAACGAAATCGATAAGCTTCCCGAAAGAAGCCGTCAAATCATGCAATGTATCTATTTACAAGGATTACATTATAAAGAAACTGCAGCTAAACTAGGCATTTCTATCGCTACGGTGAATACGCTTTTAGTCAACGCCCTCAAAAAAATTCGTCAGGCCTATCCCGATATAACCCAAAATATCATCCTGTTTTTGCTTTTATCCGACAAAAAAAGATAAAAAACTAAAAACACAAAAGATTAAATTCCAATTCATTATAATTATTTTTTCAACTATTTCAAAAAAAGTTGTCTTTTCCATTCAATGAAAATTAATATTTTCCCGTACTATGGATAAATGCAACCGATATGCTAAATAAAGACAACATCGATCAATTACTTTTAAAGCATCTCTTACAGGAAAACGCCGTAGAGGAAGAACAGCTTCTGAAAGAATGGTTGGGACACGATCCTGAACATCAAAGGTACTTCGAAAGATTCCGTCGGCATCACATTCACCTTCAGGCTGCTATCCAATCCAGCCGTATTCAAGGCCGATATACTGAATTTGCCTTCCGTCTGAAACGGCGTCATATCCGCCGTCTTTTTATCCGAGTTGCAGCCATCGCCCTGATTCTGCTCGGAGGCGGACTTTCCTTTTACCTGATCCATACCCCTTCACTGATTCCGACTTTAGCCGAAGTTCCGATTCATCCGGGTTCGTCAAAGGCGATTCTGCATCTTTCTTCCGGAACTGCGATTCCCGTAAACACCACTTCGCAGGAGTTAAAGGAAAAAGATGGAACACTAATCCGTATTTCCAATGAAGGAGTCTTGAATTACGCAGAATCAGCCAACATTTCGACTGCAAACCTGATAAACCGACTCGAAATCCCCAGAGGTGGAGAATTCAAAATCAAACTGGCAGACGGGACCGAAGTATGGTTGAATGCAGAGACAGAACTCCGATACCCAACGGTTTTCTCAAGCCTGGAAAGAAGAGTAAAACTTCAGGGAGAAGGCTATTTTAAAGTTGCTAAAAATGAAAAACAGCCTTTTATTGTCGAAGTCGGCGATATTGAAGTCAAAGTATATGGTACCCAATTCAATATCAGTACTCAAAATAAAGACAACATCGAAACCGTTCTGGTCAGCGGTAGCGTCAGTATCCGCCACCACGACCAGGAGACTCACCTAAACCCTTCCCAAAAGGCAGCCTATACCTCCTCCGGGAAACTAACGATTGAAGAAGTGGATGTTTTACCTTATATCACCTGGAAAGACGGAAATTTCATGTTCCAAAACGAGTCCTTGGAATCGGTCATGAATAAATTAGCCAGATGGTACGATCTGGACGTATTCTACCTCAACGAGCAAACTAAAAATATTCACCTGTCAGGTATGATGACCAGATATAAAGAGGTATCGGAACTTTTCCACTATTTTGAAAAAATTTCCACCGCCCGTTTCATCATCAAAGGCCGGACCGTGACGGTAAAATAAATGTTCGTTTATTCAAAATAAACAGCCGGGAATGTACCACCATTCCCAGCTGCAATCAGATAAAAAGACAGCGGACAAAGCTAACTGTAGGCTGTCGGATTGTTTTACCTTAAAATACAAATTTATGGAATGTAAACGAATCTTTGTCCTTTCAAACTTAAAAAGATTAAAAATTGTCAGGATTATGAAGTTATTCTCAATTTTTATGCTGGTATTCACCTTGGGAGGTTTTGCTTCCGGATACTCTCAAAAGCAAGTCGTCACTTTGAATTTAAAGCAATGTGACGTCAATACGCTATTACAGGAAATCTGGAAACAAACCGGGTTGCGGTTCGTTTATAACGAACAGGATGTCGCCCGACTAAAACGCTTTGACGTTAACGCCCAGCAGAAGCAAGTAGACGAAATTTTAGACCATATCTTCAAAAACACGCCTTATCAGTGTGCTTATGAAAGCGACGTTATTTATATCACCCCTCGTCCGGTAGGCGATCTTCCTCAAGTCAAACAGGAAAGAGTGAAACTTTCCGGTAATATCAAGGACAAAAACGGAAATGTTTTACCGGGAGTAACGGTCTTCATCGGTAACTCGGACATTGGTACTTCTTCCGATATCAATGGTAACTATCAGCTTGCCATCCTCAAAGGTAATGCGGTGGAAATCGTCTATTCTTTTATCGGAATGAAAAAAGTCACCTATAACTTTCCGGCAACGGAAGATGTCCGTCATAATGTCGTCATGGAAGAAGATCAGGTTGAATTGCAAGACGTTGTAGTTATCGGTTACGGAAGCAAGTCGGCAAGAAACCTGACCAGTTCCGTATCGTCGGTCAAAGCGAAAGACCTGGAAAAATATGCCAACGGAGCCACGACTTTCGACAACATGCCAGGTGGAGCAGTGAAGGGGGTATTGGTCAATCAAAACTCAGGAGAACCAGGTGCCAAAGCAACTTTAAACATCCGGGGAATCACTTCCCCGTTAAAATCGCAAAACAATAATGAACCCTTGTATGTCGTCGACGGTGTACCTTTCTTTGTCGAGCGCAGCCTGAATATGCTGAATCCGCTTTCAACTCTTTCCCCCAACGACATCGAAAGTATCGACGTATTGAAAGACGCTGCCGCAACAGCCATTTATGGTTCCAGAGGAGCCAACGGAGTAGTCATCATCAAAACCAAGGACGGTCACCGCAACGAACAAATGAAAATCAGTCTGGGATATACCTTGAGTGTCGGTAACCAAATTAAAAAATTCAAACCATTAAACACAACTAAATTTAAAAATCTCCAGGAATTAATCATTAAAAATACACTCGGAGCCATCAACAAAGCACAAATCACAGACGATAATATCATATACGGCCAAATCTATCCTGCAATCGATTATATGGCCAATACTTCCTATGATAATTACGGAAATATGATATTCGACGGATTAAAAGACGAGGCTTTCGGTGAAGAAAATACCAATTGGGTAGATGAGACCAATAATAAGAATGCACTGACTCACATGTATAATCTGGCTATCCGCGGAGGTGGAAAATTATCCAATTACTCCTTTTCTTTCAATGCAATCGACCAGGAAGGTTTGTTTATCAACGACGATATGCAACGTTACAACAGTCGTCTGTCCTTTGACTCGGATGTCTCGAAACGCTTCAAAGTAGGAGCAGCCCTGGGTTATACAATGACCAAACGCCATAGCGGAGCTGCAGGCGAAGAAATGGGTATTACCCGAGAATGGAATGTCAGACCCGATGTACCCGTATACGATGAAACGGGAGAATTATACCGCATCGACGGAACTCCGACCTGGGGTTTCCCCGTAGGTTTAGCCAATCCAGTCGCAAACCGGCAAAATAAAAACAAAAAAGAATCTTATCAATTCCTGGGAAACAGTTATCTGGAATACAAAATCTTCAACGGTTTGAAAATCAGAGGAGATATCAATATCTCTATGTTTCAGGATCAGTATAGTAATTACAACCCGCTGGTCGCCCAAGACGATCGGGGAGGCGGAGGCATGTCCACCCTTCAGGACGACCGCAGCAAAGCCGCCAATACTTCGATCAACTTCAGGGCCGACTATAATTTCCAGATAGAAGACCATTATTTCAGCTTTATGGTCGGCTATGGTTGGGACCGTTCTTTTAGTGAATATACTTCGCATTACTACATGGGCTTCCCGGATGATGAAGTCCTGAATAATGCGGGGTCTGCAACAGAAACACACTGCATCGGAGACGCAAAGTCCAAAAGTGCCCTCAATTCCATTTATGCCCGTGCCAGCTATAATTATCTCGACAAATATCTGGCAGAAATCAATTTCCGTTCCGATGCCTCTTCCAAATTCGGCCCCGGTAATCAAAGAGGTTATTTCCCTTCTATATCCCTGGGATGGCGGATGAGCAGCGAAAATTTCATGGCCGATACAGAAAAAGTCGACGATCTGAAATTACGTTTCAGTTGGGGACAAACCGGTTCTACCAACATCGACGATTTCGTCTACAGACAATTTTATGAAAAAGGCAATCCTTATATAGGACAATCGACTCTGACTCCCGGTTTATTACCTAATCCGGATATCAAATGGGAAAGAACATCCGAATTCAACGGTGGATTAGATTACGCTTTCTTCAACCACCGCCTGTTCGGTAGCATCGACGGATACTATCGTTACACCAAAGGTGCATTGGCTCCTTCCCCCTATCCGCTCGAATCAGGTTCCACTTCCTATACGTCCAACTTAATCGACCTCTCCAACAAAGGCGTTGAGATTGAAATCGGCGGGGATATTATCCGTACAGCCGACTGGACCTGGACCTCGAAATTCAATATAGCCCTGAACCGGAACAAAATCGAAAAACTCAATGGAGCCGAGCTTTCCAGTAACGATGTCGATACCTATATAGAAGGTCAGCCTGCCGGCGTTTTAAAAGGATATATCGTCGAAAAAATATTCCAAAACGACGATGAAGTAGTTACTCTAAATAAAACAGCCGTAGCTCGTGGAGCGAATTATTACCAGGAAAAGTCGACCGGTATGGGTGACTTCAAATACAAGGACCTGGATGGGAACGGTTATATCGACAGTAAAGACCGGGAAGTTATTGCTACTCCTCAGCCTAAATTCTTCGGAGGATTTTTCAATTCGGTCAATTACAAAAATTTCAATTTGTCGTTCGTTTTCCAATTCTCCCAAGGAGCTAAAGCTGCTGTTTATAATATGATGAGCGATATGTATGGGTATATTGGAAATAACATCTATCCCGAACTCTATGGGAAAACCTGGAGTCCCGAAAATCCCGATGCTCGTTATGCACGTCTGGTTTATACCGATCCTTCCAAAAACTCTCGTTTCTCCGATCGTTACATTTACGAAACATCGTATTTACGCTTAAAGAATATCTCTTATAATTTACCACAGAATTTCCTGAAGAAAATCAATGTACAATCGGCCATGTTATTTGTCAGCGGCTCTAATATCTGGACCGTGACCCAATGGCCGGGTATCGATCCGGAACTGATCAGTAGTTTCACTACTTCACAGATGACCCTGAATGAAGATCCCTATCCATTGAGTAAAACATTTACCTTAGGTGTTAAAGTTGAATTTTAACGATAAAATCTCATACTATGAAAACAACATATATTATTTCTACCTTATTTCTCTCTGTATTGATTTGGGCATGTGACCTGATGGGAGACGTAGATAAAGTAAAACCTTATTATAAACTGGAAGACCAAACCGCAATACGGAATGCCCAGAGTGCAGAACAGGTGTTACGCGGGGTATATACCCAATGGAGGGCCTGGGATCTTTGTAACTTCCGAAGCCATATCGGCCTGCTCGCCGGTTCATTAGCACTCTCGGGTAGTGGTGGATTGGCAGGAGAAACCGGTTTCACCGACAACAATGTACTGGAAGACAATAGTATCATCGGAAATGTCTATAATAATTTATATGATGTAATCAACGCGGCCAACTTTATGATCGAATTTTTGGAAAACAATACGGTAAAAGACCTGGACCCTGCGAGACGTATGGAAATATTAGGCGAAGGCTATTTCAACCGGGCCATGGCTCACTTTATGTTGTTACGCTATTTCGGGCAATTTTACGATACCGATTCTCCATATGGTATCGTCCTGTCCGACAAACCTTACCGGGAACCGTTAGCAAAGGCCCGCTCGACTGTAGCTGAAAGCTATAAATTTATCGAATCGGATCTCGATTCAGCTATATTATATGCTCCGGACATGCCTATGAGTAATTATACGCCCACTCATGCGCAGGCCGGAAAAACAACCGCACAAGCCCTGAAAGCAAAAGTATTACTAAGTAAAGGAGATTACGTAAATGCAGCCCTACTGGCCGATGAAGTGATTCAAACAGCCGGCAACTACGGATACGGGCTGGTTGACTTTATGAGTATCTTCAGCGATATGTTCGATTCTCCTGAAGTGCTGTTCGCTCCTTATGTCTCCAACTATGAAGAACAATGTAGTTTCATTTTAGACCGGACAACTTATAGTTCTTATTCTCAAAAAATAGCCGATGCGATGGATCCCACTCCAGGGAACAAAGAAACAGGAGAAGGTTACGATCCCCGTTTTGCCGCCCCGTTTCTTACACCGGACGTCATCACAACTTCTTTCAAAAACGGGAAATATCCTCACAGTACCAATGATGACGGCAAGAGCAATACCTACTACTTCCTGCGTTTGGGAGAAGTATATTATATCCATGCAGAAGCGGAAGCCCGGCAGGGAGGCAATCATCTTGCGGCAGCCCGTACCAGTCTGCAAACCGTTTTGGATGCCCATGTCCCGGGAGTATATGACGTGAGTACTATTCCTGACAACCAGCTTTTAGAAATGATCCGCCAGCACAAATGGATCGACCTGCTTTTTGAAAACCAGGAAGAGTGGTACGATATGATCAGGTATTATAAACACGGCGATTTAGACATCACCACCATACGCCCGAATATAAAGTCGGATAAACAATTGATCCTACCCATCCCGCAATCGGCCAAAGCAGGTAACAACTTACTCATCGAAAACCCTTAAAATCCCCAAAAATGAAAAATCTGTTAACTGTGCTATTCCTTGTTCTGGCAATTCAGTATTGCCAGGCACAAAATAAATCTTTTCACATCACCGGCTCTATCCAAGGCCCATGTGAAGGGATGGTTTTCAAACTGTTGGATAATAGCTATCCTCCTCAAACAATTGCAACAACGGTCATTAAAGATCATTGTTTCGAATTGACCGGGGAAATTCCGGCACCCGGCTTTTATCGTTGGATCATCGATACGACTCCCGTAGGGAAAAAATCCTCGGAAGCCAACTGGTTGGCCGGCAATTTCTATTTGGAAAATTCGGATATCACTTTCCAGGGAGATATCCATACTTTACCCACTTATTACTGGAATCCGGAACGTAAAGGTAAGATGATAATCCAGGGTTCGGAGACAGAAGATCTGTATCAGTCATTCAAAACTTCTATCCAAGAACTGAGTAAAGCCAGAAATCAGGCAGACGGCGAATACCTCGAGCAATATCACCGTCCGGCATTAGACAACATCTTCAATACCGAGGAGGGCATTCGCCTGGCCCGCCGGATCTCCGAACTGGATCGGCAGATCATTCAGGCCACGATCCGATTTATCAAACAAAATCCGGCTTCTGTAGTGGCTCTCGATCAAGCCGGTTATTTCCTGCTCGGAGAGATCGACTTAACCTCCGGTCAGATCGAAGATCTGCAAAATACACTTTCCGGGGTTTGGGGAAATTGTCCCCGTATGACCGAATTCAAGGAAAAAGCAGAGATGGCCAAAAAAATCGCTATAGGAGCCCCGTTTCAAGACATCGAACTCACCGATCCGGAAGGGAAAAAAGTAAAATTATCCGAATGCCTTCCAACCGGAAAATATGTGATGCTCGAATTCTGGGCATCCTGGTGCGGCCCCTGCCGGGGTGAAATTCCTCATCTGAAACACGTCTACCAGAATTACAAAGACAAAGGATTCGAGATCATCAGTGTCTCGATCGATCAAAAGAATAAAGATTGGCAAAAAGCCATGAAAGAAGAAAAGATGCCCTGGATACAATTAAATGATCCGCAAGGAGAAAACGGACCGGCCATACAAGTATATAATGTGACCGGAGTACCCCATTGTATTCTGTTGGACAAAGAAGGTAAAATATTCAAAACCAATATGCGGGGCGCATACCTGGATGCCGCATTAGAACAATTAATTCCTTAATACGATGAAAAAAATATTTTTAGCTTTTTTATGCAGCAGTAGTTTAGTCGCTTGCCAAACTAAATATGACGGTTATATCCTCAACGGTAACATCGGGGGAAACAGTGAAGGCATGAAAGTACAGTTAGTAAACGAAGCCGTCTACCCTCCGGTCACCATCGACAGCACGGTTATTAAAAACGGCAGGTTCCAATTGAAAGGTAAAGTCGACCGTCCCGGTATGTATCAATTAATCATCGACAAAACCGGCCAGGATGACCCGTCCCAAATGTTAGCCAGCCGGTTTTACCTGGAAAATTCGGTTATCAGTTATTCCGGTCACGTCGACAGCCTGCGTACTTATTATTGGAGCGATGAAACCTTCCGGAAAGATCCGGTAGTAAAGGGCTCCGCCTCCCAGGATCTGTACGACCGGTATTTGAAAAGTATCGCCGATCTCAGAAAACAATCCGGAACCATAAATGAAAAATATCTGGAAGTATATCATCGGCCGGCAATGGACGGCATATTCAATACAGAAGAGGGAATCGCGTTAATCAAACAAGAAAACGAGATCAACAAGAAATTAAACATCGCCCAATGGAAATTTATCGAAGAACATCCCGAAAGCATAGTAGGATATGATTTAGCCCTTCAATTCCTACAAGGCATGTACGTCAATTTAACCGTCCCTCAGCTCGAACAATTGACTACACTCATCACCAAAGCCTGGGCGAATATTCCCCCAATGGCCGAAAACTTCAAAACCATAGCTGACAAAGCCAAAACGATGGCTATCGGCGAAAAATATCAGGATATCGAACTGATGAATCCGGAAGGGAAAATGGTCAAGCTTTCTTCCTGTGTACCCGAAGGAAAATATGTGATGCTGGAATTCTGGGCATCCTGGTGTGGTCCCTGCCGGGGCGAGATTCCACACCTTCGTCATGTATATCAGGAGTATAAAGACAAAGGCTTTGAAATCATCAGTATTTCTATCGACGAAAAGAAAACCGACTGGGACAAGGCGATGAAAGAAGAAAAAATGGTTTGGAAGCAACTGTGTGATCCCAACGGTTTTAACGGACCTGTCGCCCAAAAATACAATATCACAGGAGTCCCCACTTGTATCCTTCTCGATAAAGAAGGCCGTATCTTTAAAACCGAAATGCGGGGAGCCGCCCTGGATGCTGTTTTACAGGAACTATACTGATTTTACCTATTCCCCCGGCCACCGATGTTGCCGGGGGAAACCTCTGTAACCATCAATAAGAATAAACCTCTCCTTTATAGGTGATTTGCAAAGAGCGGTCACTTCCCGGAAGTGTCTTCATCTCAGCTTTAACAATCTCTTCTTTCGGAGAAAACCTATTTTTCAACCGCAGATACAATAGTCCTTTATCGAAAAGATAATGACTCTCCGCATAACGGATCAGCGATTCTGCAACTTCAAAATTCAGTATTTCTTCCTCATCGGTCATACTCTTCCCCACACCGGAAACAATCCAATCCCCATCGTTAAAATTCCGGGGCGTTTGTTCTCCGTTATAATTAATTTTCAGACTGGCATCGGATATCCATTTCCGGTTTTGCAAAGCGGAAACATGAAACACCCAGGTCCTTAAACCGGAACACAAAACGGTGAGCTGTCCCTCATACGGAGCCCGGCAGCCCACAATTTCCCAATGAGCTGTCTCAGTGGTCAATGCCAGATCGTCTGTTACAACCTTAAAAACCGAATCCTGTCCCTTCCATCCGATCCATTCGTGTTCATTCACTTGTTGAAGACGATAGTCCGGGAAAAGTTCTTCTACCCGGTCTTCTCCTTCCTCATCCAAGGCCGTCAAATACGTGTTCATTCTCAAAGCAAGATCCCAAAACGACAAAATAGAAGCCATATTACCTTCCAAATAATCGAAATTTTGTTTACCTAATTGATAACCAGCATGAGAATCATAACCACACTCCTCCGAACAAGCTCCCAAAGGACCTATCAAAACAAGAATTAGAATCCTGTATAACAACGATTTAAATATTTTCAAAACTTTCATAACTTATTCCTTCAAAAGGAATCCAATATTTTATGTAAAATTAAGTAAAATATTTCAATAAACCAAACAATACATTTATAACAAATTCTATTCCAAAACTTATACCGGTGAAAATTCTCCCAGTCAACCCGGAACTTTCCATCCGAATTTAAGTATAACAAGTATCATTAAAACGTTTAATTATGGAAAAAAACACTCGTAAAATCGAACCGGGTACACCTACTCCTGACCCGAAATATCACCTTGAAATTACAGCAGACGGCCCCTATCTGGTATATGGAAATCCCCCTCTTCAACAAGAGATCTTCGTTTTGAATAAAGAACAAATCCCCTGGGAATATGCCAAAGGGCATAAATACCCGACCGACAATGAACCCACTGCTTTATGCCGCTGTGGTCAGTCCAAAAATCATCCGTATTGCGACGGTTCCCATCACCATGCCGATTGGGATCCGACGCTAACCGCCGGCAATATCCCTCTTTTAGAGAATGCCGATCTGTATGACGGTCCTGGAGTTCAGTTGGCCGACAACACCGAATATTGTGTACATGCCCGTTTTTGTATGGCCAGAGGAACGGTTTGGCAGTTGACGGAAGATTCCGACAACACCGAAGCCCATGATCTGGCCGTACACGAAAGCATGTACTGCCCCTCCGGCCGGTTAAAACTTTGGGACAAAGAAGAGGAAAAATTTTATGAGCCCCCCTTAAAACCGGCTTTAGGCCTGATCGAAGACCCACAGGAAGAATGTAGTGGTCCGCTCTGGGTCAAAGGAGGTATTCCTGTGAATGGACCTAACGGCACCGAATACGAACAACGTAACCGGGTCACCCTATGCCGTTGCGGAGCATCCGCTAATAAACCCTATTGCGACGGTACCCATGTCACGGTCCACTTCCAGGACCACCTGCCCCTCAGTACCGAATTAGAAGAAAAAATGAAATAAATACAGATTCGAATCGTTCGGTTACTCTATTGTTTCAATCAGAGTTTCAGACAATGGAATAACCGAACTCTCAAACTGTTAAGCATGCATAAATCCGGAATTACTTCCAACTTCGATAGGGGCGGTGTGCCAGCATTGCATTATAATAACGCAGATCTCCGGTCACTTCTTCTCCCAACCATTCCGGCTTTTCAAAAAGTTCATCCTCCTGCTTTAATTCAACTTCAGCCAGCAATAACCCTTTATTCTCCCCCAGAAACTCGTCTACCTCGAAAATATGCCCCCCTACTTTCACTAAATAACGAATTTTGTCAACCACCCCAGGCTCGCACAATTTCAGGAGTTCTTCTGCATCTTCCCTGGCAATCTCTTTTTCCCATTCATAGCGGGTAACTCCATGAACATCACTTTTACCTTTTACAGTAAGATAGCCCTGTTCACCTTTCACCCGTATCCTGACCGTCCTTTCCGGTACGGAGGACAAATAGCCCTGTACAATCCGAAAGGATTGGCAAGCATATGCTTTAAAGTCTCCCCGGACCAAAAACTTTCTTTCTATCTCTTGTGGCATATTGATTTCTTTTACAACAAAATTAAAGCAAAAGAAACACTTAAACAGCCAAAAAACTAAAAAAAGTCAAACTTGTCCGGGCAGCCCTGTTTAATTTACCTGTCTGATAGCCGCAACAGCTTGTGTCAATCTTTCAAAATCCTCCGGGAATACATCTCCAATAGTACCAATCCGGAATGTATCAGCATCCGAAACCTTTCCGGGATAAATGACAAAACCCTGTTGTTTCAGCAACCCATAAAACTCTGTAAACGAAAAACCCGGCTCCGGATAAAGAAAAGAAGTAATAATCGGAGACTGCTTTTCCGGTTCCAGCAAGGTGGAAAAACCAATAGCCCGCATTCCTTCCACTAATACCTCATGATTCCGGCAATAACGGCGGTAACGGGCTTCTATACCTCCCTCTGCTTTCAACTCTTTCAAAGCTTGAAAAAATGCCCGTACAACGTGAGTCGGTGAGGTAAACCGCCATTTTCCATGCCCTTTTTCCATTTCTTCCCATTGGGCATAAATATCCAGGGACAAAGAACGGGCAACTCCTTTGCATTTCAGCAATTTTTCCCGAGAAGCGAGAACAAAGGTAAAGCCCGGAACTCCCTGTATACACTTATTGGCACTACTAACCAGAAAATCAATACCCAGTTTTTTCATATCGATAGGAATCCCTCCAAAACTACTCATGGCATCAACGATCCAGGTGATCCCGCGTCCACGCAACACCTCTGCAATTTCTTCAATCGGATTCAATAAACCCGTCGTTGTTTCACTATGGACCAAAGACAAATGGCTGATTCCAGGATGATTTTTCAAAGCCTCCTCCACGATTGCGGGGGTAATCAGCTCCGTTTCTTTCAAAGCCACCATGACATAATCCAGTTTATAATAATCAGCAATGGCCGCCATCCGTTTGCCATAAGCACCATTCGCTATAATCAGTAACCTGTCGGTAGGTTTCACGACAGCTCCCAAAGTTGCCTCTACGCCATAAGTCCCACTTCCTTGTAACAACACAGTTGTATATTCCTTCTCATCCAGTCCTGCCACCTCCAGCAATTCTTTCCGGATCACAGTAACTATTCCTTCATTGTAATCTTTATCCCAGGTACACCAATCCTGTAACATGGCTTCTTTCACCGTCTCAGAAGTACTCAACGGTCCAGGAGTCAACAGTAAATAATTTCTCATACACCTATTATTTTTTATTCATTAAATTATGTATCAGGTCCGGCAATTCACGGATATTATCCAGCACATAATGTGCACCGGCTGCCATCATCCGCTCTCTGACCTCTTGTTTCAAAGTATATAACTCCGGTTCAGGCATAGTTTTGTATTCCTCCTCGGTCAATCCCAATTCATTACTACCTGTAATTACACCGACAGAACATACTTTTGCATTCAATCCTTCCCGGATATCGGCGATAGTATCTCCAACTTTAACCACCTCGTCAACAGAAGGAATCGCCAGCTCTGTCATGTTCCGGTAAATCATATAAGGAGCCGGGCGTCCGGCAGGCAAATGATCCGGAGTTACCAGACAATCTACAATATATCCCTGAGCAGCAGCTCCGGGTTGTACAATTTTCATCATAGCGTCGGTATACCCAGTCGTTGAACCAATACGGATCCCTTCACGACGTAATTGTTCCATTGTCTCTACAACTCCCGGAACAGGAGTCGTAAAATCCTGAAGTGAAGCAAACAAATGTTTCTCAAAACTCTGATACATGATTGCGACATCATTCTGATTCCATTCCCGTCCATGTGCTGTACGAAACCTTTCACTCACTTCAGGCATTTTCAAAATAGCCTTTATATGTTCAATCTTTAATAATCCCATCGGTTCACGGGCTTGCCGGTAAGTGATCGTCACTCCCTGCTCCTGAAACACCTTCAAAAAAGCATTCAATGGAGCAAAACACCCAAAATCGACAGCCGTTCCGGCCCAATCCATAATGACACAACTAACTTTTTTCATGTCCTTAAATCAAATATTACTGTAATTAGAATAAAACCAATCAATAAGCATGAGCAGTTTCCAGAGGCATCACCTTTTCAGACGCTCTTCGTTTTGCCTGCCGGTACAGATAAACCCAAGCACCGACAAACAATACACTGCATCCCAAACCCACATAACCCGCCAATTGGTTATAAAACGATAACCAATTGATATCCGGATTTAAAAATTCCTTTACGGCTAAGACAATCACCGTTCCTAAATAACCGATGAAATCAATCAATACAATAAAAAAACCGACATTCCCCCGGATACGGAAACAAGCTATAAAACGATCAAAGAAAATAGTCTGAAAACACAAATAAGCCAGATATAAACAGAGACTTTGAATAAATAACCAAACTACCGGACTTAGTTGCAATGCCTCATATCTCAACGAAATAAAAGACATGGTCAGCATGCCCAAAATCACCAAACTCAATAAAATCAATAAAACCCGCATATTATTACGGACAAAAACCATTAATCCGAAGATGATCAGGATAATCAAAGTAACGATACTGTCCAATTGAGCGAATATCCATGAAGAATAACCACTCCCCGCAACATCAAATATTTTCACCAGAAAATCTTCCTTTATATCCCGTAAAGCCACCAACAAAAAATTAGCGACTAAAATAATAGAGAGAAAAGGCATATAATTTTTGAATAAAGCCCAGCGTTGCCTTCCATCCAAAGTCATCCGCTCTGCTTTCAAAGCCCTGTCTTCTTCGGAAGGTTTTGGCAGAGATTGCAACACATATCCCAATAAAGCCAGGCATGGCAAAGCACAACCACCGATCAGGGCAGGCATCCAAAACTCACTGACCTGCCAATGGTCCATCACAAACAATCCCAGGGATTTCGCTGCACCTGAACTAATCACCATGCTAATCCCCAATAAACTGGCTAGCATATCCGTTACCCGCCGCCCTTCTATAAAACTGAAAATCACTCCCCACATACATCCCAAAGCCAGCCCATTAAAAAACATAGCAAAGATATTACCCGGAGACGGCAGGATAGCAAAACCGACTAAAGCCAACTCAGCTAAAACAATCGCCCCCAAAATAAATTTTAAACGATGTTGTCCCTTTAACTCAGAAATCAATTTAATGCCGATAAACTTGGCCAACAAATAACCTAAAATCTGAGTAATAGTCACTACAACCTTATAATCCATTCCCCAAATACTCAGCCCATCAAATGTAGCAGCCGTAAAAGGTTTACGCAATGCATATACTAACGAATAAGAAAGCAGGGCCGCTCCTCCTGCCCACAGAATAAAAATAAAATCTGAAAATGATCTACGATCCCGGATAAAAGAAAAATTCATAGTCTTGTCTTTAACTGTGACAAAGCTATGAACCCAATGTTACGCCGACATTAAAAAAATATGACGAAATAATGACGATATTCACTTTTTCAATGACACTACCACAGGCCACATCCTCGGTTGTGCCATATCCCTCCAGAAACAGTCTCTTCAAGCAGCTTTTCCGGAATAGTTCCCGGACGATCCGGATATTCCCGTTTCTTAGCATCCGTAACGATACAGGTATGCTCCTGCACCGGCTGTTCAGAGGAAATGACACCGCATTTCTGCATCAGCTCGTTAATCCAGGCGACCTGTCCATCTTTAAAAATCTTCAGTACCCTATTCTCCATTTCAAAATCATAAGCCGTACCGATTGAAAAGCCTGTGACTTGAAATCTCCCTTGACCAAAAATTTCCGTTCTATTTCCTGTGGCCTACCATTCTTCCTGATAACAAACCCGGCTCCCCGCAATTATTTATTAAAATAACTGTCTAAAAAATTCTTCAAACCGATGTGTGATTGTGGTCTGGCAAGCACCTGATTATCTTTTCCGATCACATAATAAGAAGGTATGGCCTGCACTCCGAACGACCAGAAAAAAGCCTGATTACAAGTGGTCATCGGATAAGCGAACTCATATTTTTCAACCTGAATCTTAGCATCCTTTTCACTGAGCAGACCGGCACACAGAAAAACCAGCTCCGGCTGCTCTTTCCAGCGATCATATAATTTATTCATCCACGGCTGGGCCAATACACATCCGACACACCCGGTAGAAGTAAATTGCATCACCACGATCTTGCCTTGCAGCGATGCGTTGGAATACACTTTCCCGGTCATGACATCCGTCAATTCATAAGCAGGAGCCTCATCACCCACCTTCACCTCCTGCACGAACTCGTCGAAAGAAGCGACATAGCGAATTTTATCTGCCTGAGCAGGATAAAAACAACTGTCCGGAATATCCTTCAGCTCCATATTTTCCAAAAATTCCGTATTCCGGTTTCCCGGAATTTTCCTGCCGTCCTGATCTCCCGAATTGGTATAAGACCAGTAAACAGGCAAACCTGTATGTTTTTCTATAAATAAAGCATACGTATTATAACTATGCATCACTTTATATCTTACATTGGCTTTCCATGACTCATTATTACTTTTCGAGGGAATAAGCGTGACATCATTATGCCGTTTGAGTACATAACAATCCTGCCCGTTAAAAAGCGTATCCGGCGCCCGCTCCACCCATACATCGACGATCCGGGAAGAATCGGAAGCAACTTCACGCAGTTTCTTACCATCCAGGATTTGCTGCATCAAATCGAGCTCCTCCTGGATCCGGGCAAAATAATCATACCTTTTCGCACCGGGTTCAACAGGAATACGCGTACCAAGTAACATATCCAGATATACACAAGCCATATAAGGCTGATCGTTCCGGTAGAAAACCCGGTTATCGATTTGTTCGAAGGTAAAAAAATAAGTACCCGAATCCCGTACTACCTGTTTAAAGAGAAAAGGTATCCGACTGGCCAGCTCATCCGACAACTCCGCACCGTCAAAAGCAGCATTACTGACCAGTACAGCCGACACAGACTGTAGTTCATCCAAGCTTTTCACAGCAAGCCGAACAATCTCTTGCGGTTGCTGTGACCGACAGCCACAAACCACATAAATCATTAATATACAAAACAAAACATTCTTCATTATAATACAAAGATAAAAAATGTTTTCAGGTTTCAACAAATAACAACAACAAAAAAGCCGCTCCCCGGAAAGAAGCGGCTTCCCAAATCAAAATCCCGATACTTTACTTTTTACGTATCCCCTTCGTAGCAACCTTTTTACCTGTACCGGTAGCCGCGATCTTTTCGACAGGTTTACCGGATGAAGCGCGTTTCACCCGTTCGCCTTCCAAATACCGAACCACCGCATACTTGGCAGCGGCAATCGTCTCCCGGTTCACTTTTTCAATGACACTACCACGAGCCACGTCCTCGGTCGTACAATATCCCTCCAGAAGCAATAACTGTACGATCATATTATTGATATTCGTTTCTTCACTATATCCCTCTGCGACATACAACTGTTCCATATGTTCGGCGAATTCACACGCAAATTCCGGATAATTCGGCAAACTCATCAATTCCTCGAACGTCTCGCTGAAACTACTCAGTTCGATATTCAGATTGGGATTCACCAACAAAGGACTGAATTCTTTCTTCGGGTCTACAGGTACAAAATCCACCAGATTACTCATATCTACCTTACGGTCGATATCGTCCATCCGGCGATAGTCGGCTTTCTTCATGTTCTCCAGCTGATAGATAAAGAAATTATATCGCCACAATTCCGAACTATTCATTTCTCCTTTGAAAATAGGACGATATTTCTCGTTCAGCAGGCGTTTCACGCAAATTTTCCCTTCATTGATTTCCGGGCGGGTAATCCGTACCTCTTGAATCATCCGTTTCAGCTCCATAGCGGCTTTCTGAGGTCCGGTAATCTCCCGGCCTTTCTTGCCGATCTCCGTTGAAAGCATACCACATTGAATATTCCGGGCTTTCCCCTTACCGTCGCTCCCTCCGCGCATGATTTTCACCAGGTTCATCACCGATTCCAACTGTCCTTCCTCAGCAATAAACGGTTGCCCTCCCGGAGTACTGGCCAGAGAATCGAAAATCGCACTGAACATCTTCCGGTCGATCATCATTTCCCGGCTTTCTCTTTCCCCATACGATACGGTAGCAATAAACCGGTTCTGTATCATATCGAAAGAGACCGTTTGGATGGTATACCCAACCCCGTCCCGTTTAAACTGCTTACCGCCGAAAATCTGACCGACTACTTCCGTAATATCGATCTTATCCAATAATTTGAACGAAGAAGCCAGATAATATTGCTTTTCATTTTCTACATAATCCCAATCTAAAATATCATCCAGATAATTACCATGACGGGCAATCACATCTACAATATTCTTATCTGCCGTATAACGCTTCAAGGTACGCTGGAAATTAGGACCATCCTGACTGGTCGCTTTCTCTTTCCTCTCCCCATGGGCATCCATATACAACAGGAAATTTTCAGGATTGTCCACCCGGGTTATACCTGCTTCCTCCTTCGAATAGTTTCCGGCACTCAGCATGATATCGATCTTATAAGGCATCGTGATATCACACATACCGCTCACCGTGCTCCGGGAATTGAGATCTTCGACATTACTGTCGGCACTACTTTCGAACAGATACTTATAATACTTGATATAATCCGGGTCGAAATCCGTCGTCCGCGAGAAATCACCGACCTCTGTACCGATCCCATACAGATTACCTTCGGCATCCTGAAACTCATGGAACATATCGCCCGCAATCAGTTTTACCGAACGGACCCCCTCGAGGTTATTCCGCAACCATTTCAGGATAAAAGCGGCGATCATTTCCGACTTCCCTACCCCACTATCCCCATTGATCTCGATAACAAAGATACTACCGTCGTTTTCTTCCACGGCAAACAAAGAACCGTGACGCGGATTACCGCCGATCTCTTTAATTTTCTCATTGATCACCGTCAGACGTGGTTTCTTGACATCCCCGAAATAATCTACCTTCTGTTTCAACGGCGTAACGATCGTCTTGATGTTCCCGTTCGGCCCCGGTATATCGAAATACCCGATCTGCGGGAAAGAAATCAGCTTTTCGGGAGCCCCCAGGAAACTGATCACATCCGGGACGAACCGGGTGATATCTTCGATCGGAATGTCTTCGGTATAATTCAGCCGGTAGTTATCGGTCAGGTATTTCATATATCCCTTCTGGAAAATCACCAGCTCCTTCACCATGCCATGTTTCACCACCTTACAGCGATAATCGTCCGAATCCATATTGGCGATAAACCGGGCCAAACGACCGATAAAAAAAGACGAATCGGGCCGCAAATCCAATAGCTTCAAATAATCGTTCGGTCCTGCCTCCCCAAGCCGCTTTTTCGAAATAGTCCCCGGACGATCCACTTTGTGGAACGGATATTCCCGTTTCTTAGCATCCGTAACGATACAGGTATGCTCCTGCACCGGCTGCTCGGAAGAAATGACACCGCATTTCTGCATCAGTTCGTTGATCCAGGCGATCCGTCCATCTTCGAAAGTCTCCAGCACCTTATTCTCCATTTCAAAATCTTTATAAATAGAAATACCGTGCTGTACCATCTCGTTGACACTGGAATTTTGTTTCATAAAAGCCGTCTCCACCAGCCGGACCATCGTATGGGTATAGCGCTTGTAATAATCGGTTCCTTTTGTCCGCTTGATCATGCTGATATAGAACAACACCACTTTCCGGCTCACCCGGTGGATCTCTTTCTCAGCCACCTTAATATCCCGGCGCCGCATGATATAATCGTTGATTTCCTTCAATTGGGTGGGTAATATCTCGGTGATAAACTCCTCTGTAAACATCTTCACCTCCCTGTCCGCACAAGCTCCGATCTTATCGCTGAAATACTTCAATTTGGCCGATACCAGCCGATAGAAAGAATGATCGTTATGTAATACAGAAACAGGATCTTATCGGTTACCGGCAAATTTTCTTTGTTCATCCCCGAAGCGATCGAATCCATCATATACCCCATACACTTCTGAGCCAGCAACGTCTCTTTAAATTCGGGCAGAGCGCGGAGACGGTTGATAAATTCATCTACCCAGATTTGCAGGTTCAGGTCACTCAACCGAATACCGGTGATTTCCTCGAATGTTTCTCCGGCTACCCGGACAATCTCCTTGCGGCTGGGTTCGAGGCTGTCTTTTTCAAACGGCAGATTGAAATGCAATAAAATTTCCCGGATATATTTCTTGATAATCACATTGATTCCTTCCAATTTCGATTTATCCAACTCCGGATTTCCGGTTGCATCGATAGCTAAAATCTTCACTTTACTATCCGAGAACAGAAGATGCTCCATTTCAATCAGAATTTCCCGCATCACATTTTTCTCCATCGGATCGTCCAGTACATTATAGTTGGGCTGGAACGTCTTCTTATTAGTGATATATTTCAGGATCACCGCCTTACTGTATTTCGAACTTACCGTATTGAAATCCAGGTCGGCAATGGCCGGCACTTGCTTATAAATCTGTGCCAGTAAATTTTCATATACCTTCGTAAAAGCAGCACTCCGGATAAACTCGAATACATCCCGGCAAGAACCGATCTTGTCGCCATGTAATTCGATGACCGAATTTACCGACCGGTCGATCGTCGTAATGCTCACTCCGCTACGCTCGGGAGAGGCATGGTACAAGGTCCGGATATCACGGATCTGCAAAGAAGGCGCTTTGTCTTTCCGGTATTTAGCGGATAAAGGATAATCGCCGATAATCGCATCGATCAATTCCTGAATTTTAGTATAAGCGAAAATCTCATCCAAAATCGTATGGCTTTCCACCTCCTTATAAGCCGCATCCAACCGCTTAGCCGCAAACAGTGTCCAATATTTCATAAAAATGGTAAAACCGTCTTCCAGTTCATATTTAAACACTTGCTTACTCTCCTCGGTATCGGCAAGAAAACCTCCGATAGCAAAGCGGACCAAACCGGTAGGATAGGGCACAGCAGCAATCCCCCGGTGTAACGCCAGATATTGGCAGAAACAAAGCAGATCGGCATAAGAAAACCCTTCCCCCACCCGGAAGTTAAACAAATAAGAACCATCCGAAGGCAACCAACTGACTTCCGTCCCTTCGAATTCAGCTACAACCCGTTGAGCCACCTCTTTTGCCCAACTCATCCGTAACATCGATTCTGAACGGAAATTCTTATTCACCCGGAAACGGTTCAGATTTTCCACCAACCGTCTCTGGTAATAAACGAAGAAAGGTTCGTTGTGGTATTTAAAATCGTCCGGCAGGGCCAATATATCCAGTTTATCCAAAGCTACCAGCTCATCCAGCAGGAACAGGTACAACGGGCTACCTTCAAATCCGGCGGTCTTATGCAACTGACGGTTTGCAACACTATTGGCGTTCGATTTTTCAATCCGTCCGATCTGTTCATTGATAAACCGGATCAGTGTCTCTTTGATCTTAAAGCGGGAAGCATTTTTCGGTAACTCGCTTTCCAGCGTATCTTTTATTTTTTTAGCTACCTGTGCCGTCTCCAGCAAATTATTCAACATCAGTAAAGAGTTGTTATTGCCGTGCGAACAGGAATTCAGCTGACGCACAAAAGCAGCGACCGCAGCAGCCTGAGGGGTCACCGCCAAAGCCCCTAACCGATCGCCCGTAGCCGACAAATTCTTGGTGGTCGATAACGATGATACCGCCCGGATATTGGCCTGGGCATTGATATTATTGATGATATACCGCGAGATCGTACGCCATTTCGGCATATGTTTATCCGTAACCTTCACACTGTCGGCATAAGCTTCGTCGAGAAAAAGAGTAATCTTACAAGTATTCATCAGTTTCAGGAACGCATTCAAAGCTTCGGTATTGAAATCCGTATAACCGGTCGGATTATTCGGATCGTTGATCAGAATCGTCGTATTCTCACAAAACAAATCCCAAAGGCTGCCACTATCGTCGAATAAAGCCAGCGTCGATTTGATACGGAGTAATTTATCCGTCAGCCGTTCATAAGCTAAACGCCCGTCAGGCAAATTCTCGATTTCGATATCGAAAGGATTGATATCGAAAGTATCGTCAGGCAGTAAATCCTTATATTCCCAAGCCTGCATCGCATTGTAAATAATATAAGGTTTCGGCTTTCCGTTGGGATGAAACAACAGATCCCGGATAATCATCTGTACCGAATCGGAAACCGAAGTCTGTTCCAGATTGCCTAAAGCCGATAAGAATTCTTTCACGATTTGCTGATCCTCCACAGGCAAGGCCCGGTATTTTTCCCGGATCCCCAGGTCATTGAGGAAATTATCGTAACGGCCTTTATTGTTAGCATCATTATCTATCTTCGTGATATAAGCCTGATATTTCTCTAAAAACAGGTTGATGCCGAAATTCTTATGAAAGTGATTCTTCAGGGTACGTTCATAATTGCTGGGGATAATATTCAGGATCAACCGGCAAGCTTTATACACCTTATCTTCCAGTCGGTGCAAAGGCTTTTGCAACAGATAACGTCCATAAGTACGGATCTGGTTGCGTCCGCCGCCTTCCAATACACTCAACACCTGAATCTGGGGGCAATCCGAATAAAAGTATTGCCGGATCCGGCTTTCGAATTCATCGATCAATTCACGGGTTTGTGCCTGCCGTTTTTCTTCTTTATGGCAATTCTCCAGAAAATAAATAAAATCCCGTAATTTTTCCAGGGAATATTTATCCTGAACGATCTTCCTGGAGAACATATCCAGTTTAAACACATTCAACCGTTTCACCGCATCCCCGGTAGTCCCGATCTGTTCGGTCAGAATCTGATTGATCTCTTTCTCGTAGGCTTTGATTTGCAGCTCGATTTTTTCCCGGAATTCTGACAGGAAAGAGGGATTCACATTTTCCAGAATCAACCGCAAGTTCAATTGCGTATTGGCCGGAGAACCCAATTTCTTGGTATGTACCTTATTCAGTGTATGGATAATCCCGTTATGAAAACAGAACACCAGAGAGGTATTGGAACTCCTCGATTCCCGCGAATCGTCGACAATCACCAGACGGGTCAGCAGAGGAAACCATTTTTCACCGGAGAAAGGATTCACCCGCATATGCCGGGCTTTCACCACAAAGACCGAGGTTGTATCCACCCTCATCTGTTCGAACAATTCTTCGGTAGAAGGATTCTCCAACACTTGTACACTATTCTTACCGAATACTTCTCCCCGGAGCAGACTGACCGCTTTATCGGCATTTCCCGAAACCACCGTCGTAATCATACCGTTCAGTCCCTTGAAATTCACCGCCCAACGCATCCGGTTGAGAAAGTCGGCCTTCTCAGCCCCGGTTGTATAATGGGTACTTTGGCCGATCATCTGCTCCAAAGTATCCATCAAATAATTCCAATGCGCTTCGTTCAGGTCACCGGTCACCCCGATCACATCCCGGTATTTCCGCAAATCGCGTACCTGCCCGCCCAATTGTACCTGGGAGATAAACTCGATATGGCTACTGCGCACAGGAGGAGTTCCTACCGAAAAATCATGAGTGTCTTTAATATTTTTCAAGAGAACTCTGGAATCAGGACTTACTGCTTCGGTATCCAGGAACTCATCGATCTTCTTCATAAACTCTCCCCGCCTTCCACTCAATTCGAAAGCTTTGGAAGGATGATGCGGACAAAGCATCAAAGCAACATCCGTATATCCCGGAATATCTTCCCGGAACTTCAACAAATAACGGTTGATCTCCGACTGCTGGACAGCCGGGTCATCGGGTTCTTCAAAACAAAGCTTCACAAAACTGGTCAGATTGTCATAAATATGACGCGGCAAAAAAATCTCTGCCCGTTCCCCTAACGATTCGTAAAGATTCAGTAATTGTCGGGCCTCATTACTCAGAAATGCCCTCGGTTCTCCTTTGATTTTCATTGTATGGTTTTAATTTCTACTCTTTTTTTCATGACAAAACCGGTCAGTTCGAACCTCTTCACTTTTATCGCAAAAAAAAGCCCGCCTTTCAGCGAGCTTTTTTATTCTATTATATTTTCCCCTATGCCAACAGAAGCCCGCAACGTAACTTTACGTTTAAAATTATTGTCCGTCAACTTCATCATTACAGTCATCATAGGTTTCTGTCTTTCATATTTTCAGGTACAATATTAAGAATTAATATACGAAAACCACTCTATTTG
>OCHD01000852.1_pt1 | contig 23574 bp, 38 predicted proteins | sample 1538481 | NCBI WGS metagenome assembly OCHD01 (sample SAMN04571699, study PRJEB22368) | human gut metagenome | biome: human gut; material: stool | host: Homo sapiens | place: Luxembourg | collected 2012-09-07
CGGGGCGGCCGCCGGTGGCGGGCGGCGGGGCTGTGGCTGATCCGGCAGGGCGGCGGCAGCGCCCAGGGCGTGCCGAGGGACGGCAGCAGGGCGGCGAGGCGGAGAAGAAAGGGGGCAGGGGGATAGATAAGGCGAGTTATAGCCTGTTAAGTCTAAGCCCTAAGCCTAAATCTCTATCCCGTTAGGTTGAGAATCTGACCCCTCCGGCGGCGGCGCAAAATGGCCGTTTTGCTGGGTGCGGCGGGGTGGATTATCCGGCAGGCGGCAGCGATGCAGGCGGCGGCAGGTGGGCGGCGCTGGCGGTGCTTGTCCTCCTCGGTGGCGGCGCTGGCGGCTGCGCTGCTGCTGTGAGGTCTGGCAAGGCTGGCAGGCTGTGGGCGCTGTGCAGGTGGGGCAGGGCTGGCGCTGGTGCGTGGTCATCGTGGGCGGCGGTCTGCTGCTGGCGTGGTCATCGGGTGCGGCGCTGGCGGTGCTGATCCTTCCCGGTGCAGGTGGTGGGCGCAATATCCATGCACTGCGTCCAGCGCTCCCCGGGCACTTTCCAGCTTTTCCCCGGGGCGACACAACGCCCAGCGCGTGCCGGGCTGCTGATCCGGCAGGGCGGGCAGGCGGCAAGGCGTGGAAGATGGGCAAAAGAAAAAGGCCAGGGCGGCGGCGCGTGGTGCGCTGCTGCTCTGACCTTCTGTCTGCACTGGCGGTGCGATCTGCTGCGCCGGGTGCGTCCCGGTGCATACCGTGGGCGGTGGCGGTCTGCTCCCCGTTCCGGTGCCGGGCTGCTGGCGCTGGCACTGATCCGGGCGCAACGGTTCCGGCTGTACCTGATCCGGCTGCACGGGTGCCGCTGGCGGTGCTCCATCCGGTGCGTTTTTGCCGTTTGCCGGAGGGGTCAGATTCTCCACTTTACCGGGTAGTGCTCTAGGTGTAGGGCTAGAACTTAGTGAGTTATAGCCTCCCCAGTAACCCCCTATAATCCCCCTTCTTCCCCGGATTCCGCCGGGGTCTGCTCAATTTCCAGCGGCCGGCCCTCTTGCTCCATCCGGGCGCGGACTGCCTGCAAGATATACCCCTGCAGGCTTTGCCCAGCGGCAGCAGCCGCGGCGCGGATTGCCGCGCCTTCTGGTTTGAGCGGGCGCACGTTGATATAATCGCACTTTGCCGTATAATTTGCGTTGTTTCGCTTTTTTGCTTCTGAGATTGGCATATTATTACCCCTGTCTATTTTTTATTAAAAATACCACATCGAGCCGAAACATTCAACCGTGCAAACTCAACAAACTTCAACCGTGCCATTTGTGCAAAACGTAGAAAGCACGGTTGAATGCTTGACAAACGGCATTCAACCGTGTTACTGTTTAGCCACAGCAAGCGCCACGGCAACCGCCGGACGCAAGCCAGTCACCCGACAGGGGAGAAAGGAGAACCGACACATGAGCGCAAATTTCTTCAAACTGCCCGAATCCGACAAGCGGAAAATCTGGGCGGCGCTGCTCAAAGAGTGGGCAGCAAAAAAGGCCGCCAACCGGGCAAACGGTTGACAGCCTAGCAAGATGGGATTTGATCCACCAATCTTGCAATGATTTTACCACCGGCAGGCGGTAAAGTCAAGCGGATGCCCTGGCAGGGCTGCACCGCTCAAACAAAGCGGCCCCGCCCCACTACCCCGGCAGCTGCTGGGAGATCATCCCGAACACCAACACAACAGGCAAAGGAGCGTTACACATGACTAACAACGAGATCATTTACAGCGAAGTCAACGCGAAGTATCACACCCCGGAACAGCGCCGCGCCATCCTGGCGCTGGCCTACACCCCGGAGCAGATCGCCGCCAAGGGCAAAGAAATTCACTTCCAGGATGTGCCCGAAGAGCAGCAGGGCGAAGAGCTGGAAAAGCTGCTGCTTGCTGGCCTGTTCCACACGTTCCACGAATGGAAGGAGCGCGGCAAGAGCGTCAAGACCGGCGAGAAGGCCACGATTGATACCCGGCTTTGGAAGCTGGACACCCGCCCCCGCAAGACCCGCAGCAGCGGCAAGGAGCCGGACGCGCTGACCAAGACAGCCGAAGAGCAGGACGACAACGGGAACTATTACAAGGCACCTGCGCACCTGTTCCACATCGGCCAGGTGGAAGCAAGTCGCCCCGCACCTGCCGGACGCTTTAAGAGCCTGGACGAGATCCGCGCCTATAACAAGATGCTGGCGGATCAGCGCAAGTCTGCCAAGGCCGCCGCAGAGCAGGCCGCCAGCGCCCCAGCCCCCATCATCACCGAAGAGCGGCACGAACTGCCGGAGCTGGTCCACGTTGACCCGCTGCCCGCCAAGAAGGCCGCAAAGAAGGCCAGCAAGCCCGCCGCGTCGAAGAGTGCAAAGAAACCCGCCGCCACGAAGAGTGCCCCGCAGAAGAGCGCACAGCCCGCCCCGGATGCACTCCGCACCGCACAGCAGGCAGAGCGGGAAGCAAAGGCCGCTTTCCTGGCCGTTCCCGACACCGACCGCAAGGGTCAGGCTGCCGCGCTGGACGCCTGGCGCAAGACCCGGAAGGCCGTAGAGGACGCAAAGAGCGCCCCCGCCGCCGTGGCTGTGCTGGATGAAGCGCCGGTGAAGCAGCTGGACTTTGAGAGCATCGCCGCCGGGCTGCTGGCATGATCCACCACCACGAAACCGGAAACTTTAGCAGGGCTGCACCGGGCAAAGCAACCCCGCCCCACTTCCCACCGGCACCCCGCCGGGAGGATCGCCACAAAACGAAACACGAAAGGAAGTTTGAACCATGAAAAAGTTTAGTAACGTCATCGACCAGATCAACGAGATTTTGCGCCAGCAGTGGACCCTTCAGGCGCTGCGCCGCAAGGCAGAGTGCACCGGCCACCCCGCAGAGGTGCAGCAGCAGATCACCGCCGCCCGCCTCCGCCTCATCTGTGCCCGCCGCGGCTACCTGCTCACCGCCTGACACGGAACCGGAAACCCTGGCAGAGCCGCACCGGCCAAAGCGGCCCCGCCCCACTACCCCGGCAGAGCGCCGGGCACGAAAACCAGAACGAAACACGAAAAGGAGTTTTTGCAATATGAAAAGAGCATCCATCACCCCCGCCGGCCTGAACGTGAAGAAGATCACCGCCTATCTGAAAGGCCAGGCCAAGAACCGCAACGCCGTGCGGATCACCTGCCAGGGCGGCAGCGTGTACATCATCACCGGCTATGCAGCGTTCAAGCTGCCCGCCGCCCTTTACCCGGAAGTGATCCAGCCCGTGACCATGCAGGCAGCCCCCGCCGATGGTGTGACCATCGTTTCCAGCGATGACGGGTTTGTGGCCAACGATCCGCACCAGCTGACCGCCGCGCAGATGTTCCAGAAGTTTAGCAACTGCAAAGAAGAGGTCAAGCGCACTTCTCTTTTGCAGGAAGTCGAGATGAAGGGCAAGATCTGGGGCACGTTCCGAATGTTCCGCGATGGATCCCGGCCCATCATGATAAATTCGGAGTATGACGCTTTTGTGGATCATCACGAATTTGTTTACCACGGCAGCAACAACCCGCTTGCGCCCATCCTGGCAACTGACACCGCAGACCCGAAACGCGCCGCCGTGGCCGTGCTCATTGCCCCGATGAAGGCGAACGACGAAATACAGCAGGTATGCAACCGCCTGTTTGCATGACCTGCACCGGATACCCCGGCAGAGCCGCACCGGATAAAGCGGCCCCGCCCCACCGCCCAGCATTCCGCCGGGCATATCACGAAACACGAAAAGAGGTTTACACGATGACCACCCCAAACGATTCTCTGGACTTCTACCCCACGCCGGACAGCCTGGCCTTTGATATGGTTTTCTCTCTGCGGGAAGTAAAATCCGGGTTCACCACCTACCCGAAACCCATCCTTGAACCGTCCGCCGGTGATGGAGCGCTTGCGCGTCAGGTCCACGCTCTGGCGTTCAACGTCCACCACGACCACAAGACCGGCGAGGTTGACTACTACGACAAGGGAAAGGCACGAAGCGCAGAGCTTGACTGCATCGAGCTTTCCAGCGACTTCCGCGCCGTTCTGAAGAAAGACGGTTTTCGGGTGGTGCATGATAACTTTCTGACCTTCCGCCCCACCACGAAATACGCCGCAATCGTCATGAATCCGCCTTTCTCCGCCGGTGCCGCGCACCTGCTCAAAGCGCTGGACATCATGCAGGACGGCGGCAAGGTGCGCTGTCTGCTCAACGCCGAAACCCTGCGCAACCCCTGCACCAACGAACGGAAAGAGCTGGCCGCACGGCTGGAAGCGCTGCACGCAACAGTGAAGTATTACCCGGACGCTTTCAAGAACGCCCGCCGCGCCGCCCGCGTGGAGGTGGCGCTTGTGTCGGTGGACATTCCCGACCGGGAGCCGGTGAGCCGGATCCGCCTGGATCTGAAAAACGAAACCGCAGAGCGCTTGAAAGAAAACCCGGAGTTTGCCGCCCTGGTATCTTCCGACCCCATCACGGCAGCCATTGAGCGGTACAACGCCGCCGCAGAGGGTGTGCGCCGGATCTATGAAGAGTACAACGGAATCAAGTCCCTGTTCTCCTCTGCCGGCGCTGGTAAGAAAGAAAACCCTGTGATGGCTTTCACGAAATCTTATAACGACGCTATCCGGGAACTGCGCGGGATGTACTGGAAACAGCTGTTTGAAATGCCGCAGCTGTTCGATGCGATGACCTACGAAATGCAGCAGGATTACCAGAAGCGGATCAAAGAGCTTGAAGGCTACGACTTCAGCGCGTACAACATTCTGACCGTCCGGGAAGAAATTTCACGAAATCTTCTTTCCAGCATCGACCACGAAATTATAAAGCTGTTCGACGACTGGACGAACCTGCATTATAACGACGAGTACAGCAAGAACGTGCATTATTACAACGGCTGGTGCACGAACTCCGCGTACAAGATCAACCGCAAGGTCATTTTCCGCTGCAACGCCTTTGATACATACGATGGGCGTTTCTGCCCCCGGTACAACGCAACAGGCCATGTTGCCCAGATCGAGCGGGTGCTGCACTTCCTGGACACGAACGGCAAGCCCTACAATGGGGACGAACTCCGCGCCGTTCTGGATGCCGCCGAAAAGAGCGGCCAGACCCAGAAGATCCAGCTGCACTATTTCACCGCCACGTTTTACAAGAAAGGCACCTGCCACATCGAGTTTACGAACACGGACGTTTTGAAGTCCTTCAACCTCTACGCCGGACAGCGCAAAGGCTGGCTGCCGCCCACCTACGGCAAAAAGAGCTATCACGATATGGCCGCCGCAGACCGCCGGGTGGTTGACAGCTACGAGGGAGAGGCCAGCTACACCGACACCCTCACCCGGCACCTGATCCCCACGCAGAGCACGTTTTTACAGCTGAACGCTTAACACGAAACCGGATATTTTGGCAGGGCTGCACCGGGCAAAGCAACCCCGCCCCATCTTCCCGACATTTACGTCGGGAACACCACGAAACAGAAAGGAGGTGTTTTCATGGTTCGATGTTGGATATACTCCGCCGGGCGGGATCAATGCCAGTGCTACAACGTGGATGACGAAAACCTGGCCGATCTGGCAGCGCAGGCGCAGTTTTTGGAGGACTTCCGTGCCCAGCGTGCAGCGAACCCGGCATTATACCGGCAGCTGCTCAATATGCTGGTGCCCGCCGCCGATGCCATGCCCATGCGCAACTATACCGGTCTGCCGTTCTGACAGCCAGCCCCGGCAGCCCGCCGGGGTTATTCTCGTATTCCGTCACGAAATCTTCTTGTATTTTTATTGCTTTTGTTTGCGTTTTAATCTATCATTGATGTAACGAAATTTGACAAGGAGGTTCCCACTTATGACTATGATCCCTGCATTTGGCCCCTGGACAGAGCACGCAGCAGACGCGGACGAAGAGAAGCGCCTTGCCAGCGCCCAGCAGAGCAAAACCAGCCCCATCAGCGTTGACCGTGAACACGAAACCGGTGTTTTCTATGGGTCCGGCAAAGAGCCGTACCAGACCAGCCTTGCAAGCTGCACCTGCAACGACTTTGTGCGCCGGAAAAAGCCCTGCAAGCACGTTTTCCGTCTGGCTATGGAACTGGGTATCATTGACGCAGCCTATAAGACCGGCCGCAGCACCGGCGAACGGAACGAAGCGCAGCTTAGTTTTGCAGACTGCCTCGACCTGGTGGAGCAGCTTTCCGATGCAGCGCAGAACGAGATCAAGGAAATGCTGCGCTACACCAGCGAGCGCGTAGATGACCGGCAGAAGCCCATCACCTGCCACGAACTCGATCTTGTGCCGGAACTGCGCACCTCTCCGCTGCTGCACGAAAATCCTTACCCGCTGGAAGAGGTGTTGAACGACCTGCCAAAGCCGCTTGTGGTGCAGCTGTTGGATGCGGTGCACCGGGAGGGCAAGCCGAAACGAAATGCCGCAAAAGCGGTGATGGCCGAATGGCTGGCGCAGAACGTGCCAATGTTGGCAACGGAACTGCCACCGTGCGCGTCTTTCTCGTTCGTTGAGGTATTCGACAAGGCCCAGAGGGACGTTTACAAGTATCTGCACCGAAAGTATGACATGGAAACAGACTGGTACACCGGTGCAGAGCATCCCGCCGGGTCTGACCTGCTGGTTGAGAACGAACTTGTTTTCTACTTCCCAGAGGACAGAGTGACCGATGCCCTCACGAAACGCGGTTTTAATCGCTGCCTGCATGGCTACATCCCCACGTAATCGAATCGCTGATTTTGTACACGAAATTCACTTTTTTGTGAATGAATTGGACTTTTCCGTGCTCAAAACCCCAACTCATTCACGGAAACGGCACGAAATGGAGTATTTTCATGGATGAAATTGAGTTTTTCGCCCCTTGGCGTTTGGTCGCCGCTTTCGGGGATGGCGCCCGGATGCTGTTCGATGGCCTGACGGAAGAGCAGGCCAGGGACGCAATGGAAGCTGCCCAGGAGCAGCACGGGGATATTTGCTACTGGAACCGGGTAACGGACCTGAACTATGAGGATGGCCGCTACTACAAGACAGTCCCAGAGCCGCCTTGCATCAACATCGTGGACTACGACGGCTACACCGGGCCGCTGGACGAAAACGGTCTGCCGGTAGGTCTGGCTGAACAGATTGCCCAGGCCAACACAGAGGAAGGCCGGGATCCCAACGAGGCGCAGATCATCATCAAGCGCAACGCTCCGCCAGATGACCAGCCGCACGAAAAGTAAATCACGAAATCCAAAAAGCCCGCCGGGTCGATGACCTGACGGGCTTATGGTGTTGAAAGGATTGTTTGTATGAAGTTAAACATGGATTGCGTCCGTGCCGTTATGCTTTGCGCAGAAGAGTACACAGACTATAACCACTATTGCTATTTCATTTCTTACCAGAAAAACAATGTGAACGACTTCCTGCTGGATGACCCGGAAACACCGCCAGCCTACCAGCTTGAACTTGAAAAGACCTACGACAACGACGATCTCTTTTACGCCGTTGAGTATTGCGTCAAGTCCGGGTTTGTTGAAACGCTTTTCTCGAAAGACACTTATCGCATTCCCATTTCCCGCATTACGCCTGATGGGCATAGATTTCTTGAAAACATTCGGTCTGATACGAACTGGGAAAAGGTCAAAAGCGTTGCCAAAAAGGCCGGTTCTTTCAGCGCAGATGTGATAATCGAGATTGCAAAGAACGTAGCTGTGGAAGCGGCCAAACGTTTTTTGTCCAGCACTTGACGAGCCTGCCGACCTCCGCATTTTCCAATTCGGTTTGGATTGCCACTTCGTTGTACCAGATCTGCTTTTCTTTGATTCCAATTTTCACGATTTCCTTTGCGATGGTTCTAACGGCATATTCTCGCGGGCTTATCATGCCGCTGTCAATCTCAATTTTGATCTTCACTTTGTCCTCCTTCGCGTAAATCCGGTTCAACTGCCCGCCTTTCAGATTGGCAGTCCAGCAGCGGCTCTCCTGAATCCGAGAATATCGGTTTTGCTCTAATTTGACGTATCATAGCTTCGCACAGATCCTTTACCTCTTCTTCCGATTCCAGGACTATTTTGCCATCATTTCCTCCAAAGACTTCAATTCCGCCCTCTCTCCGCGGAATCACAGACCAGCGCAGATCAAACAGCACATCCTCGTTCCCCGGAAATTTTCTGCCCGGAAGGTCAAACATTGCTATTCCGCCAGACGGTTCAATAATTTCATCATCGGTCAGTTCAACTTTGATTCCCATTTTCAGTCTCCTTTGCACGAAACCCGGTAGGCCAACTGCCCGCCGGGTTATTTCTATGCTTGTTTTCAGATTTTCGGGGTAGTCGTGTTTGTTTTTCTGCGGATGATGGACACGATTTTTCGGAAGCGCCTGTGCATGAGGTTCCACAGGCCGCCTTGCCTATAAGATAATATCGCCCTCCGCCCAGGCATCCGCCCGCGGCTTGTCCTCGCGCGTGTTTAACGCACGTGATAATAAAGCGGCACACTCCGGGAGCCGTTCCAGGCCCCGGCCCAACTGCGCAAGAGCCACGTTCCGCAGGCGTTTCAAATGCCGGACGCTGTACCGTGTGCTGGGCTGGATTTCTTCCCATTTTTTGTGGCCGATGTAGAACTTGGTCAGAATCAGATTGTGGCCACTGTCCAGCCGGTTCATTTGTTCCCGGATGATGTTCTGATCTTCCAGCAAAACCGCCCGCTGCTGTTCCAGCTGGCGCAGCTGTTCACCGATGCCCAGTTCTTCCATCCTGCAGGCCATTGCTGCTGTGCTGTCCCCAGGTGCCCCGCCGTGGGGCATCCCATCGGTGCCCATGCTCCGCATAGGGTCTATTTCATCGTTCAGCGCGGCACACTGGCGGCGGATGATCTCTATCCGCTGCGGGATGTCTGCATAATACTTCAAGATTACTTCCGCCTCGTGTACCTTCACTGCTCAATCCTCCCAAAATTCAAAAATCTTTCTTGAAAAGGGGCTTACCGAAAATAGGACCTTCTCCCTCCATGCGCTCCACCATGGCACCTACGCCGTAGATGTCCTCAATGACGCGGCGCAGACGGTCATAGGCCACCTCTTCTCCGTCCTTGCTCCATTCAAGGAACTGGGCATAGTTCTCCTTGGCTTCTTTCTTCACAGCCTCGATTTGTTCAGGGATGTATCCCATTTCTTCCAGCGATTCCGCCATAAAGCGGATAATCATTTTTGCGGCATCGCGGTGCTCCGCCAGAATGCGCAACTTTTTTTCAGAGCCTACCAGATCACCCGCCGGGAGCCAGAACTCTTCCGGCATCAGGTGGGCGGTGCGCTCTCTTAACCGCTTCCGGGCTTCCGGTGTCCCGTACTTGTCGAGATCCAGAATGTACCGGGATGCAGCATTGTTCATTTTCAGGGTCAGGATAGTGGATTCTTTCTCGCCCCAGTCCCAGAGGTCATGTGCCGCTGCAATGGTGCAATACGAGACCACCTGCCCGATTGCCTCACGGTTCAGCATGGTACGGCGCTTCGACTTGCTGATGTTGATCTGCTGGTTCACCGCGTTCTGGATGCTCTGCCGGTAGAATGCCGGCATCCTTGCTCTGCTTTTTCCCATGATTGTTCCTTTCCCGCCTGTTCAGCCAGGCGCTTCCACTCTTTTGTTTCTGCTTTTGTGTCCGGTGTGATGATCTCGACAAAGCCCCAGCCTTTCGGTTTGGCTATGAGGTCGATAAAAAGCCTGCGGCGATAGATATAATCCCGCTGTGCTTTTCGGGTAAACTTCGACTTGATCTCGACCACATCCACCCGTCCGTCTGCATAGGTGAGCTTATAGTCCGCCGTATAATGCGCCGCCGGAAGTTTCACCGCGCAGTATTCTTCCTCCGGCAGTAGTGTCCACTTCGGGTGCGGTTCCGCCGACACGATCTTGCCGGACTGAATGCCGGGCAAGACAGTGCCGATGTAATACACATACTCTCCGTAGGAATCAAAAGTTTTGCTCAACCGCCCGGCAGCGCTTGCGGCCTCCGCCATTGGCTGCGTATGGGTACACTTTCCCCGTTGTCTGGCCGCTATCTGAGCCTCCGCCTGCGCACGGTAGCGCGGCGGCAGGTCATCCAGTTCCAGTCTGGTGCTCATGGCTGGTTCCTCCTGTTCTTCCGCCGGGTGTCCGGCTTCTTTTTCAGTTTCACGATCAGGCGCTTGGTGTTGTTCCCCGTGATGTGCTGTTCGCACTCGCGCAGGGTATAACCGGGGTATTTTTTCTCCCAGTATTCACGATCATCCGGCAGGGCAAACGCTTCGTCAAAGCGCTTGCGGCTCCATCTGGTGTCGTTCGGGCGCGGGGTTTTCGGCTTTTGCAGCCCTTGGCTCTGCCGCCAGCGCCGGATACGGGCGCGGGCTTTCGTCATGTAGGTTGTCAGGCGTTCAAAGCTGGAACAGGTCAGGTCGATAGGCTCAACTTTCACAAGCCCCATCGGCCGCCCGGTGCTGTCCCGCCACAAGTCCTTGATCTCCTGCCATGTCAGATTGCCTTGCAGGATCACATGATGGTGGTGTCTGCCTGTAACTTTCCCGTCCTCGTCCACCACGCTGTACTCTGCAACCTGCATCCACTTGGATGCTTCCCGCCCCGTCTTTTTGCAGAAGCGCTTCAGGCGGCGGGTAAAATTCGTCCAGTCCCGGTCTACCTGGTCAAAATCTCCGGGCGCTGGCTGGTGGTCGTGGTCGTATGTAAACGTGACTGCCCAGTCGCTTTCCCCGAAATTCGTATAGGCCAGCTGGCAGAAATACCGCCTTGCTATCATGTCGTTATACTTCTGCTGCGCAATGGAGGTCGCCAGCTCTCTTTTGCGGCGGGTGGATGCGGTGTGTTCCTTGTCTGTTGTTTCAAAGAGATCCACTTCTGCATAATCGGATGTTCCGAGAATGTGTTTCTGCTCCCGAATGTACCATGCCCGCACCGTTCACTTCCTCCTTCCGCAAAGTTCTACTGGGATTTTCTTTTCTGTGGACCAAACACACACGGCTTCGCAGGACAAGGGGGATACAACGCCGGGCAGGTCTTTCTAAGTTTCCCATTCCGTCAAGCCCTACAGACCCGCCCTCGTTTTCTCCCCCTTGACCCCCGCTTTCCCCGGCGTGTTCTTCCGTGGTCGCTAGATTAAGTTACACATACAAGCCCCTTGCCGCCTCGTCAGGGCGGCAATTTTATGACGGGCTTGCTTAATTCACTTCGTAGTCACCGATACCGTTTTCTTCCGTTCTGGCTTCCCAGCACTCGCAGGTATTCTCCGGGTCTGTCATGTCGGCACAGTTCGGAGATTCACCGTTGAAGCAGATCCAGGTGTAGCCCTCGTGCCAGCGGCAGGTGCAGCAGGCATTTTCCATTACTCGCGTTCCTCCCAGATCCAGCAGGAATCCTCCGGGCCTGTCGTTGATCTCTTTTCCAGTTTGTTGAAGCAGGTTCCATCTTGCAAGTGCCACCTGCAAAATGCGCAGCTTTTATGCGAAATGATTTTTGCTCCACACTCCGGACAACGCTTTGGCACATACCATCCCGCATTGCGCCTGCACCCGCCGGAATCTTCTTCAACTTTGTTCCAATTTTCTATCCACGTTCCACAGTTGTGACAAGCGAACGAATCTATGCTTTGATATTCCACATCCTCGTTGTATGTCAGCAGTTGCAGATTCTCCGGGGTTACTTTCGGAATGGCTGAGATATGTTTTCTTACAAATGCCACTACATTTGCCTGTTCTTTTCCGCGTGGAGAAACGCCCATGAAATTTTTCTCTAGCGTTCTAAGCACTTTCTCCACTTCAGTGGCATCATACAGTTGTTTTTCTGTCATATTTAGCGATCCTCGTACTTACCATCGTGGGTAGGCCCGTCTTTTTCTGCGCTCGGCTTCAACTCGATTTTCGGTTGCGGCTGGTCGCTGCGGTTCATCGGTTCGTAATAGCTGACGCAGCCCGGCATACCTTCTGGGTTATCGTGCCAGGCCAGTGCGTGCCGGATAACCAACCAGACAATTTCTGCCCGGTACGGTACTTTCATCACATCCGAGATAGGAGCGGAAAGGACGCATCTGTTATACAGCCTTTCCATTTCCTCCCACATAGTGTCCCTGCGATCAATCGCAACATCAAAAGCATTTTCCCGCTGCTCTTTGCTCTGAAAAGCATTGTTTTCCAGGTCAGAGTAAAACTTCGCCATGCACAGATCATCGGCCACGTCCCAGAACTGGCCCATGTGCAGGCGCAAGTACCACTCGCAGGCAGCCTGTACAGCTTCCGCCACCGGGCGGCTCATGGTCAGTGTGATGGTTTTGATTTCTGCCGGCGCATCACTCTTCTTCGCCATAGTGCGGCTCCTTTGCTCCCGGCCAATGGCGGCGCTGGCTGCGGTCGAACTTCCGGGCCATTGCTGCCACCTGGATGGCTTCCACGGCCAGAGCAACAGCCCGGTCATATACGCCTTTCGTTGAGATCTGCGGATTATTGGAATAAACGCCCATCCACATAGCATTAAGTTCCCGGCGCAGACCATCCATTTCCTGTGCAGCTTCCACCGCTTCTTCCTGGATGACCGCCACGCCCTCATGCGGCCCGGCAAACATCCGAAACTTTTTTGTTGGCTGCGGCCAATTCGATTTTGACCAGCCGCTTCACATCATTCTTTACAGCGTCCATGTTATTCCTCCACCAAAACCACATTAGACCAGTTCGTATGATATTCTTTTCCGTTGATTCTCACGGTAACGGTATCGTTGTAGGTGCTGTTATAAACTCCGTCCGGCGTTCCTTGTGCCAATAAATATCCGTTCGGCAGGTAAACATACACCGTTTCCCCATGAGTTTCATTGTCTTTGGTGTAATTTCCCGGCACGGCATCACAGCCCACCAGCGTTCCGCACAGTGCAACAGAGCAAGCCGCCCAGGCCAGCCGTTTCAAAGCCTTACGCACCCTCTTCATCCTCTCGCTCGCTCAAGTCCTCAACATCTGCAAAGTCCTTGGTTTTCATCACCATGTCGGTAAGGGCGCGCATTTCCTGCTTTGCCGCGGGTTCCAGTTTCACAGGGAGCATTGCGCCGCGTACCACCATGCCATCTTTAATGACGTAATAGCGGCCGCCGCTCGCCATCTTCCGCACACAGTATTTGAAATATCCGCTCTTGCGGATTTCATCTGCCACCGGCATGATCTGCTTTGCATCCACAAACCCGACCGTCCCAGAAGTCGGCTCAATCATAGGGAGCAGTTCGCACCCACAGCACCGGATGCTGATTCTGCCTGTTACGCAGTCCATCTCTCCGTCCGCCGTATCTTCCAGGCTCATGCCCTCGATGTCATTGATGCCGTTCGGGCAATAATCAGCACCGAACTGAATATCCGCCCACTCTTTCTTGCTGATTCCCAGCAGCGTTGCCAGTTCGCTTTCATTCTGTGCTTTCGGGAAACCAGTCAGCGGGAAGATTGCCGTTTTGGTGCCGATGTACAAGTCGTAGTTAGAACCCACGTCATAAATTACTTTGTAGAGTTTGCAATACTCGTCAGCCTTGATAAGTTTTGCGATTGCTGCCAGCTTCATTTGCTTCTCCCTTCGTTCTCGATCAGCTGAACTTCAAAATCCGTGTATTCCAGATAGTGAGTTTCGGCCAGCTTCTTTGCTTTCTTGATGGCTTCTTCTGCGCTGACAGCATCCAACCTGTACGGCAGCCATTCCGGCAAGCTGTATCCTCCAGACGCTTTCAGCAGGATATAATATCTCTGCACCGGCACATCCTCCTTTTGATTTTGGGCAATCCCGGAGTTGAACCGGGCCGGGCCTGTTCCCATGCTCATGAAAAAGGCCGCCGCAACGGGCGGCCTATATAATGGAGTGTCGCTATTCTGTTTTCAGAAGTTCTTCTGCTTTCGCTTTGTGTTTCAGCACGCTATCCCGGCAGGTCATTCCAGGTTCCCGGAGTTTGTCCAGTGGGCAGCCTTTGCACGGCAGAAATATTCTTTTATTCCGTGTCTTGCTGCAAAGCCTGTTCCTTGCAGTCAGCAGTTCTTTTGCTGTCATTACACGAACAGATACAGCCAGCAGAACTTGACCAGCGCAGCAGGAACCAGAAATATTACCGCCACCCACAGTGCCAATCCCAGCAACAGCAACAGAATCACCAGCGTCTTTACCAATCCATCCATTTTTTCTTTCCTCCATTTATTCTAATTCATCGCCCCACGCATCCCATCCGGGTGCGCGTTGACGTGCAAACAGTTCAATGCGGGGCACATCGCCCAACAGTTCAACGATCCGGCGCCGGGCCTCGTCCGGCTTTACGCTGTGCGCCTGTATCGGAAATTCGATTACTTGATGCACCGCATGGCTTTTGACCAACTCTTTTGCCTTAAATCCAGGTGTTACTCCAAGCAAGCAAACCTCTGCATTTGCGCGAGTGTACGCGCCCATGCCGTAAAAGTTTCCACCCGATTTATATTTTTTGATCCAGACAAATGCTGCCGTTTTGTATGTAAAGCCCCATGCTTCCATAACTTTTAGCGCGTCTGGGATGGTCGGGAATGTCGCCCACATGAACAGTGCACATCCCTGCCCCCCCCCCCGCAAGCTGGCGAACCGGCAGCGCGCAAATGTCCTCAACGGTCATCGTGTTATAATGCTTCGCTGCATTTCCTCGGCTCTTCGGCCCCGTCCCGTGCTGGCGGTAACTCCATGGGGGATCCGCATAAATAACATCGTATTTTTTATCTGGCAGATTCATTTCTGGTTCTCCTTGAAGCACTTATCACTACGCAGAATACAGGTCTGATCCGCAATTACTGCTCGGTCATCCCAGTATTCGTTGGCTCCCACTTTCCTAGTGTCGTTCTTGAAGAACTCTTTCCAGGAAGGCAAGTTTTCGTTGATCGCATCAAAGTTCAGCCCCCACTTTTCGCAGGCTGCAACAGCTTCTTCCAGTTCCTTGCCCTGTCTGCAAGTCCAGAGAATCAGCCCGGCACCGGCAGCCTGCTGCTTTTTGGCTTCATCAATGACGTGGAGAATCGGCTCTCCAATTTCCGGGTATTTGTTCACGCACAAGCACCCGTCAAAATCAATGGCGATTGCTTTTTGCATTTACTCCGCCTCCCGGATGATCCAAACTCTGTGTTGGCCGTAGCCATCCCAGTTCAGCGCATCCTTATGGCTGCCAGAAACAGCAACATCCAAACGCTTCCCCTTGATACCGGACCCGGTATCCTGAACGATTCTCACGCCCACATCCTCAATGTAGAGGACGGTCCCGAACGGAAAAACGTCCGGGTCTGCCGCCACCGTTACGCCACCTTCAACCGGTGCGCCGCTGGCGGTAATTCCCGTTCCGGTTCCGCAGATGTGCTCCCATTTTTCTGTACAGTAGGCCGTGCAGAGAAAATTGCCAGCGTCCTCAACCAGCAGTTTTCTATCCAGCTGGTCCCTCGCTTTCAGCGAATCCCGCAGGGTATCTGCATACCCCGCAATTTCTTTCGACACGCCCTCCCAGTTCTCGTATCTGGACTTGTAGATATCTCGCTGGCATTCCAGATCGTTGATTCTGTGGTAAAGCGCATTCGTCTGTACGCCAGCGATCAGGACTACCACCAGAGCAATTTTTCCTACATCAATTTTCATATTCGTTCCTTTCCGGGAAGTGCTTCTTCGTAACGGCGATTGGAAACTCTTCTATCTCACTTGCCCAGCGTGCCGTGCCTTTCCCGTATGTAGTCTCCCATACCAGCGGGAATCCGCCGATGCCGTCAAACAGGCTTCCCAGCGTTGCGCCCGCCGGAAGGTATTGCTTCATTTTCTGGGCGATCCAGAACCACTGCGGCAATGCGATGCTATTTCCCAGTGCCTTGTATCGTGGGCTATCCGCAGGCTTGTGCTTTTTGCCCTTGGTATCCACCCACTCTCCGATATCTGTCCAGCCGTCCGGGTAGCCTTGCAGGCGTTCACACTCTGTCGGTGTCAGCCTGCGAACGATCCATCTTGTTCTTTGCCCGGCAAGCACTGCTTGCTGGTTCCCGCCGGCTGTTCCTCTGGACGGGAGTGCGGGGAACGCACCATCTTCGCCGTATACCCGCTGCGCCTGCGTGTCCCATGGATTCAGGCAGCCGGAGTATTCGATTACCACAGCCTGCGCATCGTGCATGGTGTCCAGCGTCCCGGATTTCTCCTTGCTAGCATAGGCATGAGCCTGTCCGTTTCCGATTCCGTAGCTTGTGACCTGCCCCGGCGCGGCTACGAGTGGCGTATTTCCCCCACCTGTTCCCCAACAGTCGTAGCCCGTTGGGGAACAGGTGGGGGCTTCCTTGTACCGTGCGTCCTGCGCATGGTTTTCAAAAACAACAGGCCTGTCCGCCAGGTGGTCCGTAATCATCGGAACATACCCGCCGCCAAGTCCCATACTCGCCGGAAGTGTCGGGCAGATTCCGTTTTGCGTGACCGTTGCATGGACTTGGTTACTTTCTAGAACAATAGGTTGGTGTCCGTGTTCCGATGCCCGCAATGTCCCCGTCATGTTATAGGACACGCTCATCGCCCCTCCGCCTTGGTCATTTAAGACTGGAATCGCTTGGAAAAGCGTCTGGTCTTGGAGCGTCGATAGCGTCCCGGTTTTCTCTGTTTGTACCAGTGCGCCCTTGCCGCCGCCCGCGCATCCCGAACGTATTTTCAAGGTATAGGCTGTGTTCCGCCCCCCCCTCTGCCACCACTCGATCATTTCCAGTAGGGCAGTTTGCAGTAAGTCCGGCAGCCTCTTTCCACGCCGGGATGCACGGGTCAGGATGCCTTGACAGGCTCGTGCGCTCAAATAATATTTCTCCGGCGCGTTGACCTCCAAGGTCGAGGATAAGAGCGATACGCTTTCTGCGCTGGGCCACTCCGAAATATTGACTGTCCAGCTGTCGCCAAGCCAAAGACCATCCATTTCCGGCGATTGCTCCGGCTTTGCTCCATCTGCCCCCCCTCGGAGGTCCAGGAATTGAAGCGTCTGGTTGTTCCACGCGGGCAAGTTCTTCCAGCACGGCGCGGAAGTCTTCTCCGCCGTTTGAACTGAACGCTCCGGGAACATTTTCCCAAATAACGACAACTGGATAACTTCCATGTGTCGCCCTCCTCATTTCTTTGATTATCCGAACCGCTTCCATGAACAATCCAGACCGTTCTCCCGCAAGTCCCGCCCTGCGTCCTGCAATGGACAAGTCTTGACACGGCGAACCAAAAGTGATGCAGTGCACGGGTTCTATCTGGTCGCCATGTATCTTTGTGATATCTCCAAGGTGGATCACTTCTTGTCGCCCCACCTTTCTTTATGGGGTAAGTCCTGGCACGGGCTGCTGCCGATCAAATAATCTGCCACAATTTCGCTATCTTCTGCCCACTTCATTCCCAGAAAATCCGCAACGCCGAAACTGCCGTCTTCGCAGCAATGCGTTTCATGCACAAGCGGTTGGTTTTCAAGTTCCTTCAACGGCCCAATTCCACTGGCAGCAAATATCGCATTTGCCGTTGCGGTCCAGGCTGTCTCTTTATCACCAGTTCCGCCGTTGGTGAAGGTCTTCCCGCACAGCCTGCACCTGAACGTCATGTAGTACCCTTTCATTGTTCTTCTCCCTTCTGCTTTTTGTTCTTGCACGGACGGCCAGCATCGAACTGGCTCACCTGTTCATGGGGGATTATCAGAAGCAGGTGCATCCTCTATGCGTCCGCATATCAAGCCCGCCCGGTAAAGAGAGCACCGGGCGGGGCGGCTGCGGCAACAGCCTACCGCTTTTGTTCTGAGCGGATTGAACAGAGCATTTCTGCGCTCATGCTGCGGCGCACCCATTCCCGTCAATTCCATGCGGGTGCGTCTTTCACGGAAATGGCAGCCCGGTCTTTCACCGGGCTTGAACGGAAAGGAGGACGCTGCTGTACAGCACCATTCCGTTATGCCGGGCAACCGGTTTCAAAGTTTCCCGGCTTTCATGGAAAACAACCAAGGCGCAGACGGGGTCTGGCCCCGTTCGCAGCACTTCCGCCTATAAGAAGCGCTCTGCGCCATATAAAAAGCAGCCCCGCTTCTGCGGTGCAGGGCTGCTTATCTTACGCCAGAGAAGAACTATGCTTTGTATCAGCAGCATCGTTTTTCTCGTAGTGCTTGCACTCCACATTGTAACCGCTACAAGGCGCACACCGGGTATCGGTTATTTTGAACGTGTGCTTGCACTGTTCCACGTCATTCTTCTTTGCGCCCCTGTGCGGGGCAATTCTAATATGTACGCTCCTTGCCAAACTCTTGACCTTCCTTGCTTTATGTAGGTAGCTGCACCGCCCAAGTGGGGTAGGATTGCGGCGTTTGTCCTGCGAAATCTCCCAGCGCTCTGGCGGATTGAAGTTTTTCCGCAGCTTCATCCAACTTCCGAAGCAGTGGAATTCGCTTTCCCATGTTCCGAATGTTTCATCCATCCACTTGAACATTTCTTTTACTGTTTCCGGCAGCTCAAATTTTCCATCGCATAGAGGTCCATCTGTTTTCTCAACATCCGGCATACTTGCTGGCAGTTCTATTCGCTCGCCATTCGGAAGGTCACAGTAGGCGGTGTGCCCGCTCACTTTTCTACCTCCATGATGTGCGTGGCGATCATGTCAGCTATGTGCAGGCACAGGGCTTCCGGGCACCGGTCATACACTTTGCTAAGGGTGTTCCAGTCCCGCTCACCGGTATAGGCACCCATGTGCCACCGGATAGCGAGAATTTCTTTGCCCGTCAGGTGAATCCATTGCTGGATGCGGATGACGGATTCTTCGCCGTGGCCCAGCAGTTCGGTATCTTCATACCGATAGCTGCCATCCGGCTTCTTGATGTACTTTCCGGCCTTGCAAACGTCATGGAGCAGCGCAGCGGTCAGAACTGCGTTTGTATCGCACGCTGCAAACTGCGGCATTTTCTCGCACAGTTCCAGTGCAGTTCTCGCCACGTTGAGCGAGTGCAGCACAAGGCCGCCAGGAACATTCAGATGATGCTTCGCACTGGCAGGGCAGTTGTAAAAGTCCAGTTCTTCCAGTACGATCATCAGAGCCGCACCGCCGGGCCTGTCCTTGATGGCCTGCACCAGAAGCCGCTTGTACTCTTCTTTCAGGAGTGCCTTGTCCATGGTCGTTCTCCTTTATGCTTCCTGCATAGTGTTCTGGGCGGCATCAGCAGCCGCGCTCTTGTCGGCGGCCGCATTGTCCGCTTCCTTGTCTTTCCATGCCTCTTCCAGCGCCAGCGGGAGGGCAACGGTAATATCCGTCAGCCGCTTCTTTGCCGCTTCCCAGCTGTCCATGCCCAGCGCGATGGTCTGTGCCAGTACGCTGATTGCCAGGTTCTGCAGGGTGGTGGTGTCGCCGTTCAGGCGCATATCCACATGGCCCTCATTGTTCAGCAGCACTTCGATTTTCGCCTTGTAATCTTCGTCCATGATGTTTGTCCTTTCTGTACCGTGTGAATGTTCGGTCGATGGTGGTACATCCCGGAATCGAACTAGGCAGCAGGGGTGAAAAGTCCCTGCCTGCACCAAGCTGCACCATGTTAAAGGAGCGGTGTCGGACAACCGAACCGCTCCTGCCCTGCGGGCCGCCCCGCTGTGTTCTTTCTGCCCCCAGCAGGTAAGGCCCCGGCCTTGCGGTAGCCGGGCGGCTTCCCCTCGTAGTTCAGCCGCATGGTGGGCGGGTAGGTCTGCCCATGCCTTCCCGGTTCTGTCAGTCCCAGTCCCGGACTTCGTTGTTCCAGTCGTAAGCCTTGTTCACCATCGTGTCCAGCAGCACCGGCACCGCCCATGCAACGGCAACAAGATCCGGGTCGTAATTGATTTTGAAGATCCAGCAAACGCCCCAGATCAGGGTTGAGAAAATGCCGTACAGCACGCCGAACACCAGCAGACTTTCGCCCAAGTGCAGCGCATCGCGGCGGAATCGCCGCCAGTTGAACGCCTTGTGGAATCCGTTGATTCCCCGGTGAAGTTTTTCAAGTATCACTTTCTCAAATCCTCCCACTTTTCATTTAGCCTTTCTCGCAGCTCTTGCGCCTGCTCTGCATTGTAGTGCGCCACCGCTTTCCAGTTTCGCATCTCGTTGTAAACGTCCATGAACTCCTTGTCAGATTCTTTCTTTGCGTAGTGGTTCACCACGCCCCACAGAATCACAAGGCTGGTCGCAACATCTGTAATGACCCGAACCACCGGGTCAGGATTTCCGATGTGATACATCCAGATTGCCAGTTCAAGCATCCGTCTCACCCTCCGGGCGGTCAGCCCAATACCTGAGCTGCTGCTTCTTGTTGTACAAGCGCTGCTGCCCCAGCGCTGCGCTGTACCCAGCGCGGCCGTTGGCGTCCATCTTGCCGGTGTCGCCGCGCTTCAGTTCTTTGTAGATGGTCGAATAGTTGAACTGCATCGCCCTTGCGATCCCCGCCACGCTCTGCCCGGCGTTGTACCGGGCTTCCAGCGTCTTGCGGTCATCTTGGGTCATGTGCTTTGCCATGTCCTGCTTTTTCCTCGCTTTCCCTAAAAATGCGCAAAAAAATAACGCAAGAGAAGTCGCTAAGATTTCTCTTGCGTTTTCTCTTGCGTTTATTTTACAAATTCAGCCACTTTTTTTCAGCAGGCTCACAGTCCCCTGCCCGCCGCGCTTCATCCGGTTGAATTGCGTCCTGTTTTATGTTAAAATAATGTAAAAATTCTACACATTTTACAGGCAGGAGTGGGTCATTGCATGGAGTCAACAATCAGCGCCGCCCCGCAAATTTCTATCGACCGGGAAAAGACGCTGCGCAGCCACCGGCGTTACTGGGTGCTGCGGCGTGCACAGGACATCGTATTCTCCCTGCTGGCGCTGATCCTGCTTGCGCCGATGGCACTGCTGATCAGCCTTGCCATCGTGCTGGACAGCCCCGGAGACGGAGCTATTTTCCGGCAGCGGCGGGTAGGACGGGACGGCAAGCTGTTCTGGCTGTATAAGTTTCGCACCATGTGCCCGGACGCCGAGGAGCAGCTGAATGAGCTGCTGAGCCAGAACCAGATGGACGGCCCGGTGTTCAAGATCAAGGGCGACCCCCGCATTACCCGGGTGGGACGTTTTCTGCGCAAGACCAGTCTGGACGAGCTGCCACAGCTGCTCAACGTGCTGCAGGGCGATATGAGCATCGTGGGGCCGCGCCCCGCACTGCCCCGGGAGGTAGAGCTGTACAGCGACTACCAGCGCCAGCGGCTGTACGTCACCCCCGGACTGAGCTGCTACTGGCAGATCGCACCCCACCGTAACGAGATGAGCTTTGACGAGTGGGTGGCGCTGGATCTGAAATACATCCAGGAGCGCAGCTTCTGGGTGGACTGGAAGATCATCTTCCTCACCGTCCGCGCCATGCTCATGAAATATGGAGAGTGACAAAAGCGCCTGTTGTGCATCCGCACAACAGGCGCTTTTATTACGTTTATTTCAGCACCGCACCCAGATTTGCACTGGTGACCATGCGGGCGTAACGGCTCAGCCAGCCGGTCTTGATGTTGGGCTCGGGCGCAACGTACTTTGCCTTGCGCTCGGCCAGCACTGCGTCGCTGACCTCCAGCGTGATGGAGGCGTTGGGGATATCAATGGAAATGGTATCCCCTTCCTCGATCAGGCCGATGGGGCCGCCGGAGGCTGCCTCCGGGCTGACGTGACCGATAGCGGCGCCACGGGATGCGCCGGAGAAGCGGCCGTCGGTGATGAGGGCCACCGTCTTATCCAGCTTCATGCCTGCCAGCGCAGAGGTGGGGTTGAGCATCTCCCGCATGCCCGGGCCGCCCTTGGGGCCTTCGTAGCGGATGACCACCACATCGCCCGGGACGATCTTGCCCGCGTAGATGGCGGCAATGGCCTCCTCCTCGCTGTTGAACACCCGCGCCGGGCCGGAATGCTGCTGCATCTCCGGGGCGACAGCGCTGCGCTTGACAACGCAGCCGTCCGGGGCAATGTTGCCCCACAGGATCTGCAGACCGCCGGTCTCAGAGTAGGGGTTCTCGATGGGACGGATGGCCTTTTCGTTCAGGATATGGGCACCCTTGATATTCTCGCCAAGGGTCTTGCCGGTGACGGTGGGCACATCCAGATCCAGCAGGCCCTTCTTGGCCAGCTCCGCCTGTACTGCCGGGATGCCGCCCGCTGCGTACAGATCCGGCATATGGGTGGGACCTGCCGGTGCCAGATGGCACAGGTTGGGGGTCTTGGCGCTGATCTCGTTGAACAGCTTCAGGTCGATGGGCACACCGGCTTCGTAGGCGATAGCCAGCAGGTGCAGCACCGTGTTGGTGGAGCAGCCCAGTGCCATATCGCAGGTCAGTGCGTTGCGGATGGAGCGCTCGTTGATGATCTGGCGTGCGGTGATGCCCTTGCGCACCATCTCCATCACAGCCATACCGGCGTGCTTTGCCAGCTGCAGACGCTTGGAGTACACAGCCGGGATGGTGCCGTTGCCGGGCAGTGCGATGCCGATGGCCTCGCACAGGCAGTTCATGCTGTTGGCGGTGTACATACCGGAGCAGCTGCCGCAGCTGGGACAGCAGTTGCAGGTGCAGTCCTCCAGCTGCTCGTCGGTGATCATACCGGCCTTATAGGCGCCCACGGCCTCGAACATCTTGGAAAGGCTCACTTCCTCGCCGCCGTAGCTGCCGGCCAGCATGGGGCCGCCGGAGCAGACCACGGCGGGCACATCCATGCGCACCGCTGCCATCACCATGCCGGGCACGATCTTATCGCAGTTGGGCACCAGCACAAGGCCGTCCAGCTGGTGTGCCATCAGCATGGTCTCCACGCTGTCGCAGATCAGTTCACGGGAGGCCAGAGAGTACTTCATGCCCACATGACCCATGGCGATGCCATCGCATACACCGATGGCGGGGATCAGGATGGGGGTACCACCGGCCATCTGCACACCGGCCTTGACAGCCTCGGCGATCTTATCCAGATTCATGTGTCCGGGCACGATCTCGCTGTAGGCGCTCACCACGCCGATGAGGGGGCGCTCCAGCTCCTCCGGGGTGTAGCCCAGCGCATAAAACAAGCTGCGGTTGGGCGCGCGCTCCGAGCCCTTAGTCACATTGTCACTTCTCATTGCAAATCCTCTTTTCTGATAAAGCCCTCTCCGTCACGGCTGTATCGTGCCACCTCTCCCGAGAGGGAGAGGTTTTCGCGGAGGAGCTATAAGGTTCCCTTTTCAACAAAAACTCCCCCTTTCGGGGGAGCTGACCGCCGAAAAGCGGTCTGAGAGGGTTCTCCTCTTACTTCTTCAGCCAGCTCATCATGCTGCGCAGTTCAGCACCCACCTTCTCGATGGGCAGCTCAGCCTCCATACGGCGCTTGGCAAGGAAGTGCACCTTGCGGCCGCCCTTGGGGCTCATCTCGGTCAGGAACTCAGAAGCAAAGGTGCCGTCCTGGATCTCGGTCAGAACCTTCTTCATCTCCTTGCGGGTCTCCTCGGTAATCAGGCGCTTGCCGGTGCGGTAGTCGCCGTACTCGGCAGTGTTGGAGATGGAGTAGCGCATCTTGGAGAAGCCGCCCTCGTTGATCAGGTCAACGATCAGCTTCATCTCGT
>OCHD01000854.1_pt1 | contig 23555 bp, 44 predicted proteins | sample 1538481 | NCBI WGS metagenome assembly OCHD01 (sample SAMN04571699, study PRJEB22368) | human gut metagenome | biome: human gut; material: stool | host: Homo sapiens | place: Luxembourg | collected 2012-09-07
TACTTTATTCAAAAAATATCATTTTAGGGCTTGACTTTTAATAGTTAGTCTCCTTATAGGAGAGTATACCACAGAAAGGAGAACAATGAACGAATTAGAGCAGAAAACAATATCTTCCGTGGAAGTAGCGGAAATGGTAGGGAAAGAGCACAGCAAGTTGCTGAGAGATATAAGAAATTATATTGAACAGCTAGCCGAAGCCAAAATTGGCTCGGGCGATTTTTTTACGGAAAGCAAGTACAAAGATGCAAACAATCAGGAAAGACCCTGCTACTTGGTCACAAAGAAAGGCTGCGAGTTCATAGCACATAAGATGACCGGAGTTAGGGGAACAGAATTTACGGCAAAGTACATTGACCGTTTCCACGAAATGGAAGATTCCATTAAGGCACATATCCCTACTGGACAGGAATTGATTGCGCTGGCAGTTGTCGAAGCACAAAGGATGCTTGCGCAGAAAGAGGAAGAGGTTAAGCAGTTGCAGACCACAGTGCAACAGATGGATGCCGTGATCACCGATATGACACCAAAAGTTGACTATGTGGACAAGATTCTTTCATCTAACGACTGTATGACGGTTACACAGATTGCGCAGGACTACGGAATGAGTGCGGTGAGGTTCAATTCAGTTTTAAGAACAGCCGGTATTCAGAGAAAAGTCGGTGACCAGTGGATATTGTACGCAGACTTTCAGGGCAAGGGTTATGTGAGAACAAAGACAAATGATTATGTTAAGCATGACGGAAGCACCGGAACAAAGCCACTTACCGTATGGACACAGAAAGGCAGGATGTTCTTATACAACAAGCTGAAAGAGATTGGCATTGAACCTATTGAGGAGGAAAGCGCATGAGAAAAACAATAAAGCTGTTTCTTCCTATTATAATAGCACTCTCCATCACATTTACTTCCACGGCACAGCCATCCGGCAGTTTTATCTCCGAGGAAGCGCAGGAATCGTGTGTAAAGTACGGTGAGGAATACGGCATCTGCCCGGAAATGCTTATGGCAATGATCGAGAAAGAATCTTCTGGCAGACTGGATGTGGAAAGTGGCGGTTGCAAAGGTTTGATGCAGATTTCTGACAGATGGCATAAAGACCGCATGGAGCGTTTGGGAGTGACGGACATTTACTCCGTGGACGGTAATGTTCATGTGGGAGCCGACTACTTGTCGGAATTGTTTGAAAAGTACTGCGATGTAGGAATTGTCCTCATGGTTTACCACGGAGAGAAGAACGCAGCTACAAAGACAGAATTAAGTGATTACGCAGACTGGATATTAACCAGGAGCGCAGAACTGGAAAGGATGAATGGAAAATGACGAACAGAGAGAAGTATGCGGAACAGATTATTGACATGGCACTTGATAGTATAGAGATAGCTGTGGACAAAGAAGGAAAGTTATGTGATTGCAATGTAATACTTTGTTCCGATTGCGCATGGAGTGATAAAAGCAGATGCAGGGAAAGGTTCAAAGAATGGGCAGAGCAGGAATATGTTGAACCACCTGTTGACTGGTCGAAAGTGCCTGTGGACACGAAAGTGTACGTAAGAGATTCCGATAGTGACCCTTGGAAACCTGGATATTTTGCAAAATTTGAAGGTGGGAAAATATTTACATGGACTAATGGTGCTACTTCTTTTTCGGCTAACAACTTTGATGATGTAGTATGGTGGATTCAAGGAAAACTTGCGGAGGACACCGTATGAGTGCCAAAAAGCGGTTTACCGTCAAAGGGTGCATCGGAAAGATATTTTACAGTCCGAAAGAGTGGGAAATTGACCGTGAAACAGCATTCTATTACAGAATTATAAACCGCAATACCGGGAAGAAAAAATGGTTAAGAAAGGAGTATTTTTATGCAGAAGCGACAGATTATCCCCATCGTCCGTGCGAATGAGATTCTGATTGCAAGACTGTTAGATGCAGGAATCTTGTATATCAGCGAAGAGGACGACATGATCCACGTAACAGAAGACTGAAAGCCGGAGGAGTGAGGAAATGGAAAGGAAGATAAGAAAAATCTTGGTAGAACTGGGGCTGAAACAGTACTTGCCGGGATTCCAGTACATCATCGAGGTCGAAACGCTGATGTTTGAGAATCGGAACAGAAGACTTTCTGAAATCTACCGGATTATCGGAGAGGAACACAGCACAACCAAGGAAAGCGTGTACCGGGCGATCAAGTGGGTTGTTGATAAGATGAACCCAAGCACAGAGCTATACAAGGAGATCAATGAGACAGACAAGCCGGTCTCAATCTATATGTTTGTTAATTCACTGTATTTATATCTTTGGGAGGATAGGAAAAATGAGGATTAAACACACCTTTTTGCAGAATTTCTGCAAATTCTATGGTTCTAACGTAGTGGACACTGATTTATACGACCGGACAGAGGTTTCCGGTGTAAATGAAACAGGTAAGTCCACGATCAAAAGAGCAATTCAGTATATTTTTGGATGCCGTGACGAGAACGGCAGAGAGATCACCGGAATCAGACCGCACGATAAGGACGGCAATGACATCGACGGAGATATTACCGCAGAAGTTACCGTGGAGATTGACGGTACAGACAAGGTTCTGAAAAAAGTATGCCGTCAGAACTTCAATAAGAAAGGCGAGTTTACCGGGAATGTCACGGATTACTATGTGAATGATATTCCCAAAAAGGTAGCAGATTTTGAAGCATTTTTGGAAGAGAGTGTCTGCGGAAAAGATAAGTTTTCACTTTGCATCAATGCTATGACACTTCTTCTGAAAGGTGGAACGGATCAGAGAGCAATTCTTGCTGATATGTTTGGTCAGCACAGTAATGATGACATTTGCAATCAGTTTCCGGAGTTTGAAGCATTAAGGGCTGTTCTGCAGGACGGCACTGTTGATGAACTGAAAAAGCGTTGCAATACGCAGTTGTACGGCACAAGGGGAAGAAATGGAACCAAGGGATTGCAGGATCTGTTAGATGAAATTCCTAGCCGTATTGACGAGGTGAGCCGTCAGAGAGTAGATATTGACCTTGCGGATCTGGAACTGAAAAAGAAAGCTTTACTGGATAAGCTGTCAGAGAACATTAAGCAGCAGACAGATACGCAGAACAGTATGAAGTCCTACGATAAGCTTTCTGATGGAATTATTGAGTTAAAAGGTCAGTTGAGTGCATTACAGCAGAAAGCAAATGAAAAACTGGATGCGGACAGAAGAGATAAGCGCACAACACTGAATCAGATTCAGAATGAGCATCAGAAAGAGTTGCTTAAGGCAGATACCATTCGTGAAGAGATCTCTGCACTGGAAAAGCGCATTGCACAGTATGAACAGAAGAGACAGGAATTGAAGAAGAGTTGGGATTTGAATAAAAGCCTTAAATTTGATGAAAACTCTTTGATCTGTTCTTATTGCGGACAGGAATACCCGGAAGAGAAGAAAGAGCAGTTAAGAACGGAGTTTGATGCACGCAAGGCACATGAACTGGAACTGATTACCAAAGAGGGTTCTTCCTGTGCTGACCATATCAAAGCGGATCAGGCAGAACTGGAACATAAGCGTGAGGAACTGAAAAAGACCGAGGATGAAGTGGAGCGGTTGGAAAAAGAGATTGCCATTGCTGATAATGCCTTAAATTCCATTCCGGCAAGCGTGGATATTTCCAACACAGAAGAATACAAAGCTATCCAGTCACAGATTGCAGAGAAAGAAGCTGCCATGAACAAATTCACTGCCATGAATCTTCTCAGAATCCAGTTAAAAGGTGATGAAGAGCAGATTCGAAATGATATTTCTGCGGTTGATAAGTCTTTGGCAAGCGTAAGCATTAACGAGAGTGTGGATAAGCGTATTGTAGAACTGGAACAGGAGCGAAAGAACATTGCACAGAAGATTACGGATGTGCAGTCACAGCTTGACCTGTTAAAGAAATTCAGCCGGAAGAAGAACGAACTGTTGGAAGCTGATGTGAACAAGTATCTTTCTTTCTGCACAGTTCGTATGTTCAGACCTCTTGTGAATGGTGACACGGAAGAATGCTGTGACTTTACATACCGTGGAGAGCCTTACAGCCGTAACATGAACCACGGAGCAAGGATTCTGACGGAGATTGACATTTGCAATGCGTTTCAGAAGCGGTGCGGTGTGGAATTGCCTATCATGGTTGACGATACCGAGAGCCTTGACCCGTGGAAGATTCCTGATGTTGACAGTCAGCTGATTATGTTCCGCAGAAGTGATGATGCGAGTTTGAAAGTGGAGGAAGTGAAGAATGAGTAATGAAGCAGAAAAACGCTACATTGTCGAGCGTGAGTTTGAACACGTAGGGTATAAATGCGTTGTGATATTTGGAAATATGGCTCACAGGTGCGGATATGTTGGCATTCCAAAGAATCATACGTTATACGGAAAAAATTATGATTACCATCTTGAAATTAAAAAATCAGATATTTGGGGCAGAGAAGTAAGTGGCATTTTCCCTTTGCTTGGTGCTTATATTGATGAAGATGAAAGAATTCGAATTGAAGCATATTTCCAGTGTCACGGAGGTATTTCATATTCAGGTGGTGGAACAAATTCAAATTATCCTATCAAAAGTGATTTATGGTGGTTTGGGTTCGATTGCGGTCACGCTGGAGATAAGGCGGATTTGGATTATGCAATACAGAAATTCCCAAGCCGTAAAGAAATTTATCAGATGCAAAAAATGATAGAAAGTAAATTTCCTGTTGGTGTCGATGTCGTTCGTTCAGAAGAATATGTTGCTGATGAATGTAAGAAGTTGGCGGAGCAATTGAAAGAGTTTGAAAGGAATGAAGAGAATGCAGATTAAGAAAGAGACAGTCATTTCCGTTTTGACAACAAGAGGAGAAACAATCAATGCCGGTGACACCGTGATATTCAATTTTGATGACAAGTGTTGCGTGGGTGTGTACCTGGGACTTTCAGACCGTGGAGCATTGAAATTCAAAGGCAAGATTGCTGATACAGATGTGACATATCATGTGATGCCTAGAAGCATCAAGGAAATTTACAAGGCTGATGTGACAGTGCATCAGGGAGTTACAAGTGGCTTTATGAATGAGCCGGAAAGCGAGGAAGAATAATATGAGAAAATCTAATTTTTTGAAGATGCAGAGAGTTTTTATTCCCAAGGTTGGAACTTTTGATAAAAGCCTTTCTTTTGAGAATGGAATTTACGTTGTCCGTGTCGATGGCAAGGTTTACAAGGAAACTGCTAATGAGTTGTTTGCTGTGCAGGCATTCAATGAGATTTAGGAAGCGAGGGAAATAGCATGGGATTTACAGAGGTTTTAACGATCGTTTTCATTGTTCTGAAGTTACTTGGAGTGATTAGTTGGTCATGGTGGCTTGTACTACTGCCGGAGATTTTAGCATTTGTTGTATATGCAATCATGGTGATTTCTGCTGTTGTGGTTAATGTAAAAGCACATAGGAATATACAAAAGTCAATGGAAGATTTTGACAGAAAGTGGGGACTGTAAGATGAAAGAACATAAATTTAAGGTTGGAGACAGATACAAAAGCGGATATTTTGCAGACAATGATGCAGTAATTGAAATCACAGAAATCAGTGGTAGCGCTGTTTTTTACAAAGATGTAGTTGGGGAAAGCATTGGTTTAAAACATTTCCAAATAGGTTCTATATTCTCTGCTGCTTTAGAAAAAGTAGACACAACTATTGTCATCTACCGCAATGACAACAAAGTAGTTGCGCTGGACAAGTCCACTGGCGAGAAAGCAGAAGCAAACTGCAATCCTGCTGATGAATTTGATTTCCGTACTGGTGCTAAGTTGGCTTTTAATCGGCTGATGGGCGAGGATGTGAAGCCTGATAACGGTGTACGGGAGGTGAAGAGAAAAGCTAAAGTCGGTGAGTACATCAAAATTGTGGATGCGAAACCTTTTCTTATACCATATGAAAACGGAGAGATTTTCATAGTAATTGGTGTTAAGGATGCAACATGTGAGGTTGAAAACTCTGTTAAAAGGTGTCACACACGGCACAGCGAGTACGTTGTCCTTGAAAACTACAAACCGGAAGAGAAAGTGCAGGAACAGAATGACAGCGAAATCCATGTCGGTGACATGGTAGAGGTAACACGAAGCGGTGGTTGTTATTCAGCGTACTATACATGGAGTGGACTTGGAAGTTATAGGCAAAATTTTGTTAAGGGAGTTTCTGTTGAAGACGGGATGGTTGCAAAGGTTTTGAACATTGCGCAACACGGTGACGATAAGTGGAAAACGCTTGCACTGATTCAGAATCCAAATACAACCCAGGTATTCATCATTAACATTGACGGCATCAAAAAGGTAGAAAGGTAGGTAGAAACATGGCAGACGAAAAGAAGCAGGAAAACACAGGAATTGTGGAATACGAATCAAATGGGGAAATTGTAAAAATTTCCCCAACAACGGTAAGAAAGTACCTTGTAAGCGGTGGTGGAAACGTATCGGATCAGGAAGTAATGATGTTTATGTCTCTTTGCAGATATCAGCATCTTAATCCTTTTTTGAAAGAAGCATACCTCATTAAGTTTGGAAACAATGATCCTGCTACTATTGTTACCGGAAAAGATGTTTTTACAAAAAGAGCCGATGCAAATCCGAATTATGCAGGAAAAAAAGCAGGAATTATTGTTCAGAAGAAAGATGGCTCCGTTGAAGAAAGAGAAGGTTCTTTTGTCCTTAAGGACGAATCTATTGTAGGAGGTTGGGCTAAAGTGTTTATCAAAGGAAGAGAGACACCGGAGTACCAGTCAGTATCTTTCGATGAATATGTTGGAAGAAAAAAAGATGGAACAATCAACGGTCAATGGTCTAAAAAGCCTGCAACAATGATAAGAAAAGTTGCTGTTGTACAGGCATTAAGAGAAGCTTTTCCGGATAAATTCCAAGGTTTGTATGCGCAGGAAGAATTTCCTGATGTTTCCGATGTGAAACTTGATGTGGAAAAAGTTGTGGCAGAAGAGGTACAGGCAAATGCAAACACTATCGAGTTTCCTGACGCAACATTTGAGGAAGTACCGCAGACCGCAGAGACGGACATTGCCAGCGCAGAGACGCCGGATTGCTTTAAGTAGGGAGGACACCATGAGAATTATTTCACAGGACGGTAGAACTGATATTCCATATGAAAATTTTTGCTTTGGAATTACAAAAGATAATTCCATTGTTGCGATAAGAGATACCATTGCCAGACCCTCAGAAATTGCGCATGGCGTTGTAGCTACATATTCCAAAGAAGAAAAATCGAAGAAAGCTATGGAAATGCTTAGAAAAGCATACGTTGGTATGCCGATTCTTTTTCAAAATGTTGAAATTACAGAAGATGTGGTAAAACAGTTTGAAAAATTGAAAAATAGTGGAATTATAGTTCAAACCATGAACAATGAGCCATCAAAAGTTGAATATGTAAATAACTGCATATTTCAGTTTCCAAAAGATGACGAAATTGAGGTAGAAACATGAAGCTAAAATGTTTAGGATCCGGTTCTTCAGGTAACTGCTATCTTCTAACGGCAGATAACAGTGAAACACTTTTACTGGATGCAGGACTCCCTATCATGGACATAAAATGTGGTCTTAACTGGGATATTAAGTGTGTTGTGGGTGCGATATGCACCCATACGCACAAAGACCACTCATTATCCGTATCAGACCTTAAACACATGGGAATACCAGTATTTAAGCCATATGAGAGTTTAGAACCTATGGAAATATGCTTTACTGGTGGAAAAATAATGGCATTTGATCTTACTACACTGGATGGTAAGTGGACACATACCAACGCTGATGGTTCAGAATGCCCTTGTTATGGATTCCTGATTACTCACCCGGAAATGGGGAAATTGCTTTATGTAACTGACACGGAATTTGTTAAGTGGCGGTTCCATGAATTAAACCACATCCTTATTTCATGTAACTATCAGAAGAAGTACATTACAGAGGATTCCAACGATGCTAAGAAATCCCATGTGTACCGTGGTCATATGGAACTGGAAACAGTAAAGGAATTTGTTCTTGCGAACAAATCAGATGCCTTGCAAAACATCATATTGTGCCATTTAGGCTGTGATACAACCGATGCCGATGAATGTGTCGCAGAGGTAAAAAAGATTGTTCCATTGGCGAATGTGGACTATGCGGCAGCAGGCAAGGAATGGATTTTACGGAATGGAAAGGAGTGCCCGTTTTGATTGAGTGGAGTTTAATATCTAAACTTATGAATTGCTTTCCGAATAGTGTTGTAACAATCAAAGTAGAATTTATAGCACATATCGAAAGCAACACATATTTTATATTGAAAGATTGTAATACAGAAATGGATGTGAAGTGTAAAGTTTTGGAATGGCTTTCAAGGGCAGCATACAAAACAGAACCATACAGCACTAAAAAGAGCAATGACAAATTCCATAAATTCATTTTGCAAGGAATAAATGATTTTTTGGGTACTACTTTTTCAGAGAAAGATATGGAAAAAATATACACATATTTGGGAAACAGATGTAACCATGAAAAAACAATAAGTTTTGTTGCCAGCGGATATGATATGAGCGTTTTAGAAGAATAGGCGGTGATGTGGTTGGCTGATTGGAAGAATATAGCAAAAGCAAAATCCATAGAGAGAAAGAATCGTGAAAGAATACTGGCGGTTAATCCACACGTAGACGATGGAAGTGGAATTTACTTTCTGACAAGAACAGACGAGGATGGTTTCCGATTTGCGTATGTGGGACAGGCGGTACACCTACTCCAAAGACTGGCAGGGCATATTAACGGATACCAGCACATTGATTTATCCATGAAGAGCCACGGATTATATTCTGCGGATAATATATACGGTTGGAAAATCGGATTCCTAAATTATCCGGTAGAAGAACTGGACAAGTGGGAGCAGTACTGGATTAAACGTTATGCAGACGAGGGTTACCAACTTCGCAACAAGACAGCCGGTGGTCAAGGTGATGGAAAGAAGCAGATCGCAGAGTACCGACCGGGAAAAGGTTACCGTGATGGACTGGCACAAGGCAAAATCAACCTTGCAAGGGAACTGGCGAACATTGCCGACAAGCATCTGGTCATCAGTTTGAAGCCTGAGAAGCAGAACAATTCCGTGTCGCAAAGACAATTTGTTCGGTTTATGGAACTTTTGCATGGAGAAAAGGATGGTGAAAGTAATGAATAAAACAGACTATGAAGTACTTTTACAATACGTTGAAGAAACTGACAAGGAGTTTTATGAATCTCTTTCTACTCAAAAACAAATTATGTATCTTTGCTATCAATATGGAACTGAATCTTTTAAAAAATACTTATTTAAGTATAGATTTCAGCAAGTCTGCAATAAATTAAAGGAGTTTTTCAGAAAATGGTGAAATACGAAGGTGAATGCTGCGGATGTGCAACTGAAGCTTATCCATGTCTCGGCAATAGGTACCCGAACATAAATGTGAAACATTTGTATTGCGATGATTGTAAGGAAGAGGTAGAGGAACTTTACGAGTTTGACGGTGTACAGTTTTGTAAGGAATGCCTGTTAAAGCAATTTGAGAAGATTACATGAGCGAAAAAAATTACGATTGTAGCTGTTGGAATGAGTACCCAAACACAATGCACTCAATCAACGGACGTACTCACAAACCGTATCAAAGTGGTAGATGGAAATGTGTTGATTGCTACGAATATGTAGGAAAATCAGAATACGGTGCTACTCATTGCAAAAGGAAAGAGCCAGAACTTGAAAAGAGGTGATACATAAAATGCCAAAACGATATGACAATCCGCAGGATATTTTGAAAATCATGCGGCAGACAGAACTTTTGAAGCAGTCTGCGGAGAGAAGTCCATTCACCGGAATACTGACACTGTTTTGCTATACCTTGTGGAAAGACTACAAGTACTCACAGACGAGACTTTCCGACTTCTGCGGTAAATTCACCGAGTACAACGAAAAGTACGAGAATGAGCCTTATACGGAGTTACAGAGCAGACTTAACGATTTTGCAGACTGGACGATTGAGTACAAGGAATTTACCGAAGCTGATTATCCACATTACAAGTCGGTTGTAGCGCAGAAATGCATCAGGGAACAGGTCAGATGTAACAACCTTATCAATGAGTTGTCCACAAGGTACATTCTATATGGAATGGTAATTCTTATGGAAGATGGATTCGGTAAGAAGAAGCTGACGAATTTCAAGGATAAGTTTTCTGACCACATGGACAAAGCCGGAGACAAGTGCAACGGAAAGGATTTCATGGACTTGTGGAGAGAACTGGTGGAAAACACCGGAATCTATATTGAGAAGCCTATTGTTAAGTAAGGAGTTCTAAATGGCAGAAAAACGAATGTTCAGCGCAAAAATAATTGAGAGTGATGCTTTTTTGGATATTCCTGCTACGGCTCAAATGCTTTATTTCCATATCTGTATGAACGCTGATGATGACGGATTTGTAAACAACCCACGTAAAATCATAAGGATGTGCGGTGCTTCTGATGATGATTTGAAAGCATTGATAGACAGCAGATTCCTTTTATCTTTCGATAGCGGAGTTGTATTGGTAAAACATTGGCGCATCCACAATTATATTCCGCCGGATCGTTACAAGCCGTCATGCTATGTGGATGAAAAAAGCAAAATAGGTGTGAAACTAAACGGATCCTACACTACGGATCCTAAAAAGATGGTTTCCCCAGTAGAGGGAAATCCAAAGAAAAATTGCTACGACAAAGAAATCAAACTTGATAAGAGGTGATATAGATGCAGATGACAGGTTATGAATTGTTGGCGAATTACGAAAAAGCAGAGGACAAGGATAAACAGATTCAGATTCTTGCGGATTTGAACCACATTCCGGTTGACATGGTGTGTTTTGTGATTGACAACAGAGAGAAATTCGATGTTTCAGAGACACCATTGTCCACAGAAGAATTTGCAAAGTGGTGTGAGACGGAACTTGACCGTGTGGATGCTAATATCCATGCACAGGAAAAATATTACAGAGAAATTTGCAATGTATACAGAATCGCAAGTACATACGGAAAAAGGAGTGTAGCTGTATGAGAGAGGGAACAGGAAACTTTCAGAACGGTGACTTACTCTACATGGCTACACATCCGGTTGCTGATGCTATTAGAATCGGACGAACGAAGCCGTATGAGTGCAGCTATCCAGTGATGGTGGAGAGACCGAGGATCAAGGAAAGGAGCAAGAATGGGAAAAACAGCAGAGATTAGAGGATACACAGCCGAAGAAGTTGCAGAAAGTAGACGTATAGAATTGGAAAAAGACTATGAAAAATGCCGTAATAAGTTTAATGAAGTAAAAATCAGAACGCAATCGGTTAAAGCTGCAAAATTAGAACTTGAAGAGTGCAAACATGAACATGAAAAAATGCTATCAGAATATCGCAGAGATAGTGTAAACAGAGTTTTATCGTACATTCGCGCAAAGAAAATTACGGACTCAAATGAATTGGATTTACTGCTGTGCCACTGTCAGAATAAGCTGAACGGCAACCTTGATGGTATTGAGTTAAATTTGCACTATGAGTAAAGGAGCAAGGATGGAGAGACTGACAACTAGAAATATAGCAGGAGTGGCGGTGTATAAGAATCCGTTTGAATGTGAAAGATGCGGAGAGACAATTTGGAGATTACCTGATTATGGCAATGGAAGTCCTACGGAAAAGTTGTCCGCTTATGAGGATGCCGAGGAGCAGGGATTGCTACTGCGGTTGCCGTGCAAGGTGGGAGATACCGTTTATGTACCAACAAGAAATTTTGTTTCAGAACTAAGAATTATACTTATTTCTATCGAGAGAGATAACGTATTTTTCCACTGGGGACTTAATACTGGTATATATCCAAACTTAAATGGATTTACTGCATCTGATATTGGAAAGATGGTATTTTTTACCTGTGAGGAAGCCGAAGCCAAGCTGAAAGAAATGGAAGGTGCGGAATGAAGAGAGAAGAAGCTATCAAATTATTAAACGATATCCATAGTCAGTGTTGTGATACGGCAAATATTCTTTGCACACTTGATGCTGATAAAAGATGTGATGCATTACAAATGGCGATCACCGCCTTGCAGAATCAGCCGGTGTGGATTCCGGTAAGCGAGAGACTGCCGGAAGAACTTGTACCAGTTAATGTAACATGGATAAACAGAAACCCGGAACCGTATTACGCAGAAATAAAGGATGTTCCGTTTGCGTGTACTGCGGTTTATTACAACGGAAAATGGTACTGGTGGTCAAGTGTTTGCACTGATTATCTCGAAGAATACGGAGAATATAACGTTGATTTGGTAGACAAGTACATTGACATTGTAGCCTGGATGCCACTGCCGGAGACGTACAGGGAAAGTGAGGTAGAAGATGGCGAGATGTAATAACTGCAAGAATTTAGAAACAAAGGATAATGGGTTTGATGCGTACTCATGGTGTGAGAAAATCAACGACTGTCCGCATGAGGACATAGAAAGAGATTGCGAGCACTACTCCCCTATGACCAACGCAGACCGGATCAGGAGCATGACTGACGATGAGCTGGCAGATTTTTTAGTGACAGTAGAAACATACGGTTATCACGACCAGAGCATATCGGGAACCTACGAGATGAATGAATGGCTCAGGGCAGAAAGCGAGGAATGAGGATGCAAGATAGATATTTATTCCGTGGAAAGCGGATTGATAATGGAGAATGGGTACATGGTTACTTGTTTGATGATGGATTTGAAAATGGAAGAGTATTTATTGGCGGAATTGTTATTGAAAAATACAATGGAACTGCTTGCGATGATTGGAATGTTACTGGTATAAATTTCTACGAGATAGACCCGAACACTATCTGCCAGTGTACCGGACTTAAGGACAAGAACGGCAAGCTGATTTGGGAGAATGATATTGTTAAACATTACAATGATGGAGCACATCCAGAAAATTATTGCACTGGCACTGTACTTTGGGATGAAAATTATGCTGAATTTTATCGGACAAGTAATGAGTATGGATTATCAAAGCCACGTATAAACAGGGATTGTATTTATGAGGTTATCGGAAACAAATTTGACAATCCGGAACTGTTGGAGGTGTAATATAGCGACATGCAAACGCAAAAATCGTAATTGTCGGTATGAGTATAATCAAAATTCTTACCAGTGCAAGAAATGTATTGAGGAAAATTTAAATCAATATCCGATTACCTGCGAAGATTGTCATTACGGTGGTTGGGGAATATGCAATAAAAGGGGTAAGAATCAGCGGAGAATGAGACCTTGTGAGGATTTTAAATGGAGTTAAGGAGGAGTGGATATGACGGAGAATGAAGCAATCAAAGAACTTGAGACATCTATTGATTTAGCCAAAATGTGTATACAGAATTACGAGAGAAAAAACGAAATCCAAGGTTACGAGATGGCAATCAAGGCACTGGAAGAAGTTCAGCAGTACCGGCAGATAGGTACGGTGGAGGAATGCCGGAAATCAGTAGAAATCTGCAAATCTATGATTGGGAGAAACATCACACCGGAGAACATGGAAGAATACATGAAATTCGAGGATTAATGTATAAGTGAAGGATTTACATTTAATAGCCTGTTGGAAGCAAGAGAGAAGTAGACAGTCAGAGGAATGAAACGGAGGTAGGTTGATATGCCAAGTTTTGAATTAAAACCGGAGCACATAAAGATTATGACAGACCTTAATTTTAGAATCTCTATTTTAATAGATTCTGAGGATAGGTATAGACCGGCAATAGATGTTAAAAGACCATTTGGGAACAGCGGCCCCACAACAAATGTGTGTGAAATCATGGGATGGCACTGCGATGAAGAAAGTGGAGAATACGCTGCTGAGGATATTGAAAAAGCCGAAATGCTCATTATCGAACTTCCAGTTGCTTTGCAGATCGTGATGCAAAACCACACATTTGAACCCGGAGAGTATGAAGTAGGGGAATATTCCTCGGCATACTTCAATTATGTTCACATTCGCAATTATCACGCATTAAAATCTCCTATCGCAGAAATAGAGGAAAAATATAAAGACTGCGATCAAATGGAAAGGTTACATGAAGTTTGTATGAATGTATCTGGCGATAACCCGTGGAAAGTGATTGACGATCTGAAATGGTTTGCCCAGACCGACTTTCTGGCAGATGCAATAGCGGTATTTGAAAAGCATAGAGACGAACAAATCCTTGATGAATGGCTGAAAACACATGACAGATATGATTATTGCAAGAATTGTGGTCAGAAATTAGATTGGAGGGATGAAGTATGAGTGAAGAATTAAAGCCGTGCCCGTTTTGCGGCGGAGAAGCAAAAAAACAAGCAGTTAAAACGACAATATTGGGCGATACCTATTGGGGGATAAAATGTACGAAATGTAATTGCGGAACGGTTGGCTATCTGAATTATAACTATGCTATTAAAGCATGGAACAGGAGGGCGAACGATTGGAAAAATGATTGACGAAGGCGAATTGGTTAAAGTACTAGAAGAAAGAGCGACAAATGAAGCTATCTGCGGATATATGACAGCCTACGATGTTACTAATAGCATTATTGATGAAGTGAATGAGCAGCCGACCGCCTACGACCCGGACAGAGTTTTGCATCAGTTGGAAGAACGCACAGCATTCCTTAAAGACTGTACGAAGTATGGAAATAAAACAGCAGAGCAGCAGTCAAAATCCTACGACACTATGATGATGTACGAGGTCAAGGATTTGATAGATGATTTGTTGGAGATAGTAAAGGCAGGTGGAACAGATGGCAATTAAGCCGATTTTATTCAGCACAGAGATGGTTCGGGCGATTCTGGACGGACGGAAGACCTGCACCCGGCGTATATGCAAAGATGCAAATGAGTATACCGTACCGGATATGGATTTTTACAATGCTGACAGGCGGACTTATGAAGTACATAACTTTGCTGATAATGAGCAGATGGAACAGTTAAGTACAGCGGAGAGAACCTGTCCTATCTGTCCAGGCGATATCTTGTATGTACGGGAAACATGGGAACATTTTGATTGTTGTTGTTGCGAGGGAGACGAACATGGAAATTGTTACCAAGAACCACAACAGAACATCTTGAATAAAAGCTATGGCTGTTATATGTACCGGGCAACAGATGAAATATATGGAGATGCAAGGTGGCACCCATCTATCCACATGCCGAAAGAAGCAGCTCGTATCTGGCTGAAAGTTACGGATGTAAGAGTAGAGCGGTTGCAGAGCATTACCGAGGACGGAGCAAAAGCAGAAGGAGCGATAGATAACAGAGGGTTTATTCACAGCCCGGAGAATGAATATGATCGCATACATACAGCCAGAGAACATTTTATTAAAATCTGGAACAGCACTATAAAAAAATCCGACATTGACCGCTACGGATGGGATGCCTCACCTTGGGTGTGGGTAATTGAATTTGAACGGTGTGAGAAGCCGAAAGGAGTGTGAACGATGAAAATACTGATTGATATTCCAGAGGCATTTGAAGTGGACTATAACGCAGACCGATTTGTAGATTTCTTCCAACGATGTATTGCGGATATGGGTACCTGCTGCGGTAACTTTGAGTTGGAAACCGCAGTGATGATGGAAAAGGCATTTACAGAAAGTAAGATCTACGACCAGAACAAGATTGTAGAGCAGTTGGAGGACTATGGAAATGAAGAGATGTGCTACTATAAAAACACTCCATATGAAAAATGCATAGAAGAGTGCATAAACAAAGCAATCGAGATTGTAAAGGCAGGTGGAGCAGATGCCTAAGACAATGGGAGTAAGTCCTATTACAGATACTATTTATTATGGCAATCTGAAAAATGATAAATGGGTTGGAAAAAAGGAAGACGTTACCAAAATGGCAATCAAGGCTGTGTTTGAGTGGTTTATGCACAAGCACGATCTGAATTGTCCTGATGGAGAGTATCAGATACGTTTTCCAGGAACCCCGTATGTGCTGTCTATGAGAAAAGAGGAAAAGGGCGGTGAAGAAAATGACGCACATTGAGACCTTAATCATGAATCAAGTGAGAGAATCGCTGGTGAAGTTGGAAAAACAGGGAGTAGGTTTTATTGGTGCAGAGTATACCGGAGAGATCCAGTACAATGTTGACGGTAAAGTTATCAGAGTAAGAGTAGCGGAGGCACCGAATGCAGAACATTGATTACACAGCCCTGTATGCCGATAATGCGGACTTTAAACGCTACGTTGACCGATACTGCACCAAGCATCGTGTCAGCGTTGCAGAAGCCTTACAGCATTATCTGGTGCAGATGGCGGGGAAGATGTACAAGGAACAAGCAGAAACGATAGTTAGATAAAACCAAGAAAGGAGCCGAGACTCTGGCCAGAGTGAAGCATATGCGGTCTCCTTGAAAAAAATGAAAAAATTAAAATGTGAGATTTACAGAGATTCAATGCAGAACTATAAGAAATATGCCATACCTCCGGCACAGCTTATCATTGCCGATGTCCCGTATAATGTCGGCAAGAATTTCTACGGCAGTAACCCTATGTGGTACAACGGTGGGGATAACAAGAACGGTGAAAGCAAACTTGCAGGAAAGGCAGCATTCAATTCTGATTTCAACTTCAATCTGTATGAGTATTTCCATTTCTGCTCAAAGATGCTGAAAAAGGAAGACAAGAATAGCGTTACCAGGGGAAGAAGTAGCAACAGTCCTTGCATGATCGTTTTCTGCTCTTTTGAACAGATGCCTACGCTGATTGATGCCGCATATAAACATGGATTCGTCCATTACATACCGCTAGTATTTGTTAAAAATTACAGTCCGCAGGTGCTTAAGGCAAATATGCGTGTGGTTGGTGCTACTGAATATGCTCTTGTGTTCTACCGTGAAAAGCTGCCGAAGTTCCGGAACGGTGCAAGGGTTGACGAGGACGGAAAGACGATCCGTGGCACTGGGAAAATGATTTTTAACTGGTTCAGTTGGGAGAAAGACGGAAAAGATATTCCGAAAATCCATCCGGCACAGAAGCCGGTAGCGGTGTTGAAAAAACTGATAGAGATTTTTACAGATCCCGGTGATGTAGTGATTGATCCTTGCTGTGGCAGCGGTAGTACCTTAAGAGCAGCCGCAGAGATCGGGAGAAGTGCATTCGGATTTGAGATTGACCGCAATTTTTATCAGAGAGCCAAAAATGAGATGATTGTCTTTGAAAGAGATAATCAGATTAGTTTTGAGGATATTCCGGGGGTGATGCCGTAATGGATTTTGGATATTACAACATGGATTGCATGGATGGGATGAAAGAGTTCCCGGATGGTTACTTTGACCTTGCGATTGTGGATCCACCGTATTTCTCAGGACCTGAACGAAGAGGATTCTATGGTAAAAAGATATCTCCAATAGGTGTACAGAGGATATACGAAAAGTCAGAATGTTGGCAGGTGCCGGATGAAGATTATTTCAAAGAATTGTTTAGGGTGTCAAAAGAGCAGATAATTTGGGGATGTAATTATTTTGAATATCCATTCAGTCCAGGAAGAATTGTATGGGACAAGTGCAATGGTAACAGTGATTTTTCAGACTGCGAGATCGCTTACTGCAGTATGCATGATTCTGTAAGATTGTTCAGTTATATGTGGAACGGAATGTTTCAGGGAAAGTCCATTACTGAAGGAACTATTCAGCAGGGGAATAAGGCATTAAATGAAAAGCGTATCCACCCTACACAAAAGCCGGTAGCACTATATGAATGGCTCCTAAACCGCTATGCAAAGCCCGGAGACATTATCTTGGACACACATGTAGGCAGTGCCAGCAGCTTGATAGCCTGCTACAGAACCAACCATCCATATGTTGGCTTTGAACTGGACAAACATTATTATGATTTGTCCAAAAAGAGATTAGATGCAGAAATGGCACAAATGCGATTATCTGATTTTATGCCGGAGGTGATGCCATGAAAAATAACATTATCATTGACTGCTTTGCCGGTGGTGGCGGCGCAAGCGTAGGAATAGAAATGGCACTTGGAAGATCTGTTGACATTGCCGTAAACCATGATCCGCAGGCTATACGGATGCACATGGTAAACCACCCTGACACATTGCACCTGACAGAGGATATTTTTAAGGTAGATCTGCAAAAGTATGTTGGAGATCGCCATGTGGCTCTCATGTGGGCATCGCCTGACTGCACGAGCCATAGCAAAGCAAAGGGCGGGCAACCACGCAAAAAAGGATTGCGGATACTTCCCTGGGCGGTGTACAAGCACGCAAAAGTGCTACTGCCAGATGTAATCATAATGGAGAATGTTGAAGAGATACAACAGTGGGGTCCGCTGGATGCAGACGGTCACCCGATACCGGAACGCAGGGGAGAGGACTACCGTAAGTTTATTACAGCAATGACCTCTCTTGGATATGATTTCGATAGTCGGGAACTTGTGGCTGCGGATTATGGGGCACCTACGACACGGAAAAGATGGTATGCAATCTTCCGGCGAGATGGAAATAAAATCGTCTGGCCAGCACCTACATACAGTAAAGATGGGATACTACTACCGAAATGGAAAGAATGCGGTGACTATATTGACTGGTCTGATCTTGGAACATCCATATTTGAGCGTAAGAAGCCACTGGCGGCGGCTACAATGGACAGAATCGGTAATGGTGTGAGGAAGTATATTATTGATAATCCACATCCGTATATCGTCAAAAGTAAGGATGCACTGGCATTTATCATCCAGTATCACGGTGAAACCAGGCAGGGGGATTCCCGGGGACAGTTCCTTACGGATCCTATCAAGACTATTGATACCAGCAACCGGTACGGATTGGTAACCGCATTTGTCACAAAGTTTTATAAGACCGGGATCGGGCAGGGGTGTGACGAGCCACTGCATACGATCACCACTTCCCCTGGACATTTCGGACTTGTATCTGCGTTTATGGTCAAATATTACGGAACCGGTTGTGGTCAGACATTGGATAAGCCGCTTGGGACCATTACCACAAAGGATCGGTTCGGACTGGTGAATGTTCTGATTGAGATTGATGGAGAGCAATATGTTATAAAAGACATTTTTCTGCGGATGCTGAAGCCGGAAGAATTGAAGCTGATGCAGGGATTTCCCGATGATTATATCATTGATAGGGATATTGCAGGAAAAACATATCCTATTGTGGAGCGAGTGGCAAGGATAGGTAACAGCGTAGTGCCGGTTATGGCAGAAGCACTGGTATCTGCAAACTGCAGTGATCTCCGAATAGGAGAGCGTACACCGAACATGAGAATAGAAGCAGATCAGACCGGGCAACTCCGGTTTGCGTAGGAAGTGAAACCAGGAACTAAAAAATTTGAGTTTCTATTTGAGTTGTTTTAAATAAGTTAAATTAGGATTTATCAAAGGAGCGGAATATGGAAAAAACAAAAATAGATTGGTGTGATAGTTCATGGAATCCGGTTACCGGATGTCTTCACAGCTGTAAATATTGCTACGCAAGAAGCATTGCAAATAGATTTTCTGGTGGTGGAGAGAAATGGACGGATGATGCGCTGATAGAACTGAATGATCGTATTTATTTCGATGAATCAGAGAAGGCTGAAGCGTATCCATATGGATTTAAACCTACACTGCATAGATACAGGCTTAATGAATACGAGAAAAAGAGCGGAAGGAATATTTTTGTATGCTCTATGGCAGATCTTTTTGGTCATTGGGTTCCTGATTCTTGGATTGAGGAAGTTTTTTCTGCCTGCGCAAAAGCACCGCAACATAATTATCTTTTCCTGACAAAGAACCCGGAAAGATTCGTTGATTTACAGAATAATGGAAAGCTGATTGTAGCTGACAATATGTGGTATGGTGCAAGTGCAACAAACGAAGATCAGCTTGAACTTGCAGCAAAAGCATTTTCAAAGTTAAGTTGCCAAACAAAGAATTTTTTAAGCGTTGAACCGATACTTGAAGACGTTACTGTGTCTAAATACTGGGATTATCACATGGATGCTCACCTTGTAGATTGGTTAATCGTTGGAGCAGAGACAGGACACAGAAAAGACAAGGTGATTCCTGAAAGAGATTGGATAAGATCTATTACATTTGATTGCTACGATGAAAGTATTCCGGTGTTCATGAAATCCAGTCTTGCGGATATATGGCGGAATCCATTGGTACAGGAATTCCCGAAGGAATTACTACGGTAAACTGAAATTTAGAAAAGGAGACTGGCTTATGAAGTTGTCAAAACTGACTAAGCCAGAACTTGAAGAAATCTTCCGGAACGCCAATTTCACGGAAGAGGAAGAGAAAGTGTTTTGGGATTTGTCTAAAGGAATTTCTCAAAAAGAAATATCCTTTAGACATTCCATTTCTGTAACTACTGTAGAAAGAAGAGTAAGGTCTATAAAAAATAAACTTAAGCGGTTAGAAGGTGATAGATTTGGAACTTTCTGATATGGAAATATTGCAATATGCCGTTAGCAATGGTATGATTGACACGGAATCTTTGCAAAAAAGCATTGAAATGAAAAAGAAAGAGGAGTATCTGAAGAAACACCAATACGCAATCAACAAAGGCAAAGACGGATACTGGAGAACTTATTTGCCAGATGAAGAAAAAGGAAGGAGACTTGTAAAAAAGAAAAGCGAGGAAGATATCAAAGAAGAAGTTATTGAGTTTTACTACCAAAAAGAGCAAAATCCAACAGTTACAGAAGTGTTTTACGAATGTGAAGACCGGAGATTGTCTCTTAAAAAGATATGTAAAGCAACATACGACAGAGACGAGAGATATTTTCTCAGACACTATGGAGAGTTGGGAAAGCGAAGAATAAAATCAATATCAGAAGATGAATGGGGGGATTTTTTAGAGGAAGAAATTGCCGATAAAGAGTTGACACCTAAATCATTTTCCGGTCTAAAAGGAATTACAAGAACATTTCTTAAAAGAGCGAAAAAACGCAAACTTATTGATTTTAATATCGTAGAACTGTTTGATAATCTTGACGTATCTGATAGTGATTTTAAAAAAGTAATAAAAGAAGACTATGAAGAAGTATTCGACGAATATGAAACTGATGTAATGATTAAGTATCTTGTCAGCCACCTTGATACTTCTAATGTTGCGATATTGCTTATGTTTTTAACTGGCGTACGTATCGGAGAAGTTGTAACATTAAGGCATTCCGATTTTTCTGATAATACTTTTAACGTTCGCAGAACGGAGACGAAGTATAAAGATGAAAACGGAAACAATGTTGTTGAAGTAAAAGAGTATCCTAAAACCAAGGCAGGAATCAGAACAGCAATTATACCAAGTGATTATGTATGGATTTGCGATAAAATAAAACACATGAATCCGTTTGGAGATTACATTTTTACAAAAAATGATATTAGGATCACCGCACAGGCGGTTAGACAAAGGCAGAAAAGGCTTTGCAGGAAATTGAAAATTTATCCAAAACCACCGCACAAAGTAAGAAAGACATATGGAACTATTCTTATGGATAACAATGTGGATAAGAGACTTGTTATGGATCAGATGGGGCATACAGATATTATGACATCAGAAATACACTATCATAGGAACAGGAAAACCATTGAAAAGAAATCGTCTATTTTGAGTAGTATACCAGATTTACAGGCAAGGTGATTTGACTACTATTTTTGCGAAAGTAGTCAAAAGTAATCAACAAAAAACACCTAGAAAGCCAGTAAATATGCGGAAAGTAAGAGTAATAGAGTGGGGTTCGAGCCCCCTTGCTTCCACTCGAAATAACTATTCAGAGCTCATGACAAGGACTGAATAGTTATTTTTTTAATCAGAGAGCATCGGATAAGTAATGTACGAAAGCACAGAAATATAAAGGAATACAAAAGCTATGAAGAAAAATGTAAGAAAACAGGGAATTCTGCTGCCGATATCCAGTATTCCCTCGACATATGGTATCGGAACTTTCGGTAAGGAAAGTTACCGTTTTGTGGACTTCCTGGAAAAATCAGGCAACCATCTCTGGCAGATCCTGCCGTTAGGCCCTACCGGCTACGGCGATTCTCCGTACCAGTCCTTTTCCACCTTTGCGGGGAACCCCTACTATATTGACCTGGAGCTTCTGATCGAAGACGGCTATCTGACAAAAGAGATCTGTGACAGCTATGATTTCGGAGACAATGAGCATTATGTGGACTATGAGAAGATTTATCTGTCCCGTTTTAAAGTCCTGAAAATTGCGTTTGACAATGCCAGGGAACAGGGTCTTACAGAGACCGGAGACTATCAGAAATTCCTTACGGAAAATGCGTACTGGCTGGATGACTACGCTCTGTATATGGCGGTGAAAAATGCTTTTGGCGGTGTCTGCTTTATGGAATGGGACGAGGACATCCGTCTCAGAAAAGCAGCGGCACTTCGCAAATACCGTAAGAAGCTGGCGGAAGAAATCGCATTTTATTGCTTCCAACAGTACCTGTTTGCAAAACAGTGGAAAGAACTGAAAGCCTATGCCAATAAGAAAGGTATTGAGATCGTAGGGGATATTCCCATCTATGTGACATTTGACAGTGCCGATACCTGGGCAAACCCGAAGCTGTTCCAGCTGGATAAGGAAGGCCGGCCCATCGGAGTGGCGGGATGTCCACCCGATTGTTTCTCCGAGACCGGACAGTTATGGGGCAACCCACTCTACGACTGGAGTTATCATAAGAAGACCGGTTATGCGTGGTGGATGCAGCGGATCGCCTATTGCTATCAGCTGTATGATGTGCTTCGTATTGATCATTTCCGCGGCTTTGATGAATACTGGTTCGTTCCTTACGGAGATCCGACGGCGGAGAACGGCCATTGGGAAAAAGGCCCCGGTTACGAATTATTCGATGTCATGAAGAAGAAACTGGGCAGGAAGAAAGTGATCGCGGAAGATCTGGGATTTCTGACTCCCAGCGTGATCCGGCTGGTGAAGAAGACCGGGTATCCCGGAATGAAGATTCTTCAGTTTGCTTTTGATGCCGGAAATGACAGTGAATATCTGCCGCACAATTATGACAAGAACTGTGTGGTCTATACCGGAACCCACGATAACGATACTGCGGTGGGGTTCTTACAGAATATGCCGGAGAAGGACAAGAAATTTGCAAAGAAATATCTGGGACATAAGAATGACAAGAAGCTTTGCTTTGAGATCATCCGGGCAGCATTGTCCAGCTGTGCGGATACCGCAATCATTCCCATGCAGGATTATCTGGAGCTGGACAGCAGCGCCAGGATCAACACTCCCTCCACTCTGGGATGCAACTGGAAATGGCGTATGGATAAGGATGCTTTGGATCCGAAGCTTGCGAAAAAGATTTATAAGATGGCAAAATTATACGGAAGACTGTAAAGTGTGCCGTGTAGCGTAAGGCACATTGTAAGAATACGGAAGGGATAGTTTCCTTTCCGTATTTTTTGTGGACAAATCATAAATATTTGCATGCATGAAAATGGGGATAACTATGGCCTCAATAGTTTTTTGAAATTCCCGTGTGAGGGGGAAAGTTGATTACAAACAGAA
>OCHD01000857.1_pt1 | contig 23523 bp, 17 predicted proteins | sample 1538481 | NCBI WGS metagenome assembly OCHD01 (sample SAMN04571699, study PRJEB22368) | human gut metagenome | biome: human gut; material: stool | host: Homo sapiens | place: Luxembourg | collected 2012-09-07
GTGACTACTATATCAGTATTACTTTATAACTACTGTCTACTGATTACGTTTATAAACAAAAAAAGTGTCTAGATAAATCAGGAAAAGACAAATATATAAGTATTTGTGGTTTTTTATGGTATAAAACAAAAGTTTTACACATGGAAAACATTTGTTTTCATAGAAGAAAACTAAAGTTTTGTACTGAAGAAACTTCTGTTTTCCCATATAGAAACTTTTGTTTCCCTAGGAAGAAACCATCTGCTTCGCTACTCGAACTCGGACGATCCCGGGAAAGAATATATCAAGAATGATCGCTATTAATTACCGTAACATTCTGAATTTAGTTACTTTTGCGTAGAAATCTAATTGTAATTCTCAATATCATGAAAAAGATAGGACTAATGTTGGCCTTATTATGGGTGATTTGTGCGCTCTCGTGGGCTTCTTCTCCGGATGCCCGTATTAAGGGGCAGTTAATAGATGCCTCTACGAATCAAGTGATTAATTATGCGGATATCTTTCTGTTTACGATGGGAAGTGAAAAACCTTTGCAACAGACTTTTCCGGACGATCAAGGACGTTTCTCGTTTACTAAGGTGGCTCCGGGTAATTATGTGGTCATGGTCCGTCTGATGGGATATGATGTGTTTACAAAGAATGATATCATCTTGGATGCCTCGTCTCCGGTGGATTTAGGTAAGTTGATGATGAGTCCTTTGGAGGTAGGTATCGCCGAAGTGGAGGTAGTGGCCGAGAAACGTCAATTGGTTTATAAGTTGGATAAGAAAGTGGTCGAGGCCTCTTCCAATATGATGGGAGGAGGCGGTTCCGCCGTGGATATATTAGAGAATACGCCTTCCATACGGGTAGACGCGGAAGGCGATGTTACTTTTCGTGGAAGCAGCGGCTTTTTGGTTTACATAGATGGTAAGCCGAGTGTCTTCTCGGGTACACAGGCTTTGGAGCAAGTCCCGGCCGGGCATATAGAGAATATAGAGATTATCACGACGCCCTCCGCCAAGCATGATACGGAAGGCGACGTGGGTATCATTAATATTATCACGAAGAAGCATTCCCAGCGGGGATTGAGTGGGATGGTGAATCTCTCGGGAAGTACGTGGCTTTCCCGCCATGTCGATTTCTTGTTGGCACAGCAACATCAGCGTTCCCGTTGGTACATCGGCGGACAGTGGACAGACCGGTTGCGCAAGAGTGATTTCGACCAAGAGAAGATGACGGTGGTGGGCGATCAGACCACTACCTCGCATTCCGTCGGGCCTCGTACGGGAAACAGCTATCATTATACGATGAAAGGCGGTTGGAGCCTGAATCTTCCCAAGACAACCATCGCGTTGGATCTGGAGGGCGGCTATGGCGGAAATAAGCGTAAGGGAGAGATGAACTATAAGGAAACCCGTTCGGTAGCGGGCGGCTCTCCGGTGACGGAAGATTATCGAAGCATAGATGATTATGATAATGATGAGAATATAGGTTTGGGAAGTCTGGCGGTACAGCATAAGTTCAACGATAAGGGACACGAGCTTTCCGGTAGTGCTTATTACAAATATGGCGGCCATGCCTTGGAATATTTCTTTAACGACTTGATGTCCTTGGAAGGGCAACGCCAACAGGGGCACCGTGCTTATGAGGCCGAGCACCGGGAAACGATGCGTATCAATCTGGATTACGCCTTGCCTTTCGGGAAAGGAGGTAAGCTAGAGGCGGGTTACCAATATTATTCTTATCTGGAAGACGGCGATTACAATATGGAATGGTGGGACCCCAAGGGACAAACGTTCTTTTGGCGTGACGATATCTACAACACGTTTTATTTTCAAGAAGGGGTGAATTCTATCTATACGATTCTTTCCCATACGTGGAAGAATTTAGAGGCGCAAGCCGGCGTTCGGGGAGAGCATACGCATACGGTCTTGCGAAGTTCCGTGGAGGGAGCGGATCGTACGAAGAATCGTTTTGAGTTTTTCCCATCGGTGCATTTGGGCTATACGTTCCCGAATGAACATCGTTTGTTGGCTTCCTATTCCCGTCGTACCACACGTCCGCAGCTTTTCTATATGGAGCCTTATATCACGTATCGCGACTTTTATACGGCCGAGATCGGTAATCCGGATATACGTCCGGAGTACATCAACTCCTTTGAATTGAACTACCGGAAGAGTTTCGGGGAAAACACGGTATCCGCCACCGCCTTTCATCGGTATCGGAAGGATAAGATCGAGCGGTTGCGTGTTCCCTATTCAGCTGGTGTAACCTTGGATTCGATGGCGAACGTAGGACATGATTACTCGACAGGTATCGAGCTAAGCGTCAGCCTGCATCCGGTGCGCTGGTGGAATACCACGGTCAACGGAAACGTTTATCACTATAAGGTGAAGAACGAACAGGCCGCCGGTGGAAATACGACCTCAAGCACCAATTACGATATCCTATGGAATAACCTGTTTAATCTGGGGAAATACACACGTATCCAATTGGATGGTAGTTTTGTAGGCCCTTCCGTAACGACGCAGGGCCGTACGGACGCTTATTGGTACGCGAACGTAGCCGTCCGTCAGCAACTATGTAACCGAAAACTAACCGCCACCTTAGCTTTCCGGGATATTTTCCGTTCCGCCAAATATATCAGCGATATCCAAACGGCAGATTTACGCTCCCTGACACGTATCAAACCCAAATATCCACAAATCACGTTGACGTTGAGTTGGACATTTAATAGTTTCAAGGCTAAATCCACCCAAGCGAAAGAAGATCGCTCGGAGATGTTCGAGGGTATAAAGCATTGATATTGTATCTTTACTATATTGGTTTGTCTTCGGGAAACAACTACGATTGCAAATAAATTCTGCAGTCGTAGTTGTTTCCCTCTTTTACGGATGGTGGAATTTGGTTCTTGGCATTAATCGCTGCGAAAGGAGCGGAGAAGATAACAGATCAGATCATCCGGTCATTGCGTTCTTCTAGGCTTTCTTTTTAGGATGATATAAACAGGGTTTCTCTATGTATTTCCAGGATAACATACCCAATCCGGTGCTAAGGATAGTGGTAAGAGCCAATGTCAATATAAAGCTATACCGATCAAGTCCGTAATGAATGAATATCTGGATGATCGGGAAATGAATCAAGAAGATACCATACGAGAAATTTCCCATCCGATTGAATACATGTAACCACTTGAATCCATAAGCTACCGTGATAATGATAGAGGCTAGAGCGATAGGCTCGAAAATACTCAGCAACATATACTCTCTACCCAATAAAAGAAATAGGCTGACAGGGAACAAATATCTCATATATTTTCGAAAAATAGGGAAATAGGCAAGTATGATAATACCAGAACAAAAGTACATCATTTGTCCGGGGAATTGTCTTTTCATGAATTCATAAATAGGGTTGTGTGTCATATCATCTAAATAATTACACGTTGTCGAGTAGATGAAAGATAAGATATAAATAAGAAATAGGCATACCAATTTATTATATCTTTTCAGTAACCAATAGATAATGGGTATGGTGATATATAGCATGAATTCAACCTTGATAGTCCATAAAGACCCATTCATCGCTTGTAAAGGATTGGTATCGAATACGTCGGGTAAATCTGGCGATAAAAAGTTAAATGTAAGTAAATTACAGATAAGATAGGTATATAAACTAGAAGAGGTGAGGTATTCCCAGCAGGATAAAGAGGTAAGGAATAATCCGATTAAGGCACATAATAAAATAGTCAAGCTGTAGGCGGGCATAATACGTTGAATACGTTTACGGAAAAAAATCCGGGTATTAGGCGTACGTAAGAAGCTAAACATAACAAGAAATCCACTAATAATAAAGAAACCTTTCACTCGAAATCCTCCGCTAACAAACCAAAAAGGATCAGTATCTGTCAGTGTGCTGAAATGGTTGAACATGACAGAATACGCAAGAAAGAAGCGAATAAAATCAAAATTATTCGCTTCTTTTACTTGATTTATTAATCTGGAGTTGAGTAAAACTTTCTCTGATTGATTCATTGTTCTATTTGACTACAATGATTTTTGTTACGACGCTCTCTGAGGCTTCCTCCGTGGAAGCTAGTACAAGATATACGCCTGTCGCTACACGTGATCCGTTTGCGTTCCGGCAATTCCAGATAGCTTGCCCCCCCAAGGATTTAGTTTGATAAATAATATTTCCGTTTAAATCCGTGATTTTTACATTCGAATTATCCATTAATCCTACAATCGTTACTTTATCCATATGTTCGGGACGTACCGGATTGGGATATGCGTAGATCTCCGAGTAATCAGATTTACCCTCCGAAGCTTCTCCTTGATAGGAATTTAGTCCTTTATCGGTACCGATAAAAACCTCACCGGTCTTATCGTTTATCTCTATATCGTATATGTTATCGGAAAGGAGCGGGCTATTGGTCGTATTAAATTGATAAACGATTGTCTCATTATCATTATCTAGAACATAGACGCCATTTCCTTTGGTTCCAATCCATTTTCGATTACCTGCGTCTACTTTTAGGGTCGTGACGACAACGTTATCTAAGAAATAAGCGAGATTACCAGTTTCCTCATTGGTATATTTTACCCTTGTACAACGTGTAGCGGCTTTATCCTCAGCGGAAGAGATCCTAGGTTTAGTGAAATATACGGCCCCCCGATTCGTACCAACCCAGATATATCCATCCTTATCCTCGGCTACGCATGTATAATTACTAGGAGTCAATTCTTTTCCGTCGGTATCAATAAGTGTAGTAAACTCATACGAGGAAACTTCATCTAAAGACTCGCTATTCGGTATCATTACAAGTTTAGGTGTGTTACGAGGCACATAAATCCATTTGTCGTTAGTGGAGGTTATAAGTATATCGTTTATTGTATAGACTCCTCTAAGTTGCTCGATATCCAAACGATGCCATGCTCCTGCTTTGTCAAGAACAAGTACCGCATGGTTAACTTCTGAGCTTGTCATCCACAAATTTCCATTTTTATCAAAGGCCAGTCCATCTATATAACAATAACCGGACCCATAGCCTCCTGCGGTTTCTTTAAAGGCATTCTTTTCATTGTATGACTGGACGGGAGTTCCATTCTTATATTGGATAACGCCATCACCCATGGAAGAGGCGTATACGATCTCATCATTAGAATCATCGGTCGTTACGGCTATACTTGTATAGTCTCGTGGATTTCTTGGTAAATTGAGTTTCTTTTGGGCTTCTTTAGGATCGATAAAAGACCATTTATCATAATCGTATGTAAGAATATAACCTCCTTTGTCGAAGCGCTTACCATTTAGGAGGTCTTTACCTCCTATGATCATATATACTTTATCATTTTTACAAACAATATCGAATGCGCTATTGCTGTAAGGTCCGTCTAAAATGATAGGTTCATTAAGAGCTTCAAAACTATTTGAGCCTTTCCGTTGGATGGAACGTAGCCCTTTGCTTCCTTCCGCTATCCAATATTTGTCTGTTTGATAGGTACTGATGTCATTGATACTTAAGTTTATTTGGTCAAACTTTTGCGTATCGGATACGATGAAAACCCTTGAGTTATCTATACATGCTAATTTTTCGCCTATTACTTTCATGTATTTTAGGGTTGAGCTATTTATTATTCGGGAAAGCTCTCCATTGTTTTCATAGAAGATACCTTGCTGACTGACCAAGTAGAACAAGGTATTCTTGAATGAAGCGATAGCTGAGATCGTATGACTATCGGAAAGGTTTGATAATCCATAGGGCTTCCAGTTTGCCTTATCCAGTAGGTTCTCTTTTAATGAGGCGTATATAATCCCCGAAGATACTTCTGCTTTATTGGTTGTAGAGGCATATATATTGCCATTCTGTATGGCACACGATGTTATATTTAAGGAAAGCTTGTAGGTATCCTTTATTTCCTTTTTGGCCATATTGACCACGACGATACCAAATGCTGTCGATAAATAGGCATATTCATCATGTACCAATACTGAATTGATTTGTTTGTCTCTTATGGACGTACTGGTTGACAGATAAGGTAGATTTGTCGCCACTCCTCCCTCAAGTATATCTATATTTGAATTATCATAGATAATAAGGAGTGATTTTGTTTGTTTATTATAGCGGATCAAAGAAATCGTATTATCATTTAATCCGTTTCCTTTATAATATTGCTTAATACTATTATCATCTTTTCCATACGTATAAAGAGATCCTTCCGCTACCACAAATACTTGGTCGTTCGATTCCTCTACGCTGTTTGTGTTATTGTAAGAAAGATACGTTTTCCATCCGGTTGTATTAAAATTAGCGGCTAATACAGTGAATGAAAAAAATGAAAATAGAATGATAGTAAGTATATGTCTCATATTAACAATTGTAATCAGATAAAAATGATGTTAACTTCATGACGGCTTTCGCACGATGGCTGATCTGGTTTTTTGTATCGTTACCCATCTCGGCGAAAGTTTGTGTATAGGTATCAGGCATGAATATAGGATCGTATCCAAATCCGCTATCTCCGCGTTTTTCGGTAGTGATAGAGCCATTCACGATACCGTCGAAGGTATATTCTTTTCCGTCAAGGACTAGAGCTATGACCGTGCGGAAACGTGCTTTTCTGTTTTCTTTATGATTCATTTCGGACAACAGCTTGTTCATATTAGCTTCCGAGTCGTGCCCTGTTCCTGCGTAACGAGCCGAATAGACTCCCGGAGCATTATTCAATACCTCGACTTCTAATCCCGTGTCGTCAGCGAAACAATCATATCCGAATTTCTCCTTGATATAGCGGGCTTTTAGCAAAGCATTTCCCTCTAAGGTATCTGCCGTCTCGGGGATATCGTCATGGCAATCTATATCGGATAAACTTATGATTTCCGCGTATCCGGCGGTTATCTTGCGGACCTCGTCCAGTTTGTGTTGATTATTTGTCGCGAATACAAGTTTCATATTTCGTAATCTATTAAATAAGAAAGCATTTCTATACGGTAGATATATAACGTATGGAAATGCTTTAAATTGTTTGTATATTCTTTTTTAAGTCTTTATCTGATCGAACCCCTCACCATATACCCCTCGGACGATACTTTGGGAGATGAACGCTTGGTGGTCTATCCGCTTCACGATCCGGAAGATGGAGACGGATTCGGATTTCTTGGCGAGTAGTACGACTACTTTGACGGGTTTGCGGGAATAACCGCCCTCACCGTCTAGTATCGTGCAGCCACGGCCTAACTCATGGATGATACGATCTGCTATCTCGTCGTACTTCTGGGAGAAGATGAGGAATTGTACGGATTGGCGGTTACCGTTCAATACCATGTCGAGAACGTAATTGCTTATGACCATCTCCACGAAACCGAAAACGATCTTGTCCACGTTATGGAACAGGAAGAAAGAGGAACTGATGATGAAGAAATCGCAAAACAGAAGGATACGTCCGATCGATATATTCTTATATTTATTGATTACCGCACCGATAATATCCGTACCTCCGGTACTACCGTTCGCCGAGAATACCAATCCTAGTCCGGCACCACACATAAACGCTCCGATTATGATAGCCATAAACGGCTGGTCGTGCAGTATAGGTTGTCCTTTCAGCAGCCACTCAAAGAGAGAGAGAGAAGCCGAGAGTGAGAAAACTCCGAAAATAGTTTTTATCAAGAATTTTAGACCAAGGATCTTTAAGGCTACCACCAACAAGGCTACGTTGATGACAAAATAAGATACGGATACCGGGATCAATCCATTGGAGGCAAAGAAGATCAACGCGCAGATACCACTTACCCCACCTGTCACGATCTCGTTGGAAAGGATAAAGGCGTTGAATCCGAATCCGTATAATAGAGTTCCGAACAGGATCATTAGATAATCCTGTACGGAAAAATAGATTTTTGTGAGTTTTAAGTTCATCCCACTACGATATTAACGATTTTGCCGGGAACGACAATTACCTTCTTAACGGTCTTGCCTTCCATCCACTTCGCTGAGTTCTCATGATTCAAAGCCGCTTTCTCGGCGTCCTCCTTAGAAATATCCGCCGGTAGCTCTAGGTTGTAGCGAGCTTTACCATTGAATGAGATCGCGTAAACAACGGATTTCTCCTTGAGATATTCTTCGTTGTGTTTCGGCCACCGGGCATCGCAGATGGTCGTATCATGTCCTAATTGATGCCATAGCTCTTCCGCTATATGAGGAGCGAACGGAGCCAATAAAGTGATCAGCGGCTCCAAGATGGCGCGCTTGCTGCATTTTAAGCTCGTTAACTCGTTCACGCAAATCATGAAGGCGCTAATGGACGTGTTGTATGAGAAATGCTCGATGTCGAACGTTACTTTCTTGATCAGCTTATGCAAGGATTTCAATTCGTCGGCCGTAGGCTCGGCATCGGTAACTTGCAGGGTATCCGTATTGCCGAAGAACAAACCCCAAAGCTTCTTTAAGAAACGGTGTACGCCATCGATACCGTTCGTATCCCAAGGCTTGGATTGCTCCAACGGGCCTAGGAACATCTCGTACAAACGTAGGGTATCGGCACCATATTTCTCAACGATCATATCCGGGTTCACTACGTTGAACATGGATTTGGACATCTTCTCGACCGCCCATCCGCAGATATATTTACCATCTTCCAATACGAACTCCGCGTCGTTGTATTCCGGACGCCAGTTCTTGAAAGCCTCTATATCCAACAGATCGTTAGATACGATATTTACGTCTACATGGATAGGGGTGACCTCGTATTGGTCTTTCAAGTTCAAGGAAACGAATTTATTGGTTCCGTTGATGCGGTACACGAAGTTCGAGCGTCCTTGGATCATACCTTGGTTGATCAATTTCTTGAACGGCTCTTCCTCGCAAACGATACCCAAGTCGAATAAGAACTTATTCCAGAAACGGCTGTAGATCAAGTGGCCGGTAGCGTGTTCCGTACCACCGATATATAAATCCACGTTTCTCCAATATTCATCCACGTCTTTAGCGACCAAGGCTTTATCATTACGCGGGTCCATATAGCGCAAATAATAAGCGGAAGAACCGGCGAAGCCCGGCATCGTACAAAGCTCCAGCGGGAAGATCGTCTGGTTATCGATCTTTGATACCTCGGTGACTTTTTGGTTTACCGTGTCCCAAGCCCATTTAACGGCGTGTCCTAATGGAGGCTCGCCCGTCTCGGTAGGCAAGAATTTATCTACTTCCGGCAGTAACAGGGGCAGACATTCTTCCGGCAACATCTGAGGCATGCCATCGGCGTCGTAATATACCGGGAACGGTTCGCCCCAATAACGCTGGCGGCTGAAAATAGCGTCGCGCAAGCGGTAGTTTATCTTCACACGTCCCAAATCGTGATCTTTTACGTATTTCTTGGTAGCGGCTATCGCTTCCTTGATCGTCAGTCCGTTCAAGGAAAGATCGCAATAAGGAGTAACGCCGGCTCTCGGAGAATTGCATACGATACCTTCCTTGGCATCGAAACTTTCCTTGCTTACGTCGCAACCTTCCACCAACGGACGGATTTCCAGTCCGAAATGCTTTGCGAAAGCGTAGTCGCGACTATCGTGCGCCGGAACCGCCATGATCGCTCCCGTACCGTAGCCGGCCAATACATAGTCGCTGATCCAGATGGGAACCGCCTCGCCCGTAAACGGGTTAATAGCGTAGGAACCACTGAATACACCGGTTACCTGGCGGTCGGCGATGCGCTCGCGCTCGGTACGTTTCTTGGTGCGATCTAGGTAAGCGTCTACTTCCGCTTTTTGGTCTGCCGTAGTTAATTGTTGAACCAATTCGCTTTCCGGGGCTAATACCATGAAGGTAACACCAAACATCGTATCGGCACGGGTCGTAAAGATCGTGAATTCCCTGTCGCTGTCTTTTACCTTGAAGCGAACCTCGGCACCTTCGCTGCGTCCGATCCAGTTCTTTTGGGTCTCTTTCAAGGAATCCGTCCAGTCGATCGTATCCAACCCGTCCAACAGGCGTTGCGCGTAAGCGGATACACGTAAGCACCATTGGCGCATGATCTTTTGTTCTACCGGATAGCCTCCACGCTCGGAAACACCGTTCACGACCTCATCATTCGCTAATACGGTACCCAATGCGGCACACCAGTTTACCATGGTCTCGCCACGATAAGCGATCCGGTAGTTGAGTAATATCTCTTGTTTTTCTTTATCGCTCTTGGCTTTCCATTCCTCGGCGGTGAAACTAAGTTCCTCTCCGCAAGCTACGTTCAGACCTTCCGTACCACTTGTCTCGAAGGCTTGTATCAACTCGCTGATCGGGCGGGCTTGCTTCTCGTCGTTGCAGTAGTAGCTGTTGAACATCCGGATGAAGGCCCATTGCGTCCATTTGTAATATTCGGGATCACAGGTACGGATCTCACGGCTCCAATCGTAGCAGAAACCGATCTTTTCCAATTGCTCCCGATAACGGGCTATATTATTCTTTGTCGTGATCTCCGGATGTTGTCCGGTTTGGATGGCGTATTGCTCGGCGGGTAGTCCGTAAGCGTCGTAACCCATCGGGTGCAATACGTTGAAACCTTGCAAACGTTTGAAACGCGAATAAATATCAGAAGCTATATAACCGAGCGGGTGGCCAACGTGTAATCCCGCACCGGAAGGATAGGGGAACATGTCCAATACATAGTATTTAGGCTTATTCGTGTCTTTTTCGACTTTATAAACCTTTTCGGCAATCCAGTAGTCGTGCCACTTCTTCTCAATCTCTCTGAAATTGTACTCCATGATCGTTTATCGTTTTTGTATCGTTTTCTATTTAAGGCCACAAAGTTAGTGAATTTATTTATTTTATATGAGTTATTTACATGAACTGTTTATTTCACGTAACCAATCCGGGGGCGAGATTGATTCTCGGTTCTTTTCGCTTGTAACTCAGCGAGTGACAGATTGATTAGCTCAAGTTGCGTACGGGTATCTTCGTTGATGTCGTTGTAATCGGCAAATGCTTCTTCGATATACGCTTTGAGTTCCTTTACTTCTTGTTGGAGTTCAAGCAAAGGGGAGGAAGAACTTATTATTTGTCGTATGCCGACGAAAGCACGCATGATAGAGATATTGACTTTAATGGCTGTATCGGATCTGAGTACAGAAGAAAGCATTGCTATACCTTGCTCCGTGAAAGCGAATGGAGCATATTGGTTACCTCCTTTCTTTGAGATGCCAATTTGGCATACCATATTGTTTTTCAAGTTGTTAAATTCTTGAATTGTTAATGTGAACATAAAATCATCAGGAAAGCGTTCTATGTTTCGTCTGACCGCACGTTTCAGTTGGGCGGTTTCTGTTCCATACATTTCCGCCAGATCAAAATCCAGCATGACTTTTTGCCCTCTGATCTCATAAATCTTGTTTTGTATCGCTTGTAATTCCATAGTATAAGAACTTATTAGTTTACTTTATTTGATATAACCAATTTTAGGCCTTTTAGCATTGTTCTTTTTCTTTGTAGCCAGTTCGGAAAGAGCTATGTAAATATCATCCAAAGACTTTTGGGTGTCTTCACTGAGATCATTGATAGCGCAAAGGGTTTCCTCATTAGCCATTTCAAGAGATTTGATACGTTCTTGTAGCTCTTTAATTTCGATGGAACTAGTGGTAGCTTGTAAGGTATAATTCCGGATAGCGACAAAGGCTCTCATAATGTTTCTGTTGATTTCTATGGCAGTTTTAGAATTTAGCACACTACTAAGCATAGCCACCCCTAATTCCGTGAAAGCAAAAGGCTTATATTTGAAATTACTACCTCTTCCTTTGTTCAAGATACCAAATTGGCATCTTGAAAGTTCCTCCTTGGTTAACTCAAACATGAAATCATCTCCTTCAAAGCGTTCTATATTACGTCTGACCGCACGTTTCAATTGGGCAGTTTCCGTTCCATACATTTCCGCCAGATCAAAATCCAGCATGACTTTTTGCCCTCTGATCTCATAAATCTTGTTTTGTATCGCTTGTAATTCCATAGTATAAGAACTTATTAGTTTACTTTATTTGATATAACCAATTTTAGGCCTTTTAGCATTGTTCTTTTTCTTTGTAGCCAGTTCGGAAAGAGCTATGTAAATATCATCCAAAGACTTTTGGGTGTCTTCACTGAGATCATTGATAGCGCAAAGGGTTTCCTCATTAGCCATTTCAAGAGATTTGATACGTTCTTGTAGCTCTTTAATTTCGATGGAACTAGTGGTAGCTTGTAAGGTATAATTCCGGATAGCGACAAAGGCTCTCATAATGTTTCTGTTGATTTCGATCGCAATGTCTGAGTTCAGCACACTACTTAGCATTGCGACTCCTAGTTCCGTGAAAGCGAATGGCATATATTTAAAGTTATTACCTCTACCTTTATTCAAGGTCACAAATTGTGATCTTGAAAGTTCCTCCTTGGTCAATTCAAACATAAAATCATTTCCCTCGAATCGTTTAGGATTACGCCTGACTGCCTGTTTAAGTACCCTTGTCTCTATTCCATACATTTCCGCCAGATCAAAATCCAGCATGACTTTTTGCCCTCTGATCTCGTGAATCTTGTTTTGTATCGTTTGTAATTCCATAGTAAAGATTTTAGTTTAATATTATGTTCGCAAAGGTTTGTAAAATAATTGAGATAAGCAATAAGCTAGTTGGATATTAATGATTGGTTGCATTTGTAAGTTGTACAATGAGTTATTGCTGATCCGGCTTATTGTCTATTTTTTATGTGTTCTTATTTTCCTTATAAGATTTCCGGGAAAAACACGTACGTGATTTATGAAAAACACGTACGACTTTTCGGAAAAACATGTACGTGTTTTCCGGAAAACATGATGATGTTTTTATATCACTGATATTCATGTATATATAACTTGATACCTTTGCATGGACTTATTGTGTGTTTTTTCTTCTTGTATTTGTTATTTTGTTGTTCTATCGTTTGTTTATGAATTAAAAATATTTAATTTTGCTTATCTATAATAAAGGATGAAGTCATTTATATATATACTATTAACTTCCTTGACTTTCCTTGTGGTAGGATGCCAAAATGAATCTGAGGAAATCCGTTTGATCAATCAGGCGGAACGCCTGTTTGATGCCTATCCGGATAGCGTAATCACTACATTGGATTCCATTCCGCTCCCGGAAGAGATGAGTCCCCGTCTGATAGCCCGTTGGTGTATGTTGTACGCACGTGCCGCCGATAAAATAGAGGACGAAATGCCTTATACGAACCAGCTTGAGATCGCCTTGAAATACTATCAAAAGAAAAAGATGCGGGAAGAGGAGGCTGAGATCGGCCTTTATCTGGGGCGTTCGTATGTGGAGGATAAGGAGTACGAGAAGGCAATGAGGGCTTACTCCGATGCGCTGGAGGTAGCGTTGGCGATTAAGAACTATAATCGTGCCGGGTATATTTGTAGTTATATGGGGGATTTGTATGAACTGGATGATCGTTATGTGTTAGCTGCAAAAAAATATAAGGAGAGCGGACGGTATTTTCGATTGGCCGGTAATATGAAAAGCTATGTGCGTTCGTTTGTGAATGAGGGAAGGAGTTATATGGATGTTGATTCTAATTATTTAGCTTTAACTATATTGAAGCGAGCAGAAGTGATAATAGATTCCTTGAGAGTAGATGAGGTTAGAAATTATGTATACAATGGTCTAGGTAATATATTTAATGTTTTGGAAAAATATGATTTAGCTGAAAAATATTTATTGAAGAGCATAAAAGAGGATTCGAGTGATACTGCTTCGGATTATTTGACCTTATCAGATCTTGAGCAAAAGCGTGGAAATTTAGAACAAGCGGAAAATTATCTTCAAAAGGCTAATAGTGTATCCATAGATAATGATTTTGTACCGGCTACTATTGCTTATCATTATTATAAAATAAATAAAGAAAGAGATGATTATAAAAGAGCTTTGTCTTTTTATGAAGAATATGTAGCAGCAGAGGATTCCCTTATGAATATAAGTAAATCTGTCGATATATATGATACAGAACAAAAATATGAACATTTGAAATTGCATAATGAAAATATAAGATTACTATTAAAGGGGCAAAGGAATTATACTTTTATATTGATATTGTTATTTTTATGTGCTTTACTCATTATTGTCTATTTAGCTACGATAAGAAGAAAGAATCGTTCACTTTTAAAACAACAAGAAAAAATTAATACTTTGAATCAAAGCATATATCAATTATATGCAGAACTTCGGAGAAAGAGTGATGAACTAATCCAATTGCAAAATACTCAGTATTCTTCGGTGAAAATGCAAGTGGAATATGAAAATGTACAGAAAGAGGTAGATAGCTTGAGATCTCGATTATTCGAATTAAGAGAATCTAAAATTCTCAATAGTAATTTAGCTAAAAAAATAAAGAAAATATCTCAAACTGTGCAGCCTAATCATTCTGAAGCACCCGTTTCCGAAAAAATGTGGATTGATATTGAAGTTTTGATGATGGAAGTTTACCCTAGTGTTATAAAGGTACTGAAGGATGCAGGCTTGTCACCATCGGAGATGCATCTTTGTTTCCTTACATTATTTAAACTTGATTCAACAGCTATATCTATCCTTTTAAATATTATTCCTACTTCCGTCGATCGTACACGTTTGCGAGTACGAAAGAAATTAAATTGGGAAGGTAAACAAGGATTGTATGAATCTCTTGTTAATATTTAGTATGTAATAAACCTTCATTTAAGGGGCTCTACGATTGTTTGTCTATGTATTTGTTTTTATAGTATTTGATTGTCAAGTGTTTACGTTTTTTTCTTTGTCTATGTGGATTACATAATTTAACCCCTTTAGATCATATATAATCTCTAGATTTGCAACCGAAACATAACAAAAAAAGAGAGATTATGAAAAATGTAAAATGGCTACTAACAGTGTTGTTTATTTTTTCAATTTGTATTCCATCTTTTGCAGGTCATGTGCCTTTACATGGTCATCTTAAGAAAAAACAGCGATCTGTAAATTTGGATGTACCTATAAAAGCAGACATAGATGAAACTTCAAAAGTTTTGTCTTTGGAGTTTTTAGAATATATAGGAGAGGTACGAGTATCTGTTGTGGATGCGAATGGAAATATCGTTTATGAGGAGATAGTGGATACACAAGATGTTTCTTCTAGTATTATCTCATTAGATGAATGTACTTCTGGATCTTATGGACTTTATATATCAGATTCAGAAAACTACGCAGAAGGTTTTTTTAATTTATAAATAATTCAAATTTTAGAAGTATGGACAAAAAGACAGTGCTTTTAGCATCTGCATGTACTTTATTGATGATATCATGTAGTAATGATGCGGAATTGATTAATGTTGCTGAAACGACAGGATTACAAACAAAGGCTTTTGTTGGTGAAGCAGATTTCCAAATTGTAGATTATGCGGGAGATAAATGTATTCAGTTCAAGAATGATTCCGTCTTTAATGCGATGCTTTGGGAGATGAATGATATGTCAGAAGAAGAGAGAAATAATATTTTCTCGGGGGCAGGTTTCGTAAGTCAATGGCAACTTATGCAAGAAGCAGATCAAGAACAGGAGCTTATTGTAGACAATTATGAGAAAGATCTTAGCCAACCTTGGCCTGCTCATCAAATCAAAGAATTCAAACAAAAATATGATGATGTTTTCATGTTTGAACCTTATGATTCTACAGATTTTATTGCGCATTATAAATTAAAAGGTTCTACATATAGTTCTTTTGTGAATAGAAGGGGGGTGTTTTTGATAGGAGATAGTGTAGCACATGCTCCTGTATATAAGGCTTTAGAGGAATATTTCGGATCAGGGATATCATTGTATGGTAATAATGAAGCTACAAATGAAAAGAATGATATAAACCTAGCTGAAAGTAAATATCAAATACCAGGTGGTGATTATGTAAAGGTTCGAGCTATTCCAAGATTTATAGAGTTACAAACTATTGAAAATAAAAATTATTTGTCATTGGGCTTTGATTATCTTAGTCAAAAAAAGAAAGTTTTATGGAAAAAACACCGTACAATGATTATACTACGTCTTACAGCTTCAGGGTCAGGAAGTGGTTTTGAAGTATATAATGTTTCAATTAAAAATTATCAGAATAAAAATGGGGTAACAATTCTTTTACATACAGATGTATATAATAAACTTTTAGCTAAGGATCAAGGAGGTATGTTAGGGCATGTTGGTGAAAATCCAAGAAACTCAGTTACAATCGTAACTCCTCCTCGATTTGAGTTTTCTGGACGAATGGAAATTTGGTCAGATGAAATGCCTGAAAGTAATAAAGGGACTGCAAAAATAAGTTTAAAAGAAGACTGGTGATAATTTATGAAAAAAATTTTATTTTTACTGTTATTGGTTTCTACTTCTACTTTCGCCCAAATTGAGCATGGCTTATTAGTAGGTGCCGGTGTTGGATTTCCTTTACAAGATAGTTGGAAACGAACTACTTGGGGTGATGAATCAAATTGGTCTTATCGGCACGATTATAAGTTAAATAGTATGATCGGTTATCGCTTTCGATTCCTTCCGGAACAGAAATTCTTTTATGATTTGGATATTACGATGGGATTTCAGAAGATGGAAACGACGAAGTATTTTCCTTATTATGAAAGTATAGAGGATGGTATATATGTTTCTAAGAAAGCTGATGTTTTCGATGAGTTTGTGATGCCTATCTCCGTAGCCGCTAGTTGGAATTGGCGTTTTACCAAGAAATTCCATTTAGGTGTCGGTATCGCTCCTACGCTTTATGTACAGCCACAAGCCGTGTTTGACCTGTCCGTGATGGCGAAGGTGGGATATCGTTTAAGCAAGCATTGTGAGTTCGGCCTTTCTTATCAGTATGGCTGTTTCAATACCTTGAAGCATTTCAATAACGGACCGGCTAATGGCCGTCGTGGACATCTTTCGGATTTGATGCTCTCTGTATATGTTCCTTTTGTTTTGAAATGATAGAATAATAAAGTATAGAAACACATAATGTTTTATTTGGAACCAAAACAAAGATGAATAACTGCCTATAAGAAAAGAGTACGTGAAAAGAGCCATGTGTAGAGAGATAATTCTATGCATGGCTTTTGCTTGTATAATGTATATAGATTCTCAAGAATTATTGAGGCATTTTTTGTTTGCGATATTGTCTCTCTCGTGATTAAGAACTATCTTTGACAAACTATCCAATAGTGGATGCCGAATCAAAATCAATTGACTATGAAAACAAAAAAATTGAAATTCTTCGTAAATTTGTGGTTCTTTAAGCATATCTTATAGTAAGGATCGAATATGAAAATGAGTGAAAAGGAGGTTGATACATCAAATGAACTACGGGTCTTGTCCCTGTTCTCTGGATGTGGGGGCATGGATTTAGGATTCGAGGGGGATTTTATATGTCATCGTAAGTCTATATCTCCTCAAAGTACCTGGGTTCAAGAGGTTATCGATGAACACTGGGTTCGTTTACAGAAGAATCGTTTTCGAACGGTCTTTGCGAATGATATATTGAAAGAGGCACAAACCGCTTGGCTTCAATATATGGATCGATTCGGATATGATAAAAACGTTTATAATACAAAGAGTATCGTAGACTTGGTGAAAGAGCATCGAGCGGGGAAAAAAGTTTTCCCTAAAAATATAGATGTCGTCACGGGAGGTTTTCCTTGCCAGGATTTCAGTGTCTCTGGTAAACGTCTGGGATTTGAGTCGAATAAGGATCATACCGGGAAATTGCGTGAGGACGATGAGGCCTCGGAAGAGACGAGGGGTAAACTTTACTATTGGATGAAGCAGGTGATCGATATTACGAGACCCAAGATATTTATCGCGGAGAACGTGAAGGGACTGGTGAATCTGGGAGACGTGAAAAGTATTATTCAGAGAGACTTCGCCCATGCGGCTGGGGATGGATATATTGTTTTAGATCCTCAAGTTTTACATGCGGGCAATTATGGGGTTCCGGAGTCTAGAGAGCGTGTGATTTTTATCGGGATACGTAAGTCCGCGTTAAAGGTTAAGGCTTTAAGAGCGCTTCAAGAGGAGAAGATACCCAAAGCTTACGATCCTTATCCGAGTCCGACACATGCTTGCACCGTGGAAGATAAGAAACTATTGCCACCGGTGGTTTGTCGGGATGTATTTGTAGGATTGGAGGAACCGGATAGGACAGAAGATCCATCCCAGCGGTATTATTCACAGGCGAAATATATGGGAGCTCATTGTCAAGGTCAAAAGGAGATCGCGCTGGATAATATTGGCCCGACGATTCGTTCCGAGCATCATGGAAATATAGAATACCGTCGTTTATCCCGGGAGCATGGGGGCGTTATTACGGAAGAATTAGACGCCGGTTTACAAGAACGTCGCTTAACTCCTCGAGAATGTGCTTTGATACAGACGTTTCCGCCGGATTATACGTTTGTCTCCCATAAAAAGAACAGTACACGTTTTGAGTTAAGTGCCTCAGGCGCTTATAAGGTGATCGGTAACGCGGTTCCTCCAGTATTAGCGTATCATATAGCGAATCGCATACAGACTTTATGGCCGTTGTATTTTAAAAAGAGATAATATGGAAGAGGAGAATATTATTACTGTGCGTAATAGAAATCTTCAAAAAGCGGATGAGGCTTTTGCGGATTTTATGTTTATGCTGGAATCATACTTGAATGAAAAAGCAGCTGCTATTCCGGGTACGTATTGCGATTGTAAGAGTAAGGAACTGGAAAATGTAGTAGTGAACGTGATGAAAGAACTTTGCGGTAGAACTCCTTTCCGTGTGGAGGAGATACGCTTGGTTTCCGCCCAATATTTTCCAGATATTATCGCGGAGAAATATTATGGGGTTGAGGTAAAATCTACAAAAGAGAACCATTGGACATCTACGGGAAGTAGCATCGTGGAGTCTACACGTGATAAGAATGTAGAAAATATCTATATGCTCTTCGGCAAACTGGGAGGTAAGACGGCGGAGTTTAAGTGCCGTCCTTATGAGGATTGTCTCTCCGATATAGCTGTTACCCATTCTCCCCGTTATTTGATTAATATGGAATTAACGAAAGAGCAGACTATTTTTAGTAAGATGGGAGTTGCTTATGATCAATTAAGGAATGCTCCGGATTCTATAGAGATCGTTCGAAAATATTATAGGGAAAAAGCCATTAAAGCCAAAAAGAAAGCTATGCCTTGGTGGTTGGGCACTTCCGCTGAGGAAAGTTTGGAGGAGCATACGGATATGAATATAAGCCTGTGGGTGGATAATGGAGAATATGCGGATCCGGAAAGGAATAAGAGACTAAAAGCGGAGATATTTATTTTATTCCCGGAAGTAGTGAGTGGGAATTATGAGAATGCTGCCTTATGGTTATGTACGCGCCGGTCTGTTGTTAATTTTCATATGCGGGACACTTTTTCCGCAGGGGGCCAACAATTGAAACTGAATGATGAACTTCTGCCTTTTCCTTTACCGCATGTGGTTGGTGAGTTGTTAGAATCTGCGACTTTAATAAAGAACTATCTTCTTAATAGTGATGATTTAGACTTAGATATATCGGAATTCCGTCCAGAACTTATGTTGCCTAACCGATATGAGGTCTGGCTTAATGATATTTGGAAACGTATTCATCAACTAAAACCTTATAAAAGGAAAGAGACTATCGAAGAATTGGGCGGTATTTCATTGGCCGAATGGATCGATAGGAAATATACTTTGTCTGTAAAATAAAATATATCTTCTTCTCGATCGTCTCCCTAAGATCATAGATCGTATCAAGAAGCATACCTATCCCGGAAAAATACGCTGTTTTATATCTCCACAAACGGCTTAACGACTTGTATATGGAATTAGTAGGGGATTGAGACGGTTGATTTAGAACTAATAGCGAATCAGAAGGGTTATACAAATACGTAACATTAAAGTTTAAAGCTATGAAGTTTTTTATTGACACGGCGAATCTGGACCAGATCCGGGAAGCGAATGAATTGGGAGTATTGGATGGCGTGACGACTAATCCGTCCTTAATGGCGAAAGAGGGAATCCGGGGGGTGGAAAATCAACGGAAACACTATTTGGAAATTTGCGAGATCGTGGGCGGGGATGTAAGCGCCGAGGTAATCGCTACCGACTTAGAGGGCATGATAAAAGAAGGGGAGGAGTTGGCAGCTTTACATCCTAATATAGTCGTTAAAGTACCTTGTATCGAAGCGGGGATTAAAGCGATAAAATATTTCACCAGAAAAGGCATCCGTACGAATTGTACGCTGGTTTTCTCTGTCGGTCAGGCGTTATTGGCGGCTAAGGCCGGGGCTACGTATGTATCGCCCTTTGTCGGGCGTTTGGATGATATTGCCAGCGACGGGATAGAGCTGGTACGTAAGATCGTGGAAATGTATGATTATTATGATTATGATACCCAAGTTTTAGCGGCTTCTATCCGTAGCACCCAGCATATCATCCAATGCGTGGAGGCCGGGGCGGATGTGGCTACTTGTCCTTTGTCCGCCATTAAAGGCTTATTGAAACACCCGTTAACGGATAGTGGGCTAGCTACTTTTCTAGCGGATTATAAGAAAGTAAACGGATAGAAAAAAAATAGTACCTTTGTGCGGATTAATTCGTAAACGCATTTAAAAGATTACTATCGTGGCAAAAGTTGTGGAAACCCCTTTGATGAAGCAGTATTTCGATATAAAAGCGAAACATCCGGACGCTATCCTTTTATTCCGGGTTGGAGACTTTTACGAGATGTATGGCGAGGACGCCGTGATTGGCGCGGAAATACTGGGTATCGTACAGACCAAACGTGCGAATGGCGTAGGGCAGCATGTTGAGATGGCGGGATTTCCACATCATGCCTTGGATTCTTATCTGCCGAAGTTGGTGCGGGCCGGAAAGCGTGTGGCTATTTGCGACCAGCTGGAAGACCCTAAGTTGACGAAGAAACTGGTGAAGCGGGGTATTACGGAATTGGTGACTCCCGGTGTTTCCATCAATGATAATATACTGAATCATAAAGAGAATAATTTCTTGGCCTCTATCCATTTCGCCAAGGAGGTATGTGGTATTTCTTTCTTGGATATCTCTACCGGCGAGTTCATGACAGCGGAGGGTTCCATCGATTATATCGACAAATTACTCAATAATTTTTCCCCGAAGGAAGTGTTGATCGAACGGGGAAACAAGAAGCGTTTCGAGGAGGCTTTCGGTCCTCGTTTCTTTATCTTTGAGCTGGATGACTGGATCTTTACGACCTCGGCCGCCGAGGATCGCCTGTTGAAGCATTTCGAGACGAAGAACTTGAAGGGTTTTGGCGTACAACACTTGAAATTAGGTATTATCGCTTCCGGGGCGATTCTGTATTATCTGGACCAGACCCAGCATACGCATATTTCCCATATCACCGCTTTATCCCGTATCGAGGAGGATCGATACGTCCGCTTGGATAAGTTTACGGTACGCAGCTTGGAACTGGTGGGTACGATGAACGATGAGGGAACAAGCTTGTTGGACGTGATCGATAAGACGATCTCGCCGATGGGCTCTCGTATGCTTCGCCGGTGGATACTATTCCCGCTAAAGGATGTAAAACCGATCCAAGAACGCCAAGAGGTCGTGGATTATTTCTTCCGTGAACCGGAGACAAAGGAGTTGCTGGATACGCAGTTGGAGCAGATCGGCGATTTGGAACGTATTATCTCCAAGGTGGCTGTCGGCCGTGTATCTCCTCGTGAGGTGGTTCAGCTAAAGGTCGCGCTTCGTGCGATCGAGCCGATCAAGGAGGCATGTATGGCGAGCGGGGAACCCAGCTTATGCCGGATCGGGGAGCAATTAAACGCTTGCGCCTTGATCCGCGACCGGATTGAGAAAGAGATTAATAACGATCCCCCTTCGTTGGTCAATAAGGGAGGAATTATAGCGAAGGGTGTCAACGAGGAATTGGATGACTTGCGTGCCATCGCTTATTCCGGCAAGGATTATTTGTTGAAGGTACAGCAGCGCGAGATCGAATTGACGGGTATCCCAAGCTTGAAGATCGCTTTCAACAACGTCTTCGGCTATTATATAGAGGTACGTAATACCCATAAGGATAAAGTCCCGGCGAATTGGATCCGTAAACAGACCTTGGTGAACGCCGAGCGCTATATTACCGAGGAGTTGAAGGAATACGAGGAGAAGATATTAGGGGCGGAAGAAAAGATCCTTGCTCTGGAGACCCGCCTTTTCAATGAGCTGGTATTGGCCTTGACGGAGTATATTCCGCCTATCCAGATGAACGCGAACTTGATCGGGCGTATCGATTGCCTTTTATCTTTCGCCAAGGCCGCGGAGGCGAATAAGTATATCCGTCCGGTCGTGAGTGATTCCGACAAGATCGACATAAAGGGAGGTCGCCACCCGGTAATCGAGAAACAACTGCCCTTGGGAGAACCTTATATCGCCAATGATGTCTATCTGGATGACGAGAAACAACAGATCATCATTATCACGGGTCCGAATATGGCCGGTAAGTCTGCCTTATTGCGTCAGACAGCCTTGATTACGCTCATGGCGCAAATCGGTTGCTTTGTTCCGGCCGAGAGCGCCCATATCGGTATCGTGGATAAGATATTTACCCGTGTAGGCGCCTCGGATAATATCTCGGTGGGTGAGTCTACTTTTATGGTCGAGATGAATGAGGCTTCCGATATATTAAATAATATGACTTCCCGGAGCTTGGTGCTTTTCGACGAGTTAGGGCGGGGTACCAGTACCTACGATGGCATATCAATCGCTTGGGCGATCGTGGAATATATTCATGAGCACCCGAATGCGAAGGCGAAAACGCTGTTCGCTACCCATTACCACGAGCTGAACGAGATGGAGCGTGCCTTTAAGCGGATCAAGAACTATAACGTATCGGTCAAGGAAGTAGGGAATAAGGTGATATTTTTGCGTAAGTTGATACCGGGAGGAAGCGAGCATAGCTTTGGTATCCACGTGGCGAAAATGGCCGGTATGCCTAAAAGCATCGTGAAGCGTTCGAATGAGATCTTGAAGCAGTTGGAGTCCGAGAATCGTCAGGAGGGTATTACGGGTAAGCCTGTAAAAGCGATCGCCTCTGCCGCCGAGGGGTATCAGCTGAGTTTCTTCCAGTTGGATGATCCGGTGTTGAGCCAAGTACGGGATGAGATCAAGAACTTGGACGTGAATAATCTTACCCCCTTGGAAGCCTTGAACAAACTGAGTGAGATTAAGCGGATTATTACGGGGAAATAATCCGCTTGATCGTATTACCGATGATTGGTAATCGTTTACTTTTTAGGTCTCACCAACACTACCCGGTTGTCATCCTCTTCCAATGTCGCGGCCACCTCTTTTAGTTTGCCTTTCAGCTTTCCCCTTTTATAGTCCTGGCAAAGTTCGGAAGCATTGATGGTAGAGCACAATTCGCCTTTTGAATTGATGGGAGGAAATGTCACCATATAGATTTCTTTCTTATAAGAATAATCATCGTTGTATGTGATATAGTTGAAAAATTTCTTTTCTTGCGTATCGTATGCGA